>SDBT01016016.1_pt1 | contig 11892 bp, 12 predicted proteins | sample 2277101 | NCBI WGS metagenome assembly SDBT01 (sample SAMN10404973, study PRJNA504765) | marine sediment metagenome | isolation source: marine sediment core GS10_PC15, 103 cmbsf | place: Arctic Ocean: Southern Knipovich Ridge | collected 2010
AGAATCATAAAAAAGGGTGCATTTATACGCGCCCTTTTTTATTTACACACCTGTTCTTTAAATGCTGCGACGTATTTTTCTAAATCTTTCTCAAGATCTTTCACAAGAGCAAAACATGCATCGCCTTCAGATATTTCCTTATGAGCATGTTTTTGAATAAACCACAGCAAGCAGCTGAGTTCATGAAGAATTTTAACTTTATCATAAGTGCAGTCATCCAACATTAGTATCTCCTTTTAATGCTATTTCACCGTTATCTGAAAAGGCTGTTCTAAATTCTTTTGAAAGCGATTGTATGCGTTTCAGAATCATTGATTTTTCGGGTTCAATCGCTCTATTCGCTTGCATGTTATCAATTTTTATAGGAACGAGCGTTACGTTTTTAACGCCATCTTTTGAAACAGTAACAAAATAGATAAACGACCAATCATTTCTGAGTACTGGATCAACGCGATAATCATCAACTAAATCACCGGTGTCATAGAGTATCAATTTGTCTTTGTATGTTTCAATTCCCTGAAAATTGTGAGAACTATGCCCTTGAATAATGTCTGCTCCCGCATTAACCATCTTATGCGCAGCATTGATATAATCTTTGGTAGGGCGTTCTCGCATGTTTGGGCCCCAGTGTAATGATACGATTACAATATCTACCTGTTTTTTAAGTTTTTTAATATCATCAAGCAGCTGATCAAGATTTCGCACATTAAAATAATTAGTTCCCGCGTTTGTTTTTGTTGCCTGCCAGGTGGGCTCATTATCAGTAGCTCCGATAATGCCAATTTTGATACCGTTTTTTTTGATGATAAGAGGAGCGCGAGCTTGCTTGAGATTTTTTCCTGCACCAACTGATTTGATGCCTGCTGCCTGCAAGGTTTTCAATGTCTCTAAAAGCCCTTCGTTTCCAAAATCTTTTATATGATTGTTGGCCAAGCTTACTACATCAATATGAGCTTCTTTGAGAGATTTCACATTTTTTGGATCGGATTTGAAGTTAAAAACTTTAGGGGCTTTTTGCATACTTTTAGTGAGTGTAGTTTCCAAATTTACCACGCGTAGATCTGCAGTCTTTAAAAGAGGGATGATATTTCCCCATGGATAGAGATAGCCATTTTTTAGAATTGCTTCATTAACGCCCCTGCCAAGCATAGTATCACCCGCAAGAGCAATCGTTATGTTTTTAGGAACTGACTGGATCATAGAGAAGATAACCAGGTTAAAAAGTAATACATATTTTTTCATCTATTATTCCACTGCAAAGAATATACGTATTGCACTATCGCAAAAAGTTTTAGTGGAAATGAAGTAATTTGAAAAAATATCAATAAATTCAGCTTTGGTCTAACGAAGAGTTATCGAATAACAATTCTTCTGCTGGGTTAGTTACCAAGAGGCTGTTCATAAGGCTAGACAAAGCATTGATAGGATTTTCTTTAAGGGAAGCTTCTAGATTAGTCACTGCTTGCCCAATTGAGTCTTCTTGTTTTGCATAGGTATCATCTATAAATTTATCAACTTCACTTCTATCTGTTTGAGTAGAAAAAGACTGTTGATGTAGTTGAACCTCTGTTAGCCATTGATTCAATAAATCTAAAACAGGCTGCCGTTGCTCATATGAAATGTGTTGTGAAATTATTTGGACAGCACGGTCAAGTTCATGATGGATAGTGAGTAAAGTCTCTTGGCGTCCTTTATCTGTGTGTTCGTGTACTGTGATCCATTGACGTGCCTGCCAAAATGGTTCAACATTCTGTGATGCAGGAGGCTTTTCTACATCCATCCCCCTCTCCATATCCATTGCACATATAGCTGTTGGTACCATCAAAAATAGTAAAAGTGATTTCATACTGTTTTAGTCCAAATATTTTTTCAATAGCTCTTGAATTATTTTAGGATTCCCTTTGCCCTGTGTTTTTTTCATTGCTTGCCCCACAAAAAATCCACTCAATCGCTGCTTACGGTCTTCAGGAGCTTGGCGATATTGTTCTACATTTTTAGGATTTTCATCGATGATTTGTTTTACAATTTTTTCAAGTTCTGCAGTTGAACCAATTTGCTCAAGCCCTTTTTCTTTGACAATTGCAAGAGGCTCTTTTCCCGTTTGCGCGACAATTTCAAACACTTCTTTTGCCGCACGATTATTTATTTTTTCTGATTCTACTAGTTCTGCAATCGCAGCAAGTTTTTCTGGTGTTACCTTACATTTTGAAGGGGTGAGATTGTGCTCTTTGAGATACCCCAGAAGATCTCGAAGAATGAGATTAATAACTTGTTTACTAGCGCTTACTTTATGGGCAACATCGAAGTAGTTGGCCAGTTCAATATTTTCAACTAAGATATCTGCTTCATATTCAGATAACCCGTTTTTTTTGGTGAATCGTTCAAATTTTTGATGGGGAAGTTCGGGAAGTTGCTTTTTAATGCGATCTACCCAGGCATCATCAGTTATGATAGTAGGAAGATCGGGATCGTTAAAGTAACGATAATCAGCAGCTTCTTCTTTTGAGCGCATAGCAACAGTCACTTGATTTTTGCTGTCCCAGAGGCGTGTCTCTTGTTGTATAGATCCTCCAGCTTCAATTGTCTCAATTTGGCGCTCAAGCTCATATTCGATCGCGTCTCCAATAAACTTGAATGAATTGATATTTTTCAGTTCAGCCCGCGTGCCCAATTTTTCTGCACCTTTTTTGCGTACCGAAATATTAGTATCTGCTCGAAAGGCGCCTTCTTCCATGTTGCCGGTGCAAATGCCCAGGTGCTGTACAATTGAGCGTAATGTCTTTAAATATGTTTTTGCTTCGTCTGCACTTGAGATATCAGGCTCACTTACCATTTCTAAAAGGGGCGTTCCTGCTCGATTTAAATCAACAAAACTTTCATTGCTTGATCCGGAATGCAGATTTTTCCCCGCATCTTCTTCCATGTGAATACGATTGAGACGAATTGTTTTTTTGCTGCCATCTTCAAGGCGAATAGTAACCGACCCATTCAAGCAGATGGGTTTGAATTGCTGCGTTATTTGATATCCTTTTGGAAGATCTGGGTAGAAGTAATGTTTGCGGTCAAACGCTGATTCTTTTGCAATAGTGCAGTTGGTTGCCAAGCCTGCAAGAATCGCATAGTCAACTGCTAGTCTATTTATACCCGGTAAACTTCCCGGGGCTCCTATGCAAATATTGCAAATATGTGAGTTAGGTGTATCGCTTATTTGACGAGCGGATGCGCAAAACATTTTGCTTTTAGTGGTAAGTTGAACATGCACCTCGATACCAATGGTAGCTTCATACTCTGGATAGTTATCAATAATTGAAGCAGAGCGGGTCACTAAAGGCCTTTCAAGTCTGAAATTGTACTTATGATGTGTAAAAATAGTATATCATTTTTTAGTAAATTTGTATTGTGTTCTTCCAAGCTTTTGATCGGTCAGGAGCGCTATTTTTGTCTTATATTGTTTTTCTAAAACTAAAAGTGAGTTGTATTCCACTGATGAAAGATATTCAAATACTGCTGGATTAATACTTATCGTGATTTCTGTAGCTTTTTTAAATTTTTCGAGCTCTTCTTGCAATGATCGCAAAACGATAAAACTGTCAGTTTGAAGAGAAGATATATGCCCCACTCCTTTGCAGGTAGGGCACGTTTGCATGAGTTGTTGCGTAAGTGTTTTACCAGATCGTTTTCTGGTCATTTGCACAAGGCCAAATTCTGAAACTTTGAGTACTACTGATTGAAATTTATCTTGCTCACGCAACGTTTTTTCAAGAACATTGAATAGTTTGTGGCGATTTGCTGGGATGGCCATATCTATGAAGTCGATTACTATTAATCCTCCAATATTACGTAATCGCAGTTGTCGCGCAGCCTCGTGGGCAGCTTCTAAATTTGTTTTTAAGATTGTATCTTCGAGATTTGATTTTCCTGTGAACTTACCGGTATTTACATCTACTACGGCCATTGCCTCTGTTGTCTCAATAATTATTGAGCCACCCGACTTTAAAGGCACCTTCTTTATAAGAGCCGCTTCAATCTGAGAATCAATATCATATTCTTTAAAGAGAGGAATAGCTTGCGTATAGAGTTTTACCTTCATAGCATGTTCAGGAGCTATGATTTTAATAAACTTATAGAGCTCTTTTTGGTTGGCCTTACTATCGGTAATCACTGCCTCAACATCATCATCAAGATGATCACGCACCACCTGAAATGCAAGAGGTAAATCCTCATAAATTTTTGCTTCTGGTTCGGCAGAGATGAAGTTTTTTTGGATGGTTTGCCATGTTTTAACTAAATAGCGAAGATCTTTGGCTATCTCCCGAGAATTACGTCCTTCAGAGGTAGTTCGAATAATACCACCCATTCCTTCAGGCAAATGTTTGTGAACAATGTCTTTCAAGCGATAGCGCTCATCCCGATCTTCTATTTTTTTGGAAACACCAAGCCGTGGAATGTTGGGAGTGAGTACAAAAAAACGTCCGGGTAATGTGAAACAAGTGGTGAGCTTGGCTCCCTTTTCATAGACAGGTTCCTTGCTGACCTGGATCAGAATGGGATCCCCCTCTTTGACAATTTTTGCGATATTTGGTTTTTGGCGTCTTACCTTTTTTTTGGCCAAATCATCATATTCGATTTGGGCATGCTTGCTCATATTTTCAATGGCAAGTTCACGATCAATTTCTGAAATATGGAGAAACCCTGCTCGCTCTTGGCCGATATCCACAAAGGCGGTCTGGATGCCAGGAAGCACCTTGGTTACCATTCCTTTGAAAAAAGAACGTTCTAAGCTTTCTTGGTTATGGGTAGCAAAATAGATGTTCTGAAGAACACCATCCAGTGTGACAGCTACCCGAGTCTGCCACAGGTTATCGTTGATCAAGATCTTTTTCATTTTTTTTACCTAATCTTTTTTATATGGCTTTAAATAAGCCTCAGCCTCCCTCTTTTTTTACTATACCGAATATTTGCAAAGATGAGTAGCAATGGTGGGAAAAATGTGATAGATTCACCTGAATAAAGCGGGTAGTGTCCTCTAATAACCAAAACGAAAGGATTTGTAATGAATAAGAAAGGACCAGTACTACTTCTTATCTCTCTTTTAGTAGCTCTTCCGGGATGTTGGGATAAAGATAGGGCGAAAAAGAAAGATACCACCCAAAAGCAGAGAATGAACAAAAGAATGATGGCTCAGGGGAATGAATTTTCTGATGTGAGTATGCCTTTGGCAGATGCTGATGATGTGGCTGATGATTCACTCAAAAGCTTCTTTGATGGTATGGATGATGAATTTGTAGCATTTAATGATGAGGCTGGTGCAGATACGGCTGGTGAGCAGTGGAGAGATGCTGAAGGTAATGAGTTAGAAACAGTGTATTTTGCGTTTGGTAAGCACATCGTAGATGAAGAGCAACAAGAAAAAGTTGAATTAAATGCTGACCAAGCTAGAAAATTGTTAGCAGACGCACAAGCAGATGACCCCGATGCAAAATTAATCGTTGAGGGACATGCATGCGCTTCAGCAGGTTCTGCAGCGTACAACTTAGCTCTCTCTGAAAGACGAGCTAAAGAAGTAGCTGATCGTCTCACAACAAGCGGAATTCCACGCGAAGATCTTAGAGTAGTGGGCCGCGGGTATGAAATGCTCCTAGTTAAAGAAGGATCACGTGATGAGCAATGGGCAAACCGTCGTGTAGAACTTCACGTGGTACATGCTTAATTAATAAGTAAGCTCAGAGAAGGGGAACAGAAGTTCCCCTTCTTTTGTATTTTGGATAGCAGTGGGAATATGTTTGCTTATCTTAGGATTAATTATGGCAACACAATTACAAGCTGAACCAAAAGAAATTTTTTTGAATCAAACTGTCCGCGTTGTATACACCAATTGGCGTGGAGAAACAGCTGAGCGTACAATTGTTCCTATTGAGATCTATTGGGGAAGTACTGAATGGCATCCGGAAGAGCAATGGCTATTAAAAGTGTGGGACGTGGAGCGTAATGCCGAACGATCCTATGCAGTTAAAGATATAAAAAAATGGAGCTAGATTTTACTTGCTCAAAATCTGTTTAATCAGAAAACGAATCTCTTGTTCAGGATTTTTTGTAGTAAATTGATCGAAGTTTTTCTTTATGTTTTCCAATCTTTCTTTATCCGATATAAGTTCAGTGACCATATGAGGAAGTCTGAAATACTTTTTTACGATATCTCCAAGGTCGTACTCTTTAACGATGGTATGATTCATTTTTTCCCAATTAAGTACGCCTGATGTGTCATCAAGTATCATTGGTAGATGGGCATAAATAGCTTCATTGAAGCTTACTGAACCAGACTTAGTAATCAGTAGATCTGAGATTCTCATAAGGTCGGGCATTCGATTGGTAAATCCAATAATTGTTTTACTAATATGCGGAGGAAAAGGGATTTGTTCGAGCGATTTTCTTAGCTCTTCGCTTTGCCCAAGTGCAATAAGTATATGAACTGGAATTGAAAGCTTTGAAAGTTGTCTACTAAATTTATAGAGATCTTGCGATCCTTGCGCTCCCATTAAAAGAAGCACAACTGGCTTATCCTCTGGAACATTAAATTCTTTTTTGATTGCTCGTTGATTGCATGGCTCAAAGAATACTTTTTTTACCGGAAAACCAACACGAGTGATATATTTTGGATCAATCTCTGCGCGATCAACAGTCTCTTGTATCCCTTCATTATCATAAGAAAGTGCAAGATAAAATTTGTCATAATCGGGATTTTTGATGCCATTGAGTGCCATCGTAGCATCTAGATCGGTAGGAATCAGGAGAAATGGGATATCCAGTTTTTTTGCTACATTAAGAATCATATTATTTACAATGGGTATCACAGAGACAAGCAAATCGGGCTTATTCTTTTTTATGTATTTCTCAAGAAGCGGTTCAATAGTATTTTTTCGCCATAGGTAATACCATGAGCCGAAATTGTACATCATATTAATTGATTGGAACCATTTCTTTTTTAGAAAATAGTTGTATAGATCTTCTCCATTTGATTTCCCTTTCATCCATTGGGCGGGGTCAACTTTTCCTAATATTTCAGAAAAAATAAAGGAGTGACCGGTACAAAATTCCCCATCAAGATACTCATGCAGGGCATTCATAACAGAAATATGCCCACCTCCACCTTTACTTGAAAAGATGAGAACCTTTTTTTTGTCTTTATTACAGGTATGAACAATATAGGGCGATACGGTTTCAATTGCTTCTTTTCTCGGAGGCATCAAATAAAAAAAAATGATACCACTCAAAAAGAGAATACCAATAATAGACCCAATTAACTTCTTCATGTCCCTTTTCCCTAATAATTTAACCCCCGAAGCTTCATTAGCTCTATATTTAGTATAGCATATGGGCCATTGAGAAGCTATAGGGCCCCCATCTCAAGGGTCTATTTTCCGACGCAAAATTCTCGAAAAACTGCATCCATACCGCGTTCTGATATGGTTTTGCCAGTGAGCTCAGCGAGCTCAGAGAGGGCAGCTTGAAGGTGGTGGGAGATGAGTTCATAGGCCAGTTCCCCCTCTAAAAGAGGAATGATTTGGGCCAATTTTCGCTCCAGGCCTTGAAGAAGAGTGTGTTGTCTCTGTGTTAAAAGGTACGCAGATCCTTCAGTTTTGAATAAAACATCAATCTTCGATTGGAGCTCTTTCTTGAGTTTTGCAATAGTGTCTGACTGATTTGAAGATACCGGTAGATAGGCCGTTGTTAGATTAGGAGCTTTTTGAGGAAGGTCTGATTTATTGTAAAGTAGTATAGTTTTCGAGCTATATTGCTTGAGAAGGTTTTCATAAATTTCAGTTTCTTGAGTAGTGAGTTTTCTACTTCTATCTACAACTAAAAGTATGATATCTGCTTTTTGAGCTTCTTTGTAGGATCGTTCAATACCCGCAATTTCGATAATATTATCTGTTTGTCGGAGGCCAGCCGTATCGATAAGCGTCCAATAGAGGCCCTCTTTATATAACCCTGCTTCAATCACATCTCGCGTAGTGCCAGCTTGGTTGGTAACAATAGCGCGCTGTGTGCCAATGATACTATTAAAAAGTGATGATTTTCCTGCATTCACTGAGCCAATCAATGCAATCCGAATCCCTTCTCGTATCTGCTTTTGCTGTGCTTGCGATTGCTGTATCATGTTTATTTTTGTACAGACAGAGGAAATGATGTCTTTAATTTGAGAGCCAAATTCTAATGCTTCTTCATCAATAAATTCAAAACTTGCTTCAGATAATGCCAGTGCTTTTATTAATTGCTTTTCAATTTCATGAATATGATGAGAAAGTGTCCCTGCAAGCTGACTCAAAGAGCGTTTGAGGGCTTCTTGAGAATGCGCATGAATAAGATCATTAATTGCTTCAGCTTGGATAAGGTCTATTTTTTTATTAAGCACAGCTCGTTTGGTAAACTCTCCTGCCTGCGCTAAACGGGCTCCTGCAGCAATTGCCTGTGTAATAATAGACTCAATGATGAAGGGATTGTTGTGGCAGGTAATTTCTACTGTATCTTGGCCGGTGAATGTCTTTGGACCATGCATTAAAAGAAAGAGTACCGTATCAATGGGATTGCCCTCCTGATCAATGATCTTTCCGTAATGAATGGTATGAGTTTGATGTTCGGAAAGTTTTTTTCCATCAGCAAGATTGCTTATAGCATTGGCTAGGTGAATGGCATCAATTCCGGTGATACGAATAAGGCCAATGGCGCCAGAGCCCTTTGGGCTGCATTGGGCAACAATTGTTTGTTCGTCTTGCATAAGCAAAGACATAGAATCGATACCTCCATTTAGTAGGTATTACTTGATAACCAAAATAACCTTCAAATATCTGAGCTGTTTTTGATGGCGGTGGCGTAACGTGGCTAAAATAAGCTGAGCAAAACTGCTAAAGAGCATCCGATCTTTACCTTCAGAGCCAGTCAATGAGCTATCGAAAATAAATTTAAGAGCCGATCCAGAATGGGAAAAACTGTATTGGACGTAAGGAATGCCAATGAGTTTTAAAGTATTATGGACCCACATTTTTGCTTCTTGCGCTAATTCATCTGTCCATTCAGGACGACTGTGTCTTTGAGGCTGCGCTTCGCTTATATGTTTTGGTTGCTCCTGACGGATTGGTCTTGGCCTTTCAGACTGCCAAGAAGGTTTTTCTGCTTTTCTCTGCTCTTCAAAAAAGATTGCAATTTTTGCAGACTTTACCGTCAAACCAAACATATTACGTTCAGGTTCTTCTAAAACTTTAATTGAGAACTGGCTTGGTTTGCCAGCTCTATTCCAGGCCAAATCAATCGCTTTACTGATTGATGACGCTTCTTCCATGATTGATTTCATATATCGTAATCCTAAATCCTACTTACTGGGATAGATAGAGATTTTTTAATTAAGCTTTCTTTTTTGACTAGATTTTGGAGCGGGAAACGGGATTCGAACCCGCGACCTTTGCCTTGGCAAGGCAACGCTCTACCAACTGAGCTATTCCCGCGATGCAACGATTTCAAGACTAAAACAATGGTAGCATGGTGGCCTTATTTGTCAATGAATAATCCCCTTTGGCGCTCTTGGGGGGCTCTTGCAAAGCGTATAGGTTTTCGGTTACATTATAAGGAGTTTGGCGATACAACGAGGAAATTGAATGATCCATACTCTCACGGGAACAATTCTTTCTCAAAAGAAACAAGCAATATCACTTTCTATCGGGCCGATAGGAGTGGAATGCTTTGTGCCAGACGAATCAGCCTTTCCCGTTGGGAGCCAGAAAACGATCTACGCTCATCTTCATTGGAATCAAGAGCAAGGTCCTTCCTTATTTGGATTTGCAACTCAACCAGACAAAATGATTTTTTTGTTGGCAACAAGTTGTTCAGGAGTTGGCCCACGGCTTGGGCTGGCGGTTCTTGCAGATTTGGGAGCATCGGGATTTATTGAGGCTATTCAAACGGGGAATGAGAAGTTATTGAGTCAAGTAAGTGGTATTGGAGTGAAAAAAGCAGAGCAAATGATAGTACAGCTTAAGCATAAGGTACAGCACATGGTAGATACGGGTATTATGCCAACGGGCAAAGATCAAACCCATTTTCAAACTGTTTCTGAAGCATTACGTGCTCTTAATTATTCCCGCTTGGAGGTTACTAAGGCGCTTGAATTTGTCAGAAATAAAAGTACAGATTCTTCCAACTCGTTCGATCAATTAATGCGACAGGCATTGTCTTATTTATCAAAACAGCCTAACTAATTACCTATAAAAATTATCTTCAGTAGAATTTTGAAAGAGGTTTTATATGATCGCTATGCATGAGTTTTTTGATTGGTTTAACAACCACTTTCTTGCATTTCCCTCCCTCATTTTATTTTTTGGGGTGAGTCTTATTCTCACATTCAAAACAGGGTTTGTACAGGTTCGGGGACTTCCTCGATTTATCAAATTGATAACGTACGGTGTCGCTGAAATTAAGCAGCCTAAAGGGGAAACGATCAATCCATTTCATGCTCTTTTTGCGGCAATGGCAACTAGTATCGGGATGGGTAATGTGGTGACTCCTTCCTTGGCGATCATGATAGGGGGGCCCGGTGCTCTTTTTTGGCTTTTATTTTATATGTTATTTTTTGGCTCGGTGACGAAATATACCGAAGTAACGTTTGCGCTTGCCACTCGAAAATATTTAGAAGATGGTTTTGTATTAGGAGGACCAATTCAGTATTTAAAATCAGTGAGTAATTGGTTATCAAACTGGTATGGGTATCTGATTATTTTTGTGATTGTTAGTTGGTCCGGCGCGCAAGCAAATACTCTTGCAAATATTATGGCGCTTGAAGGAATTCCTCATTGGATTATTGGCTTGCTTTTGGCGAGTTTTGTAGTGCTTGCTTTAAGGGGAGGAGCAAAAAGAGTTGGATCCTATGCCAGTAAGTTGGTACCGGTTATGTTTGTTCTTTATGTGATATTTTCACTTTCTATTTTATTGAGAAATCCGACAGCCCTTATGAATGCTATTAAACAAGTATTTCAAAATGCCTTTAGTCCAGCGGCAGCAGTGGGTGGTTTTTTTGGAGCATCAGTATTTCGAGCGGTCCGCGAAGGAATGTTTCGGGGAATTTTTATTACGGAAGCTGGTTTGGGAACTTCATCAATTCCGCACGCACTTGCAGATACAAAAAATCCCACCGATCAGGGCATTCTTGCTATGGGATCAATGATTGCTGATGCCTGTTTATCTGCGCTTTCAGGATTACTTGTTTTAGTCACTGGAATTTGGAGTTTAGGCGCTTTTAGAAGCACGCTTATCTACGAAATATTTAAGTTGTATGCGCCAGGAATTGGCCAATATGTATTGCTCATTAGTGTAACGCTGTTTGTGCTAACCACGGTAATGGGTAACAGTTTCAATGCTATTCAAAGTTTTGGTATTTTAGTAAAAGATAATCGATTGATGATGAATCTGTATATGGCGTTTATTGTTATCGTTATTTTTATAGGTGCATTAGTTCCTATGAAATTGCTCTGGGACATTATGGATACGCTCGTGATGTTTGTGGCAGTTCCAAATTTGATTGGCATACTCATGCTGGCTTTCAAAAAACCAGACGTATTAAGACTTAAGTAATGAAAGGAGCTCTTGTTCCTTTTTTTTCATCACTTCATAATCACTATCTTTGATATGAGTATATCCTAAAAGGTGGCAGATTCCGTGTACCAAGAGTGTGCGTATGCGGTGCTCAAACGTGTGTCCCCAGCGCTCTAAATCAGCTTTAACGTATTCAGGACAAATGATAATGTCCCCCAAGTTTTTTTCTTCTTCAGATTTGGAAACAATGCGTTCTCCTGCTTGTAATTCGGGATAAAAAGGAAAAGAAAGAATGTCGGTGGGCTTATCTTT
>SDBT01016017.1_pt1 | contig 11892 bp, 9 predicted proteins | sample 2277101 | NCBI WGS metagenome assembly SDBT01 (sample SAMN10404973, study PRJNA504765) | marine sediment metagenome | isolation source: marine sediment core GS10_PC15, 103 cmbsf | place: Arctic Ocean: Southern Knipovich Ridge | collected 2010
TGTGTTACAGGTCTGCCCAAGGACTCAAACACTGAGGTCTAGCAGAAGCCTTCACAGATGAACAAAAAGGCCCAAAAAAACCACAGGAAAAGCCTGTCCAAATTCAAGCGGTGGATTTCGGTAGTTGACAACCGGTTTTTGTTGTGCTAAAGGCGCAACAGTATGGGGATGCCTGACATTAGACCGAGAAGCTGGATGGTTGGTCAAGGGAAAAGAAGACAGTGCTGATCAAGGAGGTTTTGGCGAGCTATGAATGAAATCTCAGTTGCCCATGGTTTGGTCAAGGATCTGCAACAGGAAAGCAAAAGACACGGGGTTACCCACGTCAGCCGGGTGCATGTCAGAATAGGGAGCCTGAGGAACATTGTCCCTGAAGAGCTGAGCTTTGCCTTTGCGGAGGCCTCGGCGGGCACAGTTGCCGAGGGGGCAGAACTGAATATGAGGATCGTTCCTGCCAAGGGGCGATGCGGCAGATGCAACATAGACTTTGATGTGGAGACCAAGAACTCCGGGTTCCCATGCCCCACATGTGGAGGGGTGACGGAGGAACTCGTTTGTGGAGATGAACTCAAGATCGCTCTGTTCAGAGGCAGGTTTAACAATGGCTCCTGATCTGTGGCCCAAGATACCATTTCTGGATGGGAACTAGTTTGCGTATCCCCGTTCCGCTGTGAGCCTATTGGTAGGTGTCATTTTACTCCTGTAGTCTGACAGCACGTGATCAGCCTCTTTGCCGCCTTCCTCAATGAGGGCGACTATTTCATCGATCGTCCTGGGAGCGTCTAAGTCGGCGTCATTGAGATAGACCACTCGCATCACTTCTTCCATGCTGGTGATTCCCTTGGTGGCCTTGTAGAGTCCGTCTTCCCGCATGGATATCATCTGTGTTGAGTCCCTGGCAATCGTGCGAATTTCCCTTGAAGGCCTGCGCGATAAGATAGCATTGCGGATGTCGTCGGTTACCACGAGGAGTTCCTGAATGGCTGTACGCCCCTTATAGCCGGCATGGTTGCATTGCACACAGCCCGTGGCTCGATGAAACGAGAATTTGGAGGGGTCAATTTCCTTTATGTCGAAAGCCTCCAATAGTCCTTTGTCCGGCCAGCAAGGCTCTTTGCAATGAGGACAGAGCGTGCGGATCAGGCGCTGAGAAAGCACTGAGACCACGGTTGAGGAGATCAGAAATGTCTCAACCCCCATGTCCATAAGTTTCAAAAGAGCACCGGTCGTGTCGTCCGTGTGAAAAGTGCTGAACACTTTGTGACCGGTTAGGGCCGACTGTATCGTGGCTTCAGCAGCCACGCGGTCTCTGATTTCACCCACCATGATGACATCGGGGTCCTGGCGCATCATAGCCCTCAAGAAATCCTCATACGTCAGGTTCAGCTTGGGCTCCAGCTTGCCTTGAACGATGCCATCTATTGTGTATTCTACCGGGTCTTCCACTGTGATTATCTTTTGTTCTTGTTTGTTGAGATAGTTAAGTGAGGCATACAGGGTTGTTGTCTTGCCTGAGCCAGTGGGTCCGGTTACCAGGTCCTTTGTGAGGACGGCAGATGCTGTGCTGCTCGCATCTGTGAATTGAATCCTATGAAAAAGGCTGTCCAGTAATTCATGAATGGCTGCTCTCGTTCCAACCGCAGGCTGTATGTCGGATTTGAAAAACCTCTTGAAATCGCTGATTGTGCTTGCCGACAAGGGGTTGGCCATGATGACTGTCAGTGTTTCAGCCTCTTTGAAGGCGGGGACCGCTTCAACTCTACGCAGGAATGCTTCACTGACTTTCTGCGCCAGGCTACGGTCGATCAGATTGATATCAGGTATGATTTTTGGGATACCTAACTGGATGCTAAGGCCATGTACTAGTTGAGCTTCCGAGATTAAACCCATCGCGATCAACAGTTGCCCAAATTTTTTGCCGGTTTTCTTCTGCTCTTTCAGGGCTTGGCGCAGGTGAGACGGCGTGATTAGAGACATGTTGACCAACAGCTCTCCGAGATACAGTTTGTATTTGTGAGTTTTCAGCAGGAGGGACAGTTCGGTCTTTGACAAAAGGCCCGACTGTACACAAAGCAGGCCCAGTGGCAAGTAGTGTTTCGTCCTTTTTTGCTGGGAAAGGACTTCTTTGAGTTGTGATTTTGTGAGGTAGCCCTCTGAAACCAAGATGCTTCCAATCTTCAACTTCTTGGACTTTTTTTTTGACGTGGCGCCAGCCATTCTAACTTCTCCTCACAGCTCTGGGCTCGGATGGACAAAACTTGCTACTTTTCTCGGCCCTTCTTTGCCAAATATTAACCCGTGTGGACGACTCAGTCTTGCAAGGATTTTGTGAGGATGGAGCACAACATGGCAGGATTCTTGCATGTTGTCGTAATCTCGAAAGGAGTTGTTTCGGTTCGAGTTACATTCTACGGCTTCACGGAAACTCTGAGAAAGGACGGGCTATACCGCCGAGAGCCAGTAATACCAAGACTTCCGAATCTATCACATGACCAGCGAAAAACAACAGGCTGAGCGAAGGAAAAACTTGCGATTTCGTGTGCGTGAAGGTGCATTTGCGGTGCTAAGGCCTGATTGCAACGTGGTGGGTGAAATCATAGATATAAGCAAAGGGGGGCTTGCGTTTCGCTACATTGCCGGCGAAGAGCAGCCAGGAGGGTCGTCCGGATTAGACATATTGTTTGCAGGAGGCAGTTTCCGCTTGCCTGAGGTGCCATTTGAGACGGTTGAGGATTTTGAAATGCCTGATGAGTTCTCTTCGCCCTTGACATCAACAAGGCGATGCGGGATAAGATTTGGCAAACTCACCCACGAGCAGTTGAGCGCACTGAAATCGTTTATCGGCAGTCACACCAAAGGTGAGGTAGTGGCCTCCGGGAGGTATTAGTCCATGAAAATTCCACATGTGAACAGCGAGATTGGCAAGTATGTCAATGAATCCACCCATGCTCGGACCAATAAACCGACTCATAAGACTTCCCTGCCAACAGATGTCTCTCGGCAAGCTGAAGCTGACGCAATTGTCACCGTATCAGAGAGGTCGAAAGAGGTTCTCAAGGCTCAAGGGATAATAGAGTCTGAACCGGACGTTCGTCTGGAAAAGGTTCGGGCAATCAAAGAAAAGATTGAAAACCAAACCTACGAGATGGACTACGACAAAACAGCTGAAAATATCCTCAAAACCTTTCTTGATGAATCCTTGTGATGGCATCGCGTTTCTCAAGAAATGCGGTGAGGAACTCACAAAAACGGTGGGTCACAACAAATGGGCAGAAAAATTAGAAGAGGAGGTAAGAGCAAATGAAAGAGGTTAAGCAAAGTCTCAAGGCGGTACTCAGGAGTCTCGAGGCGCTAACAAAGAAGACCGAGCAATTGGCAAACAGGGCGGACAGGCTCGAGACGGCTGCTGCGAATAAGGCCAAGGCGAAACCAAAAGCCAAGGCGAAACCAAAAGCCAAGGCCAAGCCGAGAAAAAAGGCTCCTGCGAGAAATAAGGCCACCAAGAAGACCACAAAAAAGAAGACTACTGCAAAGAAAGCTCCTGCGAAGAGAAAGAAAGCCGTCAAGAAGAAGACTGCTAGGAAGAAGAAATAAGGGCAGTTCTGGGCCCTTGCGCACAACGCGGGAGGGCACTCTTACCCACCATTATTATCCGGGGTATCGTTGTTTCGGATACATCCAGCTGTTCATACCTCCCGTGAGGGTCTTGACGTTCTTGAAGCCCTTCATGGCAAGCAGGCGATGCCCTACATATGACCGTAGTCCCACAGCACAGTAAAGGATTGTTTCCTTATCAACGTCCATATGGCTGATCCGATCCCTAAGTTCATCAATGGGGATGTGGACGGCCCCCGGGATGATTCCGGTTTTTTTCAACTCCCGCGCGGTTCGTGTGTCAAGCAGGACAAAATCTTCTCTCGATTCGATTTTGTTGTGAAGTTCGGCTGGTGTTATCGGGATCCAATCTCCTGCATAGAAATTTTGACCAATCGCTCCGGCAACGATCACGGGATCTCTTGCAGCAGAATAGGGCGGGGCATAGGCAAGGTCGAGTTGAAGGAGATCCTCCAGCGCCATTCGATTGTAGATAGCAGTTGCCATTACGTCGATTCGTTTATCAACTCCTTTTTCTCCGATCACTTGAGCGCCCAGAAGGCGTCCGGTATCTCGGTCGGCGACGGTCTTAATACGAAGACCTTTGGCCCCAGGGTAGTAGCCGGCATGGTCTGCAGCTAGCACGTAAGTGACAAGGGTAGAAAGACCTTCTAATACAGCCTCGTTTTCCGACAGACCAGTTTTTGCCACAGCCAAGTCAAAGACTTTTACAATAACTGTTCCAGTGAAACCTTTTACTGCAATGCGTCGTCCCATAGCGTTTGCACCCGCTGCGCGCCCCTGCTTGTTTGCAGCTGAGCCCGTGGGCATAAGAGCGGGTTTTCCGGTCACCAGGTTCGTGCTTTCCACACAGTCGCCTGCAGCATAGATGTTGGGGTCGTTGGTTTGCAGGAACTCGTCTACTTCAATTCCACCGGTTGGTCCTGTGCGTATGCCCGCATCCGTTGCCAATTCTGTGTTCGGCTTGATCCCTACGGACATGATTACAAGATCTGCCGGCAGCTGCCGGCCTTGGCTCGTCCGCACCCAACCCCGACCCTGTCTCTGTTCAATCTCCGTGACCTTCTCAGTCAGATATACGTTGACTGCCTTGTTTTGTAAGTGCTGGTGAACCACCTCTGCAATTTCTTTGTCCAGAAATGAAAGAACCTGGGGCATGAATTCCACAACAGAAACCTTAATGTTTCTGTGTGCCAGATTTTCGGCCGCTTCCATGCCGACAAGGCCTCCCCCAACGAGCACTGCGGTTTCAGGATTATTGGTCTTCAGGTAGGCGTGGATTCGATCGGTATCTTCCAAGGTCTTGAAGGTAAAGACAAAAGGAAGATCTACTCCGGCAATTTCGGGAATAATGGGAGTTGCGCCGGCAGCTATTATGAGCCGGTCATAAGGTGTCTGCGAAACATTTCCAGTGGCAAGGTTTTTTACCGCGACTTGCCGCGCGCTGCGATCAATCCTAAGGACTTGGTGACGCGTCTTGACTTTGACGTTGAAGCGCTGTTTGAAGAACTTGGCAGTGGTGATGAGTAAATGTTCTCTTTTTGGGATAATACCCGAAAGATAGTAGGGCAGACCACAGGTTGCATAAGAGATGTCTTCTGCCTTGTCAAACATGACGATTTCTGCGTCCTCATTGCACCTCCTGGCCTTGGCTGCGGCCGAAGCCCCTGCAGCAACACCACCGACTATTACGAGCTTTGTCTTTTTCATAGTGCTATAGGGTCTTTTTGCGGCTCCTCTACATCAGTCCTTTGAATCCCTTGCAATGGCGCGGCCCGCAATGATACCGCTTGTCGATGCTTGAAGAAGGCCGCGAGTAATACCTGCCCCGTCCCCGATGGCAAACAGATTGGTCACTGCGGTTTCCATGTCAGGCGAAACGGCGATACGGTTTGAGTAAAGCTTTACTTCCACACCGTAAAGAAGGGTGTGAGGCGAGGATACGCCAGGGGCCAGCTTGTCAAGGGCCTCAAGCATTTCAGTAATGCTGAGAAGGTGCCTGTAAGGAAACACAAAGCTCAGATCCCCGGGTGTGGCACTGGCCAAAGTCGGCTTGGTGGGGCATCGGTCAAGACGTTCCTTGGTGCTGCGTCGTCCTGCCAACAGATCCCCGAGCCTTTGAATGATTGCACCGCCTGCCAGAAGGTTTGCCAGCCTGGCAACGTAAAGTCCGTAAGCAATGGGATCGTCGAATGGCTCTGTGAAGGCGCTGCTCACCAAGATGGCAAAGTTAGTATTGCCACCCCGTTTTTCAGCATGGCTGTGACCGTTTACGGTAGTGATTCCGGCGTGCTCCTCTGTAACAACCTCTCCGTAGGGGTTCATGCAAAAGGTGCGCACCTTGTCGCCGAAAGTCTTGGAGTAGTGTATGAGCTTGGATTCAAACGTAACGTCAGTGATTTCCTTGAGCACATGGGCTGCAAGTTCCACACGCACACCAATATCAACAGGGTTTGCCACAGTTTCGAGGCCCAGGATCTCTGCTTGCCTTTTCATCCACCTTGACCCTGATCGGCCTGGCGCAGCCACGACAAAGCGACTTGTGATGGTTTGGCCGTCATCCAGTCTCACCCCCAGGATCTGCCCGTCCTCGGCCAGGAGGTCTTGGACTCGGCAGGCGGTACGCATTTCTACTCGTCCTGTCAGGGTCTGTCTGAGGCGGTCCAGGACAATGCGGCAGTTTTCGGTGCCTATGTGTCGGATGAGGGAGGGTATCAGTTCAAGGTCGGCAAGGCGTGCACGATCCGAAATATTTTCAAGTCTCTGAGAGTCCTCTCCGTAGACATGGCTGGGGGCGCCATGGGCTAGGTAGATCTCATCAGCCGTTGAGAGAAGCCCGTGAAGGGCCTCTTGATCAAAGAACTCGCCCAACAAGCCTCCCACTTCGGTCGAAAGAGTCAACTTGCCGTCACTGAATGCACCAGCCCCTCCCCAGCCGCAGAGCATGTCTCTGGAGTCCAAGCGCTGGCGCTGACTGAGGTCCTTTCCCTGTTCCACTAACAGAACCGAATCAACCCCGAGGTCGGCCAGAGTCAAGGCCGCAAAGATCCCCGCGGGACCGGCGCCGACAATGATCACATCATAGGCCATAGAATACTCCCAACGTAGTCTAGAGGCTGTGGCAAAAGCCCGTCTCCCTCACGTTATTAATCATTGATGGTCTCGTAAAAAGTCCGAATTAGACGGCAAAGCAAAAAGCTCCAAGTTCAAGGCGCGCAAATTCTGAGGAATGAGGCGTAGTTACTGTACTCCGCAGTGACGAAGGATGCAGCGCAACACAGAAATTGGACTTTTTGCGAAGCCGTCATCATTTGTCATCGGTCATGGGTCATTGGTATCCGGTTAAGTTGTTAGGTCTATAAGGTACTAATCAACCAATCGACCACTCAACTAATCAACAGCAACGGCAGTATCCAGCATGCGGCCTATGCCTTGCGCTTTAAGCCCTGTTCCCTATGCTCTATGCCCTATGCCCTATGCTCTCAGTCCTGCAGTGTAAAATAGAGGCCTCGGATCACTTCTGCCATGGACTCAAAATCGAGCGTTTTGATGGTGTCTGTCTCTTGGTGGTAGTTTTTGTTTCTATAAAATGACGTGTCCGTTACCATGACGGCCTTGTACCCGTGGTGCCAGAATGAAGAATTGTCTGAAAGGCCAATGCCTCCAACGTTTTCGGGTGCGGTCAAAGACCTTGAACCTATGGTCGAGTGCTTCCTGATCCCCTTTTTAAAGAAAGAGACGTATTTTGATGAGCGAAAATTTCCCACTACCGCAATGAAGTCGGCTGTCTTGGGATAAAACAGGTCCATGCGCGGAAGCGGGTATTCTTGAATGGGTTCGTGGCTGAAATATCCGATCATCTCAAGTGAGATCATAACATCCACCGGCACCATTCGATCCTTCAGGTGTTTCGCGTACACAATGCTTCCCATGTTAGGAGATCCAAAGCAAGGGGGTTCTTCGTTGACAAAGGCAACGAACGTCAGATGCCTCTTGCTCGAACTCTGTTGATGCAGCCTTGCGAGTTCCAACATGCCGGCTACGGCCGATGCATTGTCGTCAGCGCCCGGTGTTCCCGGAACAGTATCGTAATGGGCGCCAATGACGACCACCCTTTCATCTTTGGCAGTCTTTTTTGCAATCAGATTTGACACCGTCTTTCCATAGCACGAATAGGTCTGCCGCTGCACGGGATAGCCCATGTCGTGGAAGCACGATTCAACATAGTCTGCAGCATTGTCAAGGGACCCTTCCTTCCACAGATGTCGTTCTCCTATGCTCACAGAGAGATGTTCTACGTGCCTGTAAAGGTTTTCAATAACAACCCCTTTATTAAAGACCTGGAAATCCTTTAAGTGAGACACTTTCATTGTCACAGGTCAAAGTCCTTCTGATTAGTCAAACGTACCCTAAATACATCAGAGGGGGCAGGGAATCGGTCTTCCAGATCGTAACCTACAGAAATGATTATTGGCACGCCCGGCCCGATTTGAACGGGCGACCTACGGATTCGAAGTCCGGCGCTCTATCCAGCTGAGCTACGGGCGCAACAGGTTGGTGGGGTGAGTGAAGGGATTTGAACCCTCGGCCACCGAGGCCACAACCCGGTGCTCTACCCCTGAGCTACACTCACCATCGCAAATCGTTATTCGTGGACCGTTGTTGACGATACCCCAATGCGGTATCGAACGTGAACACAGAATACATGACTTTTCAGTATGATTCAAGACTTTTCAATGGGCTCGTGGACTTCTGCCCCAACTTATGATTGACGCTTAGCGAGATTTCTTGTATATTTCGTCCCTTTCGTGGGATGCCAATCGTAATAATGTGGAGACCTTTGAAAAATGCTCAATTTTGTTCAAGTTCAAGGAAGGCGAAGATTTTAACCACAGGAATACATTGAGTATTTGGAGGACTAAAATTTGAGCCTGACGCAGACACGGAGTGAAGCATAGCGCTCAATTGGGCAAAAGGGGGCGTTTTTCAAAGGTCTCATGTGCCATTGGGCAGAAACACTGGTTTACACGCCTTGGACGCAGATTCTGGAAAAGCTGGCAGGTTTTCTTAGGGTCTTGAGGGGGTTACTTGACTGCACTGACCATGTTCATCATTCGGGCCGTCCTGGGGGGCGGATTTGCTGTCCTGCTGACTCGTTTCTTCTATCCTGGGGCTTCCATTGCAGGAGTAGTGGGTATTGCTGCGGGGCTTGTCGGCTTGGCCTATGTCACGGAGAGTTTTCGTAAGCGAAGACAGAATAAGCGAAAGGAACCATAGTTGAACCAGGTCATACTAGGTACAGCGGGCCACATTGATCATGGCAAGACCAGTCTGGTCAAGGCCTTGACAGGCATTGATACAGATAGGCTCAAGGAGGAAAAGCTCCGGGGTATTACCATAGAACTGGGCTTTGCTTGGCTTGACCTGCCAAGCGGGCAGCGGGTTGGAATTGTGGATGTGCCGGGGCACGAGAAGTTCGTGAAGAACATGGTGGCAGGCGCCATGGGGATTGATTTGTTGGTCATGATAATAGCGGCAGACGAGGGCGTCATGCCGCAGACAAGAGAGCACCTTGACATTTGCAGCCTGCTGGGCATCAAACACGGCTTGGTTGCGTTGACCAAGACTGACATGGTTGACGAAGAATGGTTGGAGTTGGTTACTGACGATGTGGAATCCTTTTTCAAGGGGACATTCCTGGAAGGCGCCCCCATTGTACAAGTTTCATCTGCTACTGGCCAGGGGCTGCCGGAATTTCACAAGGCGCTGGAGGCTTTGTGCGAGACCGTGCCCGAACGCTCCTCAAAAGGGCTGTTCCGGTTGCCTGTGGACCGCGTTTTTACAATGAAGGGTTTTGGCACGGTTATTACTGGAAGTCTCGTTTTTGGCAAGGTCCGGGTTGGGGATACCATCATGATCTATCCTTCCGGGATCCAGTCCAAGGTCCGGGGAATTCAGGTCCACAATCAGTCGGTGGATGAGGCCAGCGCGGGCATGAGGACAGCCATCAACTTTCAGGGTCTTGAACGTGAGGCCATAAATCGGGGCGATGTGTTGGGCGGCCTCAATACATTGAAACCAAGCTTCATGGTGGATGTTGTCCTGGATTATATCGGATATGACAAGAAACCCCTCAAGAATCGCACGAGGGTTCGATTTCACACGGGCACAAGCGAAATACTGAGCCGTGTCATCCTTCTGGATCGAGAGGAGTTGGCAGTTGGTGAGACCACAGTTGCCCAGCTTCGTCTCGAAGCCCCAGTATCGGCGGTAAAAGATGACAGGTTTGTGATCCGAAGTTACTCGCCCATCAAGACAATAGGGGGTGGCCTAATAGTCAACCCTGTTCCAATAAAACACAAACGGTTCAGAGAGGCTGTGGTTGCGGATCTGAGGCGTCTGGCTGAGAGTCCCCCGAGGGAACTTGTGACTTTTCTCATAGAGGGATCCGGCCTTCATGGGGTTGCATTCTCTGATCTGATTATCATGACAAACATTGTTGAGGCAGAGCTTGAACGGCACCTCCAACAACTGCTTTCCGAGAAGGTGATCATCCTTGTGGATCGAGAAAATCGGGTCTTTATCCACGGCTCTGTTCTTGGTGAACTCAGGGACAAGACCGTTCAAATCCTTGGGGTCTATCACAAAGACTACCCACTCAGGGCAGGTATGACCAAGGAGGCGCTCAAGTCCAAGCTTCCCGAAGCACTGAGCCTCCGGATTTTCAATCTAATGCTTCTGGAATTGACCAAAGCGAAGACAGTAGTGCAGGCAAAGGAAATGATCCACCTTTCCGGGCACACGATCGCCTTGGAGGCTGACCAGAAGGACATCAGACACAAGATAGAACAGACCTATTTTGACAGTGGCCTCCAGCCACCGTATTTTAAGGATCTCGTGGAATCCATGAGGCAGAATTCCGGCCATGTGAGAGATGTTCTGGGGCTCATGCTTGAGGAAGGCGCATTGGTCAAGGTCAAGGATGACCTTTACTTTCATAAAGATGTTCTTGCGGATGTGAAAAACAGACTGGTGTCCTATCTGAAGGCCAACCCTGAGATTGACACACCAAGACTCAAAGAGATGATGGGGGTATCGCGAAAGTATCTGATTCCCCTGATTGAGTATTTTGATGCCGCAAAGGTCACGATTCGGGTAGGGGACGTACGGAGGTTGCGAGAGGGATAGCATGACACTGGACAAAGATTTTGCCGAAGGCCGGGCCGCCGAAGAACCGGCACCGGAGGAGACGCGGGAGTTTAAGCGTTTCTTTGGCGTGCGGGTGGTTGCGGGAATTGTATTTGGCGTCATTGCCATCTGGGGGGTCTGGGTCCTGGTGGGCCTGGTTAAGGGACCGGACAAGTTGCCGATGGCCGAAGCTGAAAAAGCTAAGTTGGCCCATGTGGATGAAAAAAGCCATGACGTTGAAAAGGCCCTTGGCGACAAAACCCACGGTGAAACGACCCATGAAAAGACCGCCAAGACCGATGTCCATCCTGCACCCACGCCTTCGTTGCACGGGTCTGCCCCAGCCGTGCCAGGGGTGAGAACATCACCACTTAAGCCGAAAGCAAAAGGCGTTGAGTTTATTGAGGGCACCATCGCAGCTTTGGACTATGATCTGAACAAGCGATTCTGGGGGTGGCGTCGCAACGACATCCTGAGGTTTACCGACAACGTGGAAAACATGCAGCTTGGAGTGCTCGAAGTGGTCCGCCGCACCAGCATTACACTAGCCGAAAGAATAACAAGATATGGCGTAACAGACGTTATCGATCCTAACCTCGAAAATGCCATGAACTGGTTCATGGTAAAACCCAGCGATTACTGGCTGCCCTCGGCAGAGGAAAAATACAAAGACGGCCTGGACGAGTTCCGAAAGTTCGCCCATAAGCTTCAAGCCGGGCAGGCCCGCTTCTACACCCGCACGGATACCATTATCCCACTTCTTGTCAAATTTGCGGACTTGCTGGGTAGCGCTGACGAAAACTTGGTAAAGGAAAAAGAAGAAGACGGTTCTCTTGTGAGTTGGTTCAAGATAGACGATTACTTCTATTATGCCAGGGGGGTTGCAATGGCCATGGGCCATATACTGCACGGCGTGGAAGAGGATTTTTCAGAGGTTCTTGCGGCGCGCTACGGAACCGATCTTCTGGAAAACGCAATCCATGCCTGTCACGTGGCTTCCAAACTGGATCCGTGGCTTGTGACAAATGGCGCCCTTGATGGTATTGTAGCCAACCACAGGGCCAACATGGCTGCTCCCATTAGTCATGC
>SDBT01016019.1_pt1 | contig 11892 bp, 12 predicted proteins | sample 2277101 | NCBI WGS metagenome assembly SDBT01 (sample SAMN10404973, study PRJNA504765) | marine sediment metagenome | isolation source: marine sediment core GS10_PC15, 103 cmbsf | place: Arctic Ocean: Southern Knipovich Ridge | collected 2010
GTCCAAGAGTCTATGTGCCAACAGACGCGAACCGAGGAGGCATGACGTGCCCACTTTTGTGACCCTCGTCAACTTCACCCAGGCGGGACTGGTCGACTTCGAAAACCTCGCTGATCGCCTCGAGGCCGCAGAGGGGGGGATGAAGGCCGCGGGCGGGAAGTTCATCTCCTGGCACCTCACGATGGGACGGTACGACGCGGTCGTGATCACCGAGTTCCCTGACGCCGAGGCCGCGGCCAAGTCGGTGCTGACCCTCGCCCGCCAAGGCAACATCCGCACCGAGACCCTGCAGGCCTTCAGCCGCAAGGAAGCCGAGAAGATGGCCTCCGAGCTCGGGTAGCCGTCGGGTCCCGACGACTACGTAGTCTGGGTGCCGACCTTGAGGTCGCGGAACGGCGAGGTGGTGTCGATGCCGGGGTCCTTGGGCAGCCCGAGTACCCGCTCACCGACGATGTTGCGGAGCACCTCGTCGCTGCCGCCGGCGATGCGGATGCCAGGGGTCGAGAGCACGAACTTCGACCAGGCGTAGGTGCCCCACTCGCCGGTGTCGGCGAGGATGCGGGGGCCGAGTACCTCGCTGACGAACTGGGCCGCATTGGTGAGGTTCCTGGTGAGCGCCATCTTCGCGATCGACAGCTCGGGACCAGGAGCCTGGCCTGACTTGATGCTGTCCATCGCCCGCTGATTGGTGTACTTCGCGACCTGGAAGTCGCTGTAGAGGGCGGCGAGCTTCTGGCGGGCCATCGGGTCGCCGTCGCGGCCGAAGTGCCGGAGCATCCCGATGAGCACATCGGCGTTCGCGATCCCCATACCGCCGCCCGTACCGCCGGTGCCGATCGCCGCACGCTCGTTCATGAGCGTGGTGAGCGCCACGCCCCAACCGGCGTTTACGTCGCCAAGCCGGTGGCTGTCGGGGATGCGCACCTCCTCGAAGAACACCTCGTTGAACGACGTGCCTCCCGTCATCTGGCGGAGCGGCCGCACCTCGACTCCGGGTGCGTGCATGTCGACCAGGAAGCCCGTGAGGCCCCGGTGCTTCGGTGCGTCGGGGTCGGTGCGGCAGATGATCTCGCCGATGTCGCTGTAGTGCGCGCCCGACGTCCAGACCTTCTGGCCGGTGACCACCCACTCGTCGCCGTCGAGCTCGGCCTTGCTCTGGAGGCTGGCGAGGTCGGATCCGGCGCCGGGCTCGCTGAAGAGCTGACATCCGACGATGTCGGCCCGGTGCAGCTTGGCCAGGTAGGCGTCCTTCACGTCGTCCTCGGCGTGGGCGAGGATCGTGGGTGCGACCATGCCAAGGCCTATGCCGAAGAACCCTCCGCCGGGGACCTCATACCGGCCTTCGAGGGAGCCGTACGCTCGCTCGAAGCTGCCGGGCAGCTCCCGGCCGCCGTAGTCGGTCGGCCCGGTGATCCACCCGAGCCCCGCGTCGAAGCGGGCCGCCCGCCACTTCTTGGCCTCTGCCAGCTCGCGCCGCTCGGTCTCCTCGTCCTTCTCCTCCAGGAGGGCCGGTGCGTCGTCTTCGCCGATGCCCCATTCGAAGCGCTCCTCGCGCTCCTCCTTGGGCTCGGCGTTCGCATCGAGGAACGACCGGACCTCGTCGGTGAACTTCTCGAGCGTGATATCGGCCATCGGGACCCCCGCAGGCTTTGGAACTTGACCGTCTAGTCAAGTTTAGCTCCGGACCTCGGGAGGGGGCCAACCGCGGCGCAGCCTGGAGGCCCGACCCGACCTGCCGGTACGATGTTCGCGGTCATGGGCCAGCCGGTCACCGTCGTACAGAAGCCGTCGACCACCCCCGGTGTGATTCTCTTCGAGGCAAACCGGAGCCTCACGGGGATGGGCCACGAACGGTATTCCGCAGGCGACGACATCGACGGCATGCGCCCGCCCGACGAGTTGGCCCGTCGCCTGATCGAGCACGGCGGCGTCGACAGCGTGCACATGAACAGCAACGTCATCACGGTGAGCGTCGGTGCCGGCGGCGCCGACGAGGAGGGGCTCAGGGAGCTGATCGAGGAGCTGTTCATCCACTACCGACCCGGGGTCGAGCCGCCGCCGTTCGACCAGGCCAGCGAGGACACAGAGGCCGAGTCGGGCGAGTCGGGCGAGTCGGGCTGAGTCACGCGACGGGAGGACCACAGGTGGGTACGACCAAGGTGGGCGTCCAGCTCCACCCCCAGCACACGTCGATGGACGATCTACGAGCCGCGTGGCGGGCGGCCGACGAGTTGGGTGTCGACAGCATCTGGCTCTGGGACCACTTCTTCCCGCTGTTCGGCCCTGCCGACGGGGAGCACTTCGAGGCCTACACCACCCTGGCAGCGATGGCGGTCGAGACGACGAGGTCGGAGATCGGAATCCTCGTCACCTGCAACTCCTACCGGAACCCGGAGCTGCTCGCCGACATGGCAAGAACGGTCGACCATCTCAGCGTCGGGCGCTTCTGGCTCGGCATCGGCTCCGGCTGGTTCGAAAGGGACTACACGGAGTACGGCTACGAGTTCGGTACGGCTGGTAGCCGCCTGCGCGATCTGGAGGCCGGGCTCGAGCGCATCGAGGCGAGGTTCGCCAAGCTCAATCCAGCGCCGGTCCGGCGGCCTCCGATCCTCATCGGTGGGTCGGGCGAGACTGTGACGCTGCGGCTGGTCGCCACCTACGCCGACGGGTGGAACACCTTTGGACCGGCGGAGTCGTGGTCAAAGAAGAACGCCGTGCTCGACGAGTGGTGCGACCGGGTCGGTCGTGACCCGACCGAGGTAGAGCGAACCGTGGCCATCCGGCCGGGCGAGCACACCAACGTCGGCGAATTCGTCGACGCCGGCGCCGATCACGTGATCCTGATGCTGGACGACCCGTTCGACCTGACGCCGGTGCGGGAGCTCCAGGAGGCGGTCCGCGGGGCCTGAGCCCCTACGGCCTACGCCGCCCTCGGGACCGTCCATGAGGTCGACGAAGTTCTCGGCGTAGAAGCGGTCGCGGGCGACGCCGTCGATGTCGCCGAGAGAGACCTCGAACTCCGAGGACAACGAACAACTGTTCGTTATCCTCGGCTGGTGACGTCGGCGACCGCTGCCCGCCCCTCTCTTCGGGAACTCGCCGAGCGAGCGCGGCCGATTGCGCTCGCCCGAGAGCAGGTGCTCCCGGTTCATCCCGCCCTCGAGCCCCTCCTCCTCGGTGGTGGGATTCCGCGGGGGGCCACGGTGCTGGTCGACGGCCCGGCGGCGACGTCGATGGCGCTGGCGGTGGCCGCGGGACCGTCGGGGGCGGGTTCGTGGACCGCCGCGGTCGGCGTGCCCGCGTTGGGCCTGATGGCCGCCGCCGAGGCCGGGATCGCCCTCGATCGCCTTGTGGTCGTGACCCGGCCCGAGCCCCGGTCGTGGTCGACGGTGGTGGCCGCCCTCGTCGACGCCTTCGACGTGGTTCTGGTGCACCCACCCCGTGTCCGCCCCTCCGAGGCCCGACGCCTGGGCGCCCGGGCCCGCGAGCGCGGCGCGGTGCTCATCCAGACCGGTGTCGGCGCGGCTGGCGGACACGCGATCCTCGACCCCGATCTTCGGTTTCGTGTCACCGACGTCGACTGGGAGGGCCTCGGATGGGGCCACGGTTGCCTCAGGGCCCGGAAGGTCACCATCGAGTCCAGTGGGCGGGGCGCGGCCAGCCGTCCCCGCCGGGCGTCGCTGTGGCTGCCGGGACCCGACGGCGAGATCGCGCTCGCCGGCGTCGCGCCAGACATCGCCGCCCCAGACATCAGCGCCGCGCCGTCCCGTCATCTCCGGTCGGTGGGTTGAGCATGCCGGTACGGACCATGGTCGTGTGGTGCCCCGACTGGCCGGTGGTTGCCGCCGGGGTGCCGCTGGACGAGCCGTCGGCCGTCGTCGCCGCCAACCTGGTGATCGCCGCCTCGCCCGCAGCCAGGATCGACGGGGTGCGACGCGGTCTCCGTCGACGGGACGCACAGGCCCGCTGTCCGAGCCTCCGGGTGCTCGAACGCGACGAGGCCGGCGAGGCTCGGGCGTTCGAGCCCCTCGTGGCCGCCGTTGAGACGTTCTGCCCCCGGATCGAGATCACCCGTCCCGGGACGTGCGCCTTCCCCACCCGCGGACCATCACGCTATTTCGGCGGCGACGAGGCCCTCGCTCGCCGTGTGCAGCAGGCCGTGGTCGACGCCGGCTCATACCGCGGTCCTCCCTCCGGGGGCGGGTGCCGGGTGGGGGCGGCTGACGGGCCGTTCGCGGCCACCCTGGCCGCCCGTCGTGTCTTCGACGGTCCTGCCGGGGACGCGGAGCCACACATCGTCCCGCCCGGCGGGACCGCCGGGTTCCTGGCCCCGCTGCCGGTCACCAACTTGGAGCGGCCTGAGCTCACCGATGTGCTGGTCCGACTCGGAGTTTGCACGCTCGGCGAGCTGGCGAGCCTCTCCCGTGCTGACCTCATCGCTCGGTTCGGGTGGGAGGGCGAGGGCGCGCACCGTCTGGCGTGTGGGCTCGACGAGCGGCAGCCCGCTACGCGCCCGCCTCCAACAGATCTCTCGGTTTCAGCCGAGCTCGACCCACCCGCAGATCGGGTCGAAACCGCCGCCTTCGTCGCCAAGTCTCTGGCCGACCGGCTACACGAGCGGCTCGCTGCCGAGGGTCTGGCCTGTGTCCGGGTGTCGATCGAGGCTGAGACCGAGCATGGCGAGCGGCTCGAACGGCTGTGGCGGCACGAGGGCGCTCTTGATGCTGCCGCTATCGCCGACCGCGCCCGTTGGCAACTCGACGGCTGGCTCACGGGAACTGCCCGCGCTGGTCGGGCTGGCGACCAGGAGGCCTGGTCCACCCGCCCGACCGGAGCCATTGCACTCCTCCGGCTGGTGCCCGACGAGGTCACCCCCGGTCGGGGTCGCCAGCTCGGGTTCTGGGGTAACGAAGCGGCGGCCGACGAGCGAGCCATGCGGTCCCTGGCGCGGGTCCAGGGGCTGCTTGGCCCTGAGGCCGTCCTGGTCCCCGAGCGAGCGGGTGGGAGGGGCCCGGGGGAGCAGGTCATCACGGTCCCCGCCGACACCGTGGACCTGACCGAGCCGCGTCCCTTAGGTGACCCGAGCGCCCCCTGGCCGGGGAGGGTTCCGCCACCGTCACCGGCCGTCGTCTGGCCCGATCCGGTCCCGGCCGAGGTTGTCGACGAGGTGGGCCGGCCGGTGGTGGTCGACGGTCGGGGCTGGGTGAGCCACGCCCCGTTCCGGGTCTCGGTCGATGGCGGGCAGTGGCAGGGGATCGGAGCGTGGGCTGGGCCGTGGCCGGTCGACGAGCGCTGGTGGGACCTCGACGCGCACCGGCGCCGGGCTCGGTTCCAGGTCGTCGCCGACGACTCGACGGCATACCTGCTGGCCGTCGAGGGGGGTCGCTGGTGGCTGGAGGCGACCTACGATTGAGAGCGGAGATACTGCTCCCAGGTGATGTTTCCGTCGCGGTGGTCGGGGCAGAGGTTGGCGCCGTCCCGGAACGCCCTGGTGGCGCCGCCGATCGTCGGGATCGGCAGCGACAACACGCTGCGACCGGTGATCTCGCGGTAGGTCGCCACCACATCCGCAACGGGGAGCACGTCGGGGCCGCCCATGTCAGAGACCCGGCCGCTCGGGCCGCTCGTCACCAGCTCGACGAGGCGGTCGGCGCACTCTCCCGCGTCGAGCAGCTGGAAGCGAAGGCCGCCGAGCCGGGGCACCACCCGCCGCTCTAGCACCTGGTGGAGCAGCGTGTGGAACTGGGTGGCGCGGAGGATCGTCCATGGTGCATCCGACGCTTCGAGTGCCTGCTCGGCCTCCCACTTCGCGCGGTGGTAGGCGAGCGGGTTCCGGTCGACGCCGACGATCGAGATGTACACGACGTGGGCGGGCGGCGAGTGCTCGGCCGCCACCCGGGCGACGTTGGCGGTGCCTTCCACCTCTGTGCGACGCGCCCGCCGGAACGGGCTGCTGGCAGCGTGGACGACGGTCTCGGTACCCGCAACGGCGGTCTCCAGCCCCTCGCCCGTCACCACGTTGCCGCGCACCGCTTCGACTCGTTCCGGCACGACCTCGGAGTGGGCGGAGCGGGACAGCACTCTCACGTCGTGGCCGACCTCGAGCAGGCGCGGGACCAGCAGGCGCCCGAGCACGCCCGTCCCGCCGGTGACGAGAACCGTGGCCATCTTCAGGCGGCCAGGGCTGAGCCCATCAGGTCGACGAAGTTGTCGCAGTAGAACCGCTGGCGGACATCCTCAGCGGCCTCGCCGAGCGATCGTTCGAACCGCTCGAAGGGCCGACGGCCGCCCTCTACGTGTGGGTAGTCCGACGAGAACATGCAGACCTCGTCGCCGACCTGGTCGACGATCCAGCCCACGTCCTCGGCGGGGTACGGGGTGACGCGGACCTGACGCCGGACGTATTCGCTCGGGCGGAGCGTGAGGTCGGCCAGGCGTTCCTCGTGCCGCTCGAACGCCTCGACGGCCGACTCCATCTGCCGCATCCAGCTCGGGACCCAGCTTGCGCCCTGCTCGATGACGCCGATCCGCAGGTTCGGGAACCGCTCGAGGACACCGTCGAAGATCATCGTCGCGAGGGTCTGTGCCGGGGGACCGGGGATGGCCATGTAGTCGACCGAGCGGAAGTTCTCGTCGCCGCCGTGGAAGTCGGGCGGGTGTGGCAGTCCGTTCTCGAAGTACGCCGGGCTCAGCAGCTGGCCGCCGCCCCCAACGTGGAACACCACCGGGATGGCCGCTTCTTGGGCCTGCGCCCACACCGGGTCGAGCGATCGGTGGCTGGGGCTGTGGTCCGCCGGGCAGGCCGAAGGGACCAGCAGCGCAGCGGCACCGGCCCCGATCGCCTCGTCGGCCATCGCCGCCGCTGCGTCGAAATCCGCGATCGGAACGTACGCCGTCGGGAGGAGGCGGTGATCGGCTGCGCAGAACTCGGCCATTCCTCGGTTGTGTGCTCGTGCGGCCCCGTAGGCGAGGTCGTGGTCGTCTCGCTGCTCGAGCGAGAGCAGGTGGCCGTTGTGGAAGGTGTTGAAGATCAGCTGTGAGCTGAAGCCGAGCAGGTCGAGCGCGGCCGCGCGGTCATCGGGACGGACGGCGCCCTTTGCTCTCCAGTTCTTGTGATCCATCACGTCGGCCTCGCCGACCGAACGGCTCAGCTCGATGTGGTGGTCGATGAAGCTGTGGTCGGGTCCGATCGAGGTGATGCTGAGCTCGGCCATTCGGTCACGAATCCCCGGGTCGGCGTGCCCGAGCAGCCAGTCGGCCGGTTCCATAATGTGGGCGTCGGCGTCGTGGACGACCCGACCCTCGACGTACGGCATGGGAACATCCTCGCGCTTTCGCGCGAGCCTGAGGGCAGTGGCGGACAGACGCGGCGACAGCGGGGACCTCGAGGAACGCACCGAGCGCTGGTTCATCCGCCGCGGTCTCCCGCACTTCATCTACGACTACTCGATCACCGGCGACGTACTTACCAGGGCGGTCCCCTTCCTTGCGTTCGTGTTCGTAGTCGAGGTCGTAGCGGTGTTCCAGCCGGAGCGTCAGGGGTGGCGGGAGGCAGCCGCGGTCGCCGGCGGCGTCCTGATCCTGTTCGGCGCCGTCGTCGGCTTGAACAAGCTGCGGGGCCGCCGCGCGCTGCAGCTCCCCGACCGCGTCGGGCTTCCGGAGGTGCTCGTCTTCCTGCTGGTCCCACCGCTGCTGCCGGCGCTGTTCAGCGAGGACCGGCTGATCGAGACGCCGGCCTTCTTCGTCGTCAACCTCCTCATCCTCGGCCTGGCGTACGTGGTGACCAGCTACGGCCTGCTGCCGATGACCCGCTGGGCGGGTGGCCGTATGGTCCGACACCTCGGCGGGATCGCCAACCTGGTGGCCCGGTCGCTCCCTCTGCTGCTGTTGTTCTCGGTCTTCCTGTTCCTCAACGCTGAGATCTGGCAGGTCGCTGCTGACTTCAGCCAGGCGTTCTTCTGGATCGTCCTCGGCCTCCTCTTCGGTATCGGCGTTCTGTTCCTGCTGCTTCGGATCCCGAAGGAGCTCGAGGCGATCTCACGCTTCGACAGCTGGGCAGAGGCGACGCGCCTCGCCGACGGCACCCCGATGGCCGGAGTGGACCCGCAGGCGCTCGCCGACCCACCCGACCCTCCGCCGCTCGGCCGGAGGAGCTGGCTGAACGTCGGCCTCGTCATGCTGGTCAGCCATGGCGTCCAGATCTTCCTCGTCGCCGTCGTCGTCGGGCTCTTCTACACGGTGTTCGGCCTGTTCACCGTCCGCGAGGCGACCATCGTCCAGTGGACGACCCAGGAGACGATCAGCCCGCTGGTAGAGGTCGAGCTGTTCGGCGAGCCGGTCGTGCTCACGGGCGAGCTCCTACGGGTCGCCGGGTTCATTGCCGCGTTCTCCGGCCTGTACTTCACCGTGGCGGCCATCACCGACGCCACCTACCGAGAGGAGTTCTACGAGGAGAACGTCGGTGAGGTGAGGGAGGCTCTGGCGGTTCGCGCGCTGTACATCGAGACTGTCGTCGAGGCCGCCTAGCTCGTCTCGGTCGAGGTGTCGTCGGCACCTGGCGTCTCGTGGCCGAACGGCCATTCGCCGGAGAACAGCCCGTCGAACGATCCCTCGAACGATCCGCCGAAGCCGAAGAGCCCGCCGTGCATGCCGTCGAACTCGGGCAGCTCCCCGCTACACGCCTCGAAGGCCCCGGACATGGCGTCGAACATTGCGTCGAAGTCGAACTCGCCGTCGAACATTGCGTCGAAGTCGAACTCGCCGTCGAACGTTGCGTCGAGGTCGAACTCGCCGTCGAACGTTGCGTCGAAGTCGATGTCGGGGATCTGGTCGAAACCGAAGCCACCCTCGCCGAGCCCGGGAAGGTCGGGGATCTCGACGCCCTGCTCGCGGAGGCACTCCTCGAACCCCTCGAGGCCCTGAGCCAGCTCGGGGTCGAGCTCCGGGAGAAGGTCCGCGCATGCTTGGAAGGCACGGTCGCGCGCTTCGGTGTCGAAGTCCGGCAGGGCCAGCTCGAAGCTGAAGGTGAGGGAGTGGTTCTCGTCACGGGACTCGTGCTCGAAGCTCGGCGTCTCGACGCCGTTGTCCTCGAGGCACTGCCGGAGCGCATTGAGGTCGGTGTGGCCTTCGTCGCCGCCATTCTCGCTCCCGTCGGCTCCCTGCCCGCTCCCGTCGGTTCCCTGAGCGAGCTCGCTCGGGTCGCCGATCGAGTCGGCGCAGGCCGCCGCCAGAAGGCTCAGCGCCGCCAGCAGCGCCACGACCCCCGTCGCGGTGCGGATCCCTCTCATGTCGCTCCTTCCCCACCCCGTTCTGGCACTGTCCTGTACCCCCCAGGGGGACATCGCAGTGCCAGAACGAAGGGACATCGGTCGGCGGGCGCCGACTTCTGTCCGCCACCATGACCGTAGGCGACTGTGAGCAGGCTGAGAGCATCTGAGAGCCCTCTCAGCCTCCACCGTCCGGTGCTGCGCAGCGGTGGCCACAATGGCTGCGTGCGCGTACTGCTGGTCGAAGACGAGATGCGGCTCGCCTCGGCGATCCGCCGGGGGCTCGAGGCCGAGGACTTCTCGGTCGACGTCAGCCACGACGGCGACGACGGTCTGTGGCGGGCCCGCGAGGGGACCTACCAGGTCATCGTTCTCGACATCCTGCTGCCGGGCCGCAACGGCTACGACATCTGCAGGACCCTCAGGGAGGAGGGCGACTTGACCCCGATCCTGATGCTCACGGCCAAGTACGGCGAGTACGACGAGGCCGAGGCCCTCGACACCGGCGCCGACGACTACCTTTCGAAGCCGTTCTCGTTCGTGGTTCTGGTCGCCCGGCTTCGGGCGTTGGTCCGGCGGGTCCGGGGTGGCGGTCTGCCGACGCTCGTGGTCGACGACCTGGAGCTCGACCCGGCCCGACGACGCTGTCGTCGGGCCGACGAGGCCGTGTCCCTCACCCCGCGGGAGTTCGGCCTGCTCGAGGCGCTGATGAGCCGCGCCGGCGAGGTCGTGTCGAAGACCGAGTTGCTCGACGAGGTGTGGGGGATGGACTTCGCCGGCGACCCGAACGTCGTCGAGGTCTACGTCGGGTACTTGCGCCGCAAGCTCGACCGCCCATTCGGCCGGGAGTCTCTCCAGACCGTCCGGGGTGTGGGCTACCGGCTGGCGGCCGAAGGAGACAACGGCTCCGATGCCTAGCGCCGGCTCGCGGAGCGAACGGTCGGGCCGGCTCGGCTCGGTGCGCCTGCGGATCACCCTGGCGACCACGTTGCTGTTCGCCGCGGCGCTGTCGATCGCCTCGGTGTGGCTGGTCCGCAGCGTCGAGTCGAGCCTGATCGACGAGGTCGAGGCCGATGACCGGGCGGCGCTGGAGGCCCTGGCCGAGGATCTCGCCGAGGGACGGGTCCCCGAGGTGTTCCTCGACCCCGAGCAGTTCGAGGAGACGTTCGGCCGGCTCGCTGAAGCGTTCGCCGACGAGTTCGGCGAGGCAGCGGTCGCGCCGCCGTCGCTCCAGACGTCGGACCCGTTCGTGTTCGCGCTCGGGCCGGGGCTCGCCGAGCTGTTCGGAAGCGAGAAAACCGAGGGTCAGGGCGGAGGCACCGACGGTGACGGCGGCCGCGGCACGCCGCCGATACCCGAGTCGCTCGACCAACTCCTGCGCTCGCTCGGTGCCGAGGGCCGGGTGCCGGGAGACCTCACGCTGACCGAGTTGGGGGTGCCGACCGAGTCGGGGCCCGTGAGCCTCGTCGCGGCGAGTTCGCTCGACGACGTTCGCAGCAGCGTCGACGCGGTCGAGCGGCTTCTGTGGATCGTGATACCCGTGCTCGTGCTGCTGATCGGGACGGCGGCGTGGTTCACGACCGGTCGGGCGTTGCAGCCGGTTGAGGCGATCACCAGCCGCGTAGACGACATCGGCGCCGCCACGCTGTACGAACGGGTGCCCGTCCCGAGGTCAGGCGACGAGGTCGCGCATCTGGCAAGGACGATGAACGCCATGCTCGACCGCCTCGAGGACGCCTCCGATCGGCAGCGCCACTTCGTCTCCGACGCCTCCCACGAGCTGCGCAGCCCAGTGGCGGCGATCAGGACCGAGATGGAGGTGGCGTTGCGCGATCCCGACGACACGGACTGGCCCGAGGTGGCCACGTCGGTGCTCGCCGAGGATGAGCGGCTGGAGCAGATCGTCGCCGATCTTCTCGCGCTCGCCCGCTTCGACGAGCATCCGGATGCGGTTGACGTCGACGAGGTCGACGTCGACGAGGTCGTGCTGGCCGAGGTCGCGCGTACCCGGGACGCGGTGGTGGACGCCAGCGGCGTCTCGGCCGGGCGGGTCGTCGGCCGACGGGCCGACCTCGCGTCGATGGCCCGCCACCTGCTCGACAACGCGGCCCGGCATGCCGACTCGACGGTCCGGGTGACCGTCAGCTCGGCCGACGGATGGGTGCTCCTGGCCGTCGACGACGACGGCCCCGGCATCGCCGACGCTGAGCGTGAGCGGGTGTTCGACCGCTTCACCCGCCTGGAGGAGGCCCGCAGCCGCGACGCCGGGGGGGCCGGGCTGGGCCTGGCGGTGGTGCGGCGGGTCGCCGAGCGCCACGGTGGCCGGGCGCAGGTCACAGACAGCGACCTCGGCGGCGCCCGTCTCGAGGTGTGGTTGCCCGAGGTCGGCTAGAACGAACCCAGGGTTGTGGGGGCCGGATTCCGGCCCCGTCAGCCCACAGTTCACCCACGCCTCCCGGGCTCTGGTGGTAGAGAGAACAGACGTTCGCTAGAGTCCACCCGATGGGATGGCGCAACCCCCCGATCCGGTGGTCGGAGTTCGAGCGACGGCTCTCCGACGGCCGGCTTTCAGGACCACCGGGTGCCGAGCTGTACCCGGGAGCCGACGGAGGCGACAGCCCTGCGT
>SDBT01016020.1_pt1 | contig 11890 bp, 19 predicted proteins | sample 2277101 | NCBI WGS metagenome assembly SDBT01 (sample SAMN10404973, study PRJNA504765) | marine sediment metagenome | isolation source: marine sediment core GS10_PC15, 103 cmbsf | place: Arctic Ocean: Southern Knipovich Ridge | collected 2010
TGGTGATTGATTGTTTTTCCGTGATTGATTGTCCGCAGCTTTTATTTTATCCGCTGTGTCTTTTTTCTCCATGCCAGGTCAAAGGAGAAAATAAGACCCCGCTCAAAAAGAGAGGAGAATTCCTTTCTTGAGAAATCTTACATTGCGCTCTTACTGTCTTATTCCCAGGGGATGGGCTGGGCGGGAATTAAAATTATTCATTGTTGAAAAAAGAATAAAAAAAAGTCAACATAAAGCTTGACATGCAGGGGTAGAGGGTTAATAATATAGCCAGCACAGACAGGAGGAGCAAAATATGATAAAAAAAGAAAAAGGTGTAAATTTAATTAAGGGGGTGAAAACAAAAATTCTTAAAGTCATTCCTGACGAAAGAGGCCGCCTGCAGGAGATTCTTCGCAATGACGATCCTCTCTTTTCAATATTCGGGCAAGTTTATGTATCCACCACTTACCCGGGTGTAGTAAAAGCATGGCATCAACATCAATTCCAGGTGGATAATATTGCTTGTGTTCATGGGACAATTAAACTTGTTTTGGTTAATATGATTTATGCATCACTGAGTAAAAATCAGATCTTAGAATATTATATTGGGATCCACAATCCCATGCTCATCCAAGTGCCGGCCGGAATTTGGCACGGATGGAAATGCATTAGTCAGGAAGAGGCGATTATCGTAAACGTGCCAACGCTGGCATATAATTATGAGAATCCAGATGAGGTTCGACTAGATCCTCATGGCGGAGTAATCCCATATGATTGGGGAAGAAGAGACAAGTGAGGGGCTTGCTATCCAGAGGAAGCACTAGAGGCCCCAGGCCGGTAATTAATCACACATCCTTAGTTATATTCGAGGTCATCGAATGGCTGGGAAAAAAGCTTATTAAATTGATCAAAAGGAGAATCAATGAAACAAGGTCAACCGTTTAACATTTCAAGGGTGGAGGGCGTGATCAGAATACCTCTGATTATGATTAAAGATAGGAATATATCGTTTGCTGCTAAAACGCTTTATGGCCTATTAATGAGGCATTCGGGATCTGTTGGATATTGTGCAGTGACACAGCAAAAACTAGCTGATGAAATGCGAGTATCAAGAGGCTTAATAAAAGTGATTGTAGCCTCATTAAGGAGAAGAAATTACATCACAATGAGATCCGATGGGTACCATCGGCCAGCCAGGTATTATTTTTTATGGCGGGATGAGTTCAAAGTAAAAAAAGGGAGTTATCAGGACGCGCTCCTTGATCCAGAGCTTCACACGAGAATAATCAAGGAAGCATTAGCCAGGGCAAGGAATAAGGCGAAATCATGAGCATAACCTTTGGGTGGGCGGAAATAAACGAGCTCGTTGATAAATGGATAAAAGACCAGAGAAAGGCGGGGAAGGAAGTTTCTATAGAGGAAGTAATTAAAGTCCTTAATGAGATCAAGAGTCACCCTATTTCACTGGTGGCGCATTCAAGAAAGGAAGAAGCGGTAGTGAAAATAAATTATATAAAGCACATATTAAAGCTTTTAAAGCAGGAACAGAAATATAGAAAGGAGGGTCGTCCCATAGTATGGCACCTAAAAGAGTGGGCGGACTGAAGTCGTACCACCCTAAATATTGCCATGAAAAAGAAAAAGAAAAAGAAACGAGCTCAGCTTATTATTGTTGAGCGGGCGTTTTATCATCATAAGAAATGGAAGGCGTTGTCAGCGGCCGCGAAGATCTTCTATGGATGTCTAAAGGGGAATTACGCAGGATATAACAATGGAGAGATAGAACTGCCTTATACAGCCATGAGGGGCATTGTGGGGTGTTCATCTAAAGACGCAGTAGCTAAAGCAATCAAAGAATTAGAGAAAGAAGGATTTATTAAAATAAATCAATTCGGCGGATTGTATCGATTTAGTAATCTTTATGAATTGACGTTCAAATGGGATCATTATGATGGTGGAACAATTAATAAATCTAAGTACGATAAAAAGTAAAAACGGTACAAAGAAAAATCAATGAAAAAAACTTCTCTTGATTCAACAACCCTGTTTGGCAGGGTGTCGACGCCCTGTTTTATGGGACGTCAGCGAAAAACACGAAAAATTAGACTTCTTGAGTACACAACCCTGTTTGGCAGGGTGTCAGAACAAATTCGACGCCCTGTTTGGCAGGGTCTATATATATATATACCAGGCTCCTCGAAACGGGTTTTAAAATTGTCTTGTTTTCATTTTACGCAAACTGTGTGTTTTAGGAAAATTATATAAAAAAAAAAGGAGAATTTCAATGAGAACGATTGAAGAAAAAATCAGGTATTTGTTACGAGGAATACTATTATCGGATGAGCCGATGAAGGAAACAATACTTATTCCGGCCGGTCCTGGAGAAATATTAAAAGCGGCTAAAGAAATGAAAATGAACGTATGGATTAAAACCAGGGCCATTATGGATCCAGAAAGTAGCGGCGCTGTGATGGTCCGGTGGGTGGGACTCCGGGATCTTCCAGTAAAAGAAGAGAAAAAGTTACAATGGGATGGAAAAACATATTAAAAGAGGAGTAAAAATTGAGTAAGGTAAAATTAATCTTGGATGAGAAATTTTTGGTGGTTGCCGCTGCCCTGATCAAAGCGGCTAAAAAAGAGGTTTACGTGGAAGCATATCTAATGTCCAAACCCAGGAGGAAAAAACCAGGGAAAGAGGAGCTCCTGTATAATGAATTATTGGGGGCCATGAGACGAGGATTGGATTGCAAAGTAATTTTAAATTACACGAATCCTGAGAATAAAATGATAAAGGAGAATGTTGCAGCGAGCGAATGGTTAAAAGCTCAGGGAATATCAGTTCGGGCGGTGGGAAGAAACAGAACAGTCCATGCCAAAATGATCATTGTTGACGGAGTGTCGCTGATTCTGGGATCCCACAACTGGACCTCAAGAGCGATGACACGTAATATAGAAGCATCGGTACAGGTGGAAGAATTTGGAGTTGTAAAAATGGCAAGAGATAAATTTTTAGAATTATGGAAAGATGCATCTAATATGTAAAGTGAAAATATAGGAGGAAATTGAAAAAATGGTTTTATTTAAAAAATCCGAATTAAAGGAAGAGTACAGTACTCTCGATAAGAGAGTGAGGAAAATAGTGGACGTGATGAGCGCTCTAATGGCTGCGCTGCATAATGAGCAATTAACAGTCACTTCAGTGTACCGGGAGGACATACATTCTCCTCATCACTATCTCAGGGCGGTTGACATAAGATCGAGGTACATGAAGCCAGAAGCTTGCGTATATATGGAAGTGATCTTGAATTTGATTTTCCCCTACAAAAAAGGAGCACATCAAACGGTAATGTATCACGATGTTGGATATGGCTTCCATTTTCATATCCAGGTAAAGCCGTAGAAAAGTGGGAAAAATAGAATATCCATACGTCTTTATCTGGAAGAACAATTTAAAGAGAAGGGAACTCAGAGGGAAACGGCTGCGAGTTTTGGCCAGAGGAAAAATGGGATCCATTAAAGTTGAATTTGAAGACGGGACCGAGGAGATCATCAGCAGGAGATCAATAAGGAGAGTGGTAAAAAATTAGAAAAATGGGAAAAAAAGAGTATCCGGATAACTGGGAAGAAATAGCCGAGCGAATAAAGGAAATGGCGGGCTGGAAGTGTGAAAATTGCGGGAGGTTCGATAGTCCGGCCGATGGGTACGGCCTAACGACTCATCATATTGATTTAGATAAAATGAATTGTGCGTGGTGGAACCTGGTGGCTTTATGCCAGAGGTGCCATTTATCATGGCAAAATGTATTTATAATAGGGCAGCTGTGGTTATTTAAACCGCCGGCCTGGCTGGAAAGAAGAGGCTGGTATATAAGGGGAAAAAATGCGTTACTTGAAACGAGGGCCGAAATATATAAAATTACTGATCAAGGAATTTCAGTAACATGACGAATTGGCACGGATCTTATATGAAAATTAAACACTGTCGCTGGTGTCAAGAGGAGTATAAGGCGTTTATCCCATTCGATAGGGATGGTTTCTGTTCAAACAGATGTAAAATGGCGCATTATCGAGCTTACAAGAAATATAAAAAGTCAGTTACTGGGTCTTCCGGGATCCCCGCGGCCGGCAGCCGGATATCCGGAAAGGCGAGTAATGCAAAAAAGGGGTAAAAAGGAAAATGAAGAAAAAGGATTATACGACTATTAGATGGATAAAAAACATATTAAGAAAAGTTTTTTGTGATGAAGAACTGGGCGTTCCAGATCCATTGAAGTTTGGAGGCTGGGTAATTTTTATTCTTCTTACTTTGGGTCTTATATTTCTGACATAAGGAAAAGAGACGAAAATAGTGAAAAATAAGGAGATGGTGAGGAAAATGAAGAAAAAGGATCCAACAATATCTTTATGTATGCTGGTTTGTAATGAGGCTGAATTTTTCGAGCGGTGTTTGAAGTCAGTAAAAGGGCTGTATGATGAAATAATCGTTGTAGATACTGGATCGACAGACAACAGTGTTTCGATCGCGAAAAAATTTGGGGCAAAGGTCATTGAAATAGCTTGGAGGGATGATTTCGCCTGGGCGAGAAACCAGGGATTGAAAGAAGCCAAGTGTGATTGGATCTTAATTCTAGATCCTGATGAGACAGTCGCTGAAAAGGATATTTCTAAAATAAAAGAAATGACAAAAAAAGAAGGGGTGATGGTTTGGCAGATCCCCACAAGGAATTATACAAATAACAGTGTAGTATCGAACTTTATTCCGAATAAAGGAGAGTACGACGAAGAGCAGGGATATAGAGGGCATGTCATTTCTGTGAAAACCAGGCTATTTAAAAATAAAATGGGCCTGGAATTCGAAGGCGTCGTACATGAAATGATTGATTATCAGGCGTTCAGGATGAAGCTAGAAGGAAGAAAAACAGAAATTCCCATTCATCATCACCCTGCAGAAAAAACCAGAAGGACCGGGATGACAAAAGCCTTTTTTATGATCAGTATTTGTGAAAAGAAGGTTGAGGAAAATCCTGAGGATGGTCAAGCCTGGTGGGAAATGGGAGCCGTTCAACATTCAATGGGACTGGAGGAGAGCGCACTGAAAAGCATGAAAAAGGCGCTGAAATTAGGAAACGTAAAACCAGATTTTTTATTTATTGTAGCCATGGTCCTAAAGAACCTGAAAAGAGACGAAGAGAGTAAAAGATATTTTGAAAAAGCAATTTGTTTAATGAATCCGGAGTTGACGCACGTAAAAAAAGAATACAGGAATTTAAGGATCTAAAGAAGTACCAATCCTGGAAATTCCCAGCCATTTTTTATTGTAATTGTCTATAGCTTCCTTGTTTAATCCCCAGTAATCAAATTCATTTCCTCTGTAGGTTCTGCTGCAGAAATGATGTATAAAGACGGATTTATCAAGAATGCATTCCATAGCGGCCATATTGGCCCTAAAGCAATAATCAAAGTCGTCACATCCTCCCAGGCCAAGATCGGGATCCAGCACCCCGATTGTGTCAATGGTTTTTCTTTTTATAAGCGTGCAGAAGAAAACAAGAACAGGAAGCATGAGAATAGAGCCCCTGTTTTTCCTATAGAGATCTTGAGATTTATTAAGAAGATCGGGAAAATCTTCATATGGCTCGTACGGCTGAACATGGGGCCCAGCTGCGCTGTTGGTGACAGGGCCAACGATACCAATGGAGGGACTCAATTCAGCAGTATGGACAAGACGTGTGAGCCAATACGGGGTATACATGACGTCGTTGTTTGAAATAAGGATATAATCAGAATCAGCGGCCGCGATGCCGAGATTACAGGCTCCGGAATATCCCAGGTTTTTTTTTGTTTTAATGAGCTTGATATCTTCCTGAGTTTCGATAAATTCCCGGGTTCCGTCAGTGGATCCGTTATCTACAATAATAATTTCATAAGGAAAACGAGTGGTAAGTCTCAAAGAATAGAGGCACGCTTTAGTATAGTTAAGGGCATTGAAAGTGGGGATTATAATTGAAGCTTTCATTTTATTAATCCTTGTCCCATTGAGTTTTCATCGGAGGGCAGTCCGGGCACGTGAATGTTTTTATGATTTTTACCTGTATTTGAGTAGAGCTGATCCCGCGAGTATATGGGAAATAGACAAAATTAACTCCTGCCGCCTTTGCTTCTTTTTTGCCTTTGAGGTCCTTATTTTTCCAATCACTTCCCAAAACAACAACTTCGATTTTAAACTGCTGCAGCAGCTCCAGGCTGATGGCTCCACTGTGATTTATAATGATATGGTCGACATGGGTACAGGCTCGCAGCACTGCCGTTCTATCCAGGAAGGGAATAATGGGCAGTACTCCCTTTTTTTCTTTGATGGAATCATCAGTATCGACTCCCACATATAAAACCGAGGCTATATTTTTAGCTGCATTCAACAGGGCTAAATGTCCGACATGGAATAAATCCCATGCACCAGGTGCAAAAACAATAGTTTTTTTAGTCATAAAGGATTACTCCTATTCGGTAAACGAAAGATTGATTCTCTGCAGGAAACTTAATTGAGATCTTAAAATTATTCATCATCTTTACAACATCCATTCCGGTCGCCTCAACTGGAATTAAGGCATTATCCGGATGGCCACAGGGAAAAGAGCAGGACTCACAGAGCTTACAGGATCCCGCGCCAAAGGCGTTGATAAAATAATGCCCAGCCGAGAACAATTTGCGCCGAGCCGATGCGATTGCGCTGTGGACAGCTAGGCTGCTTTCTTTTCCATAGTTTTTATCGGTTTTTTTAGGAGAAGAAGAGAAGGTATAGAAGATCTGCCCATGTTTGTATTTTGGGAGTAAATTGCTGTAAAATTCAACAGATTTTATATAGGGAGGACAAAAGGCCTTCTTCCCGTAACGCTTGCACCATTTACACATTTCCCGGACTTTAAGATCAAAAAACAGGTCCGTCTTTGGGACTATTGTAATTGTGTCCACATTACCTCCTTTTCGCCTGGCCAGAAGCTTTTTTCTTCCAGGTACCATAACAGCCGGTTAAGAAAGATTCAACAGGAAAAGGGAAATTATAAGGTTTATTTTTGTACTTGAATTTGTCGAAAGATTGAAAATGGCCTACCGAAGGGAAGGAAAACCAGAGGTCCATAAGGATATTATATTTGATAAGATGAATACATTCATTAACGACGCATCCGATGACAAATCCGTTTTTAATGAGCTCGAGCACAAGGGCGGGAACGTTCCCGATAGATCCGACGTCCAGATCGTTGTCGCCCTCTATATAGCCGCTATCGCGGTAAAATCCTAAACAGGTACCATAGAGCAAAAATGAGGAGACATTTAATTGTTTTGAAATTGAAAAGAATTCATCAAGAACGAGATCTGCCTGATCAGGAAATTTACCCGGGTCAACATTTCCATAGGGATGCCATTTGTCGACAGGTCCCCGGGCTGGAAAAAGTGGGATTATTCTAATTGACCTATTCCCCAGCAGTCCTGATCATAAAGGTAGGATCTTAAAACTGTGCCGCCGGCCGCTTCAATTAGGGCCTCTAAGCCGTCTGGGCAGAATCTCCAGTAGTCTTTAGGATATCGATGTATTGGGAAGGCAAACGGGGCACAGATGAGGACACAGCCCCCCGGCGCGCAGATCCTAAACATCTCATTAACAAGTAAGCCGGGCTGGGGAGTATGTTCAAGACATTGGCCGCTGATCACAGCTGCGGCAAAAGAGTCAGGAAGTCCCGTGTCAAATTCTGAGTTCATAACGCGATCGACATTTTTTCCGGAAACCAAATCGATGCCGAGATATTTGAGAGGCGGTTTAAATAAGTCCCTGTAGGAACCATTAAAATCCTGGGACCCAATATCAGCAACGATACTTTTGGGAGGAAGGCCCCGGAGATATCTTTTAATATTTAGGCCCATTTCGAGATAAGATGAATTATGCATTTTGATGATATCCGAGGCTAGCTTTTTTTCTTGTCTAGGTCGGCTCTGATGGCCACCATCATTAAGTCGACTTTGCAGATAGCTTCAAGCATTTGTTTCCCAAGTTCTGAGTTTTCATTTACACCATCCATGAGTTTAACGAGGGAAATTCCGATAATTGTGAGGTCACCGTAAGTTAAATTTTCCATTTTTTTTCTCCTGTAAAGAAATTGATTCTCCAATCCAGCAGCGCGGGCCCTCGCCACTGGAAACAGGAGAATCTAAAGAAAAAGGGACTAGGCCGACTGATAATCCTGGACGAAGCATGTCAGAGACGCAGAGCTCCAAGCGGTTGGGTATTCGGTATAAACGCCGGTTGCCCCGGTAAGACCGAGTTTGTGCGCGGCGTAGGCACCGAGGAAAAGCTGAAAGGCTGCGCTGACTTCTTTGTCATAATTGTCGCCAGTAAGAATGGCTTCCATCCCAAGGGTTCCCGCGCCGAGCGTCATTTCCGTAAAGACATGACAGGCGCTAGAGAACGCGAGCTGCATGGCTGTCCAATTCGCCGGGGTCTTGATGTGAGAGAGAGTCTGATTGACGAAATGAGCATTCCAGATCTGATTCGCGGGTGTGACTGCGCGGATCAGTGTGGTGATGGCAACATCTGCGCCGCTGGTGACGATAGCCTTGAGATTTTTTCCCATAGCGGCCATATTGGTTCGGATGAGCTTTTGTCCGGCTGAGCGCGGGTTGGTTGGGACCACCCACCTGCGGACAACGTTTCTTCCTTTCCAATAGAAAAAAACCATTGTATCAGCGATTTTGCCACTTGCCTCTGCTGATAAAAGGGGCATTACGACTTTGGCCATTTGTTTATACCTCCAATAAAAAGATTATGTAATTGCTTCAGAAAAGCAGATTACTCCAGTGATTCCGGGAGCTTAAGATTGATCGTAATTCCGAAGATTTCCGCGAACTCAGTGAGAAATTCGGAAATTTCCGCAGGTGTGATCACACCGTCTTCAGAGGCTTTTTTATACCATCTGGAAAAGGTGGTTGCTGCCCGGATGAGCTGAAAGACGATTTTAAGTTTCATAGAAAGACCTCCTGTTTTTTAAATCAGTCCCCGTCACCGACTCTAATTGAATCCAGAGAGCCAAAAACGGCGAAGAAGATGTTGTCAGCTAAGCCGATTCTGAGGACCATCTGGGTTCTGATAGGAAGGACATGGAAAATAGACCCAGCAACACTCTGCATGATATTGGGTCTGTGAAAGGATCTCTGGCCGTATGGCCTGGCGTCTGCCGTGGTCACTGCCACCATGAGGAAGGCCACCAGCATAAGCGTTGCCATAATAACCTTGAATTTTTTACTCATAAAAATCTCCTTTTAAATAGTGATAATTTCCTTATAACACAGGAGCTTTAATGCCTGTCAAGTCTTTTTTTCTAGGATTGTCAGGATCTTGACGTTTCTGGAAGACCCGAGAAACTCTCGGGAAATAGGAAAAAAGAGGTTTAAATTAGTACCATTCGCCGCCAAATTCATCATAGTAATAATCATAAGGTTCGTTAAAAGCGAGATCTTTGGAAACATACATTTCTATTATGTAACTCCCGTCCATTTCCAGGAATTCCAGGACCTGATAAAGCCAGGGATCGTCCTGGTATTGAGTAACAGAGAGATCCATGGGAGTGAATGAGCTGGGGAGAGGGTCAAGGGTAACTTCAGAATATTCTCCGTCGATTTCGTATTCTTCATTCATTGAAGCCTGCTGTGAGAATAAATGACCGACATTCATATTACCTGGATTATCAGCGTTTTCATCCGGATAGAGCCTGATGTATAGATTTAAACCTTTTCCATAGGATCCTCCAGGAGGAGGAAAATAAATAATTTGAAGGCTGGCATTTCCGTAAAAAGCATAAGCGTTAAGCTTCCAATAAAGATGAGTTTCAACACACCAGGGGGGAGTGGCAAAATCAAAAGGCCAGACGTTGGGTTTTCCGGGGCCGTACATCCAATCAAGTGTTTGCTGCGCAAAATAATTCACCCAAAAAAGCCCGGATGGAATAGCCTCATCAAACCACGTGTCGCGGCCCATGGGCCCATCCATTTTGTTTTCGTTCCAGGAAGTGGGAGGCTGAAAAGAGAGGCATTCTTGACATTTCTGGAATATCTCCCAGGTCCCGAACCTCCAGGATCCCGGAGCTCCGACCGTGGCTCCGGATCTCGGTCTTAAAAGGTGTTCTTTGACTCGTTTTTGAATAACTCCCCTGTTATCAGAAAAACGAGCGCTTTGTTTATATGGCCAGAAATCCTCAGAAGGAACAAGCTGGACATCCGGCACTTTATTTTCTGCGACCATATATTGACAAACTGCAGTAATGGACGCCTGTTTGTAATAAGGCTGATAAACCAAAAGACTCGCCTGGATTTTCTGAAAATAAGTATCTGCTGAATGTATCGCCGCCCAGGCTGCCCAGCCTATCGAATTAATGGAAATTACGGCAGCGTTGAGGGCTGAAATAAAGGCAAATTGTTCTTTCATGATTAAGACGCTGTCGGAGATCTAAATATTTTACCGACTCCATCAGTACCCGCCAGCGCTATACCATCCCCAAGATTTGTAAAACAACGGACTCTTGTTTCTGCGTCCTGTCGTCCCAGATCTGTCCATGCGGATCCGTTATTTGTAGAACGGAGTATTTTTCCGTGCGCCCCAGTCCCTGCAATTGCTATATTGTTTCCGAGATATTCAAGGGAATGGATATTTGACTCTGAGAATTGTCGTCCCAGATCTGTCCATGAAGCTCCATAATTTATAGAGCGGAGTATTTTTGCGTCTGTCGCCGTTCCCGCCAGCGCTATCCCGTTTCCAAGATATTTGAGGGAACTGAGATATTGTTGAGCAAATTGCTGTCCCAGGTCATCCCACGAAGTCCCATAATCAGTAGAACGGAGTATTTTCCCATGAAAATATGTCCCTGCCAGAACTATGCCATTTTCAAGATATTCAAGGGAAAGGATGTCTCCTTCTCCGAATTGTTGGCCCAGATCTGTCCACGTGGCGCCATAGTCAACAGAACGGAGTATTTTTCCATGTGAATATGTTCCCGCCAGCGCTATGCCATTTCCACAATATGTAAGGCTACGAATGACAGTTTCTCCGAATTGTTGGCCCAGATCTGTCCACGTGGCGCCATCGTCATCAGAGCGAACTATTTTACCATCTGGTCCCGTTCCCGCCAGGACTATCCCATTTCCACAATATGCAAGGGAAAAGCACCAGCCGTCTCTAATGAACTTTTTTAAGCCCGTCCAAGTGACTCCATAGTCGGTTGAACGGTACATGTAGGAACTTAACTCTGTGCCCGCCAGAGCTATGCCATTTCCACAATACAAAAGGGCATAAACGTCGATTTCATCATCATAATCTATAACATGCGCCCAGACTAGGCCCCAATCAGAGACTACAACATCGTAAGTGCTCATAAAATAAGTATAGCCATACCACGGATCCCCCAATAATTTGGCAGCCGTTTCCCAGGCTGCCTTTTCTCCAGGAGAAAGAGCTTGCCAGGCTTCAACTTTTGCTTTGATAATAGCTCTCTGATCGAGTTGGGCCTGTGAGGCTGCTCCCGTGGGGACGCCGTAATATTTAACTTTTTGGCCTCCTTTATGCCGGTAAAAAGTGAGGTTTTTACTAAACGACTTTGTCGCTGAAACGGATCCGAGAGGCATAAAGACTTTTGGACTCATTGTATTTTCGTTGGATATAAATCTTGTATGGCCATAGTGTTAAAAAAGGTAATATTTCATGAATTTAGAAATTTCTCCTGTGATACTCATTAAGGTTTAATATCATGAGGGCCCCGGGGACACGGTAACCGAGAAATGATCGAATCTGGCAATAATTTCAGGACCTACTCCTCTTGGAAGCGATGAAGAGCTAAGAGCTGACCCTGGGGGACCATTTACTTTGTAA
>SDBT01016021.1_pt1 | contig 11889 bp, 10 predicted proteins | sample 2277101 | NCBI WGS metagenome assembly SDBT01 (sample SAMN10404973, study PRJNA504765) | marine sediment metagenome | isolation source: marine sediment core GS10_PC15, 103 cmbsf | place: Arctic Ocean: Southern Knipovich Ridge | collected 2010
TAATAGAAGTCCCGCTGATACTGCTCATCTACTTTGGCTTTGCCCAGTTCTTTGAGAATAGCATAGTGCGGCTCGTGCTAAGTATACTTGGCGGCAGTATGATTATCTGGCTGGGCATAAGTATGTTTCGTGCCCGAGTCGAGGTAGTTCAGAAAGGTAAGGATTTACCCTATAATGCCTTTACCGCCGGTATCCTCACTAGCATCTTTAACCCCTTTTTCCTGCTGTGGTGGGCAACCATAGGCAGTATGCTTATTATGAGAATCCTTGATTTCAGCACAACATGGCTGATCGTCTTTATTATTGTTCACTGGCTATGTGACCTGCTCTGGCTCTCTTTGATTTCAATACTGATTTACCGAACCCATACTCTCTGGGGGCGAAAATTTCAGGAATGGATATTCATTGCCTGTAGCCTGCTGCTTATCGGATTTGGAGCCTGGTTTCTGATATCAGGCATCCAGGCAGTGGTTTAATTAACAATCGCATCACCGCTATTGCTTGCCGAACTTTATATCTGGTATTATCGCAATTGGATTAACCTGTGGAGAAAGAGTATGAAAGCAGGCTTTGTCTATGACCCCATCTACCTCAAGCACGACACCGGGCAACATGTAGAAATTGCCCGGAGGTTGGAAGCAATTATTTCTCATCTGGAACAGACCGGGCTCAAACAGCAACTAACCGCCATCAAACCTCGCCCAGCCACCATTGCCGAGCTATCTCTGGTGCACCACGAGCAGTACATCTCACTTGTTCGGGAGACAGCCCAAAGAGGCGGTGGCTGGCTTGACATGGACACGGTAATGTCGCCTGATTCCTATGATGCCGCTCTCTATGCTGCCGGTGGTGTCATTAAGGCAACCGAGGCGGTAATGAATGGTGAGGTAAACAGTGCTTTTGCCCTAGTCAGGCCCCCGGGTCATCATGCCACCCCCCGCCGAGCCATGGGCTTCTGTCTATTTAATAATGTAGCTATCGCCGCTAAATATGCTCTGTCTAAATTTGGTCTGGAACACATTCTCATTATTGATTTCGATGTCCACCACGGCAATGGCACACAGGAAGTCTTTTACGATAACCCACAGGTGCTTTACACATCAACTCACCAGTATCCGCACTACCCGGGAACAGGCAGCATTGATGAGACTGGTAGCGGAACAGCCAAGGGAACCACAGTTAATATACCACTGCCCAGTGGTTGTGGCGATGCCGAATACCAGCAGGTCTTTCAACAAATCATTGTGCCAGTAGCCAAACGCTTTAACCCACAGCTTATCCTGGTCTCAGCTGGCTATGACACTCACTGGGCTGATGAGCTAGCCCTGATGCAAATAAGTGTCACCGGTTTCGCCCAAATGGTGAAGATTATCAAGGAATTAGCTGACGAACTGTGTAGTGGTCGGCTGGTCTTCAGCCTGGAGGGTGGCTACAATATCACCGCTTTAGCTGCCTCAGTAAAAGCTACCTTTGAGGTGCTACTCGGTAACACCAATATTGAAGACCCACTAGGTCAAACACGATACCGATGGACTGTCCCCAACATTGACCCCCTGATTAAGGCGATAAAGGAAACACATAACCTACTTTAGGGTCTCTCCTCGCGTAGATCAGGAGGAATTGGGCATCGGTCACACTTCTCATCACATGGCTCAACATGAATAGTTACACTAGCATGTTTTAGCCTAGTTCCTATATCCTGCTCCAAGTGGTCACACATACGGTGCGCTTCTTCCACGCTAATATTTTTAGGCATTACCACATGGAGGTCAATATAGCGCTGGCTTCCTGCCTTACGGGTACGCAGTTCATGGAAATCAACCAGCTCACCAATATGCTCCATAATTGATGACCTTATGGCATTCTCTTCAGCTTCAGGCAATTTTACATCAACCAGCCCGCCAAATGACCTCCTCAATACATCATAAGCTACTTTCAGGATAAATAAAGCGACTAGCAGTGCAATAATGGGGTCAAGAATATTGAGCCCAGTAAAACGTATAACTACTAACCCCGCCAGCACCCCCGCCGCGGAGTAGACATCGGCAGCAATATTACGAGCACTTGCCTCTAGTGCTATTGAATCTGTAGTTCGTGATACCCTGAGTAGATAACGAGACAGAAAGACACTAACCATGATGGAAACCAGCATTACCCCTATCCCGGCTTCAGTCAGCTCCAATGTAGCGCCCAATATTATTCTGCGTACTGCTGAATAGATTATTAAGCCACCGGCAGTAAAAATCAGCACTGCCTGCACTATAGCCGCAATGTCCTCCGCTTTGCCATGACCAAAAGGATGCTCCTTATCAGCCGGCTTGGTGGCGATACTAACCGCAAAGAGGGTGATTACTATGGCAAACAAATCAAGGAAACTATCTGCAGCTTGGGCAAAAATGCTGATACTCCCGGTTATGACTGCCACCACTACCTTGAGCACAATCAGCCCGATTACAACAGCGAGAGAAAGCTTAGCCGCGCCACTTCTGGTAGAAAACATCATCCATCACCTACTTTTTGGCGGCAGATGTCGGCAGCGGCAACCACTGAATAAACCTGCCCCACTCCCCCTTATCCCACACTACCAGTAGCGCGGGGGCAATGCAGATAGAGCTGAAAGTTCCGGCAATGATACCGATTACTAGAACAGCAACAAAATTCTGAATTGACGCCCCAACAAAGAATAACAAAGCTAATACCACAATTAGTGTGGTTAAACTGGTATTTAATGACCGAAGTAAAGTCTGAACTAGGCTATTATTAATTACAACCTCAAAATCAGCACTCATATCCATTTGCAAATTCTCACGTATTCTGTCAAAAATAACCACCGTATTGTTTACGCTGTAGCCAATGACCGCCAGAATGCCGGTAATAAACATCAAATTAATCTCCCAGTTCAGTATGCCACTAAGGATAGAGAAAACCCCCAACGCCACCACCGCATCGTGTATCAAGGCGATTATGGCACAGGTCCCATAGTGGAAAGGTTTTGGCATTCGCCGAAATGCCCAGGTAACATAGAGAAGTATGCCCACCGCCGCCACTGCTACCGCGATGGTCGCAGTCCGTGCCGTCTCTGCAGCTATCATCGGTGAAACCGAAGAGAACTCGGGCTCGGTGAGATGGCCAAACCTGGCCTCTAACGCCTCCTCCAGTTGTGCCTTATCTTGACTGCTCAGTTCACGGGTGCGAATAATGAAATCGCCGGCTCCGGTGCGTTGGATAATAACATTAGAGTAGCCTAAATCAGCCATTGCTTGCTTCAACTGACCTTGTTCTACCTCTTGCTCGAAGTCTACCGTCAGCATAGAGCCACTACTAAACTCAATCCCTGATTTGAGACCAAAAGTCAGTAAAGAAATAACGCCAATAAGGATGACTACCCCTGAGATGAGAAAGAACCGGAATCTTTTACCGATAATATCAAACATCATTCTTTCCTCACGCTGACGCTAAACAGCGAAGTCCTCTTTGCCAGACGACTACCGACAAAAAGCCGCAGGAATGTCCGAGTAACCACTATCGCCGTGAACATGCTTACTGCCACACCGATAAACAAGGTTACGGCGAAGCCCTTTACCGGGGCGCCGCCGACGATACTATTACCTACCCAAAATAGAATGATACAGACGATAAAGGTGGTTACATTGCTATCCCGGATAGCCGTCCAGGCCCGATTAAAACCGGCCTCAATAGCTGCACCTAATGTCCGTCCTGTCCTAAATTCCTCCTTCATCCGCTCAAAGATAAGTACGTTGGCATCTACCGCCATACCTATGGACAGGATAAAGCCTCCCAGTCCAGCCAGCGTCAAAGTAACTGGCCATAACTTGAATATCGCCAATACTAATGCCCCGTAGAAAAGTAAAGCCAGGCTGGCTAAAACACCAGATAGGCGGTAATATATCATCACAAATAACATCACCAATATTATCCCGATTATTCCTGCCTTAATACTCATGTCAATGAAATCGGCACCAAGTATCGGGGATACTGTCTGGTCATAGATAGGAATTAAGGGAACCGGGATGCGGCCAGCATTAAGTAGCTGCGATAATTCTGTGGCCTCATTTAAGCTTAAGCCTTCAATCTGGCCCCTATCGGTAATCTTGGATTGGATAATAGGCGCAATAGGCCGTCCATCGTCTCCCAATAATGGCTCACCGCTGAGGAAAATGCCTAAAGGCTCACCAATAAGGCGACCGGTGATTTCCTCAGATAATTTGCTTCCCTCCTTGTTCCACTCAAATCTCAGCAGCACCCGACCGAAATCACCGGTGGTTATATAGGTATTCTCCTGGAAGTAAGCACTGGTCAGCGTCTTTTCCTGCCCGTTGACTATGGCGGTGGCTGGCACCCACTCCGTTTCTCCATCTCTTTTAGTCATCCGCTCTCGAAATTCAAGCAGCGCTGTCTGACCAATTAGCCTCTTTGCTTTCTCTGTCTCGCTAACGCCAGGTAATTCCACCAGAATGCGGTCTTCACCCTGCTTTTGAATGATCGGCTCAGTTACCCCCAAAATATTGATTCTCCGCTCAATAACAGCGATGGTGCCATCAATAGCTTCACTCTCCTGTCCTGACTCTATTGACGACAGGTCAGCCTGATAAACCATATGGATACCACCCTGCAAATCAAGGCCCAGCCGCATTGCTTCTCTACCCAACAAAGGATAGATAAGAGCAATGACGGCAAAAGCAAAGAGCGCCAATATCATTATCAAGACCAGTATATTTTTTCTAACCATTTCTTTACCTAAAGTTGTTTATTTTTTGGAAGGTGGTGAAGTTAACAAATGCTCTGTATAGGCTAGAGCCTCCTGTCTGGTAGACACCTCCCCGGCAGCTTGTGCTTCACGCACTGCCTCCAGAATTTCCCTGATTCTAGGTCCTGGACTGAGACCAAAGATATTAATTAAATCATGCCCGTCAATCAGTTTAGGTGGAACAGCCAGGCTCTCTTCCTCAAAGTGCCGAGCTAATACATACTCTACCATTTGAGTATGCTCCTGCCACTCAGCCAGGTCTGGATGCTGACCTCTGGTGGCTAAATGGTCAGCCAGGCTGAGGAAAAGTATATCGATACCAGCCTCTCCGGTATCACGAAAGTAACGGTAAATAGCCCGACGGGAGGGAATCATATATTGACTCATCTGCATCGGTCGGAGGTGGTGCTTCACCATAACTTCCACCAGTTTTACTTCCTTAGCGCTGAACCTCAGCCTTTCCAGAATACTTACCGCTATCGCTGCTCCTTCCTTAACATGCCCCAGAAAACGCACTCGGCCACCCTCGTCAGTAGCTTTAGTTTGAGGTTTGGCGATATCATGAAGAAGCGCTGCTAGTTTGAGAATCGACCTTCTGGTGCTGCCACTACTAACCTCCCGGTCAAAGTGCTGCCCCAGTTCGGCTGACCACGGGACAGCTGCCAGCAGCTCCTCACCAGCATACTCCCAAGTTCCCTGCCTAAGTAAAAAATCAACGACAACCACTGTCTTCATTGAATGGTCAAAAACATCCCAGAAGTGCACTCTGGGTTGCTCTACCCCCTTTGCCTGAGCTAACTCTGGAATCATAGCCGTGAGTAAACCCAGTTCGTCAAGGTAAGCCAAAAGTTGCCCAGCTCGAGGCATGGCTAATAACTGAAGTAGCTCCTCTCTTAGCCGCTCACCAGCGACACTGGCGATAAGTTGAGAGTAGCGCCGAATCAGAGTCTCGGTTTCGGCATCGATACTGAAGCCAAGCTCAGCGGCCAAACGCACTGCCCGCAGTAAGCGGACTGGGTCAGACGGAAAAACTGCCTCAGTAACCGCCCGAATTACGCCCTGGCGAAGGTCATCCCAACCTTTAAAAGGGTCTATGAGCACAGGGAGTCTAAGTGGGACTTTGCCTCTCTTACCTAATTCCTTCGCCTCCGAAGGGGAAGAGGGCAGGAGGTGAGAGATAATCTTGCCAAGGTCAATTGCCATGGCATTTATAGTGAAATCGCGCCGTGCCAGGTCTTGTTCAATGCTACCTTCAAGTGTGGAGAAATCAAGCTCCCATTTATCTCTAGTTAAGCCAGCTCCATTATCTAGAACCACTCTACCTATCTTGTTTACTTTATCCAACAAGACATACTTACCACCAAGAGCCCTAGCTACTTTGGGAGCAACTTCCAGCGCATCGTCAGCCACAGCAATATCAATATCAGCCGTATCTCGCCCCAGCAGCAAATCACGGACAAGCCCGCCAATAAGATACGATTGAATACCCCGCTCGGTGAGAAAATGACTGACTCGGGTCAATAGTAATGAAGTACCAGTCTCAACAAGTCTTATGTCTTCCATCATCTGTGGGCACATCTGTTAAACTATACCGCCAAGTAACCTGATTTATCAAGTCCGGGCTGTTTATTGAACCCCATCCCCCTTTATCCCCCTTCCCCTTGGTAAGAGGAAGGGGGAATGAATATGTAAGAGAGGCTTCGTCTCTCTTTGACGCTCTTTGCTCTGGGTTGTAACGTGGGGGTGTTTTAAGAGGGGCGTCAGCCCCTCTTTTCAAAATCTTCCCCCTCTCCTTTTAAGGAGAGGGGGATAAAGGGGGTGAGGTCAATAAACAACATTTATCCGAATAAGACACAGGTTTGACGCTGGTAGCCAAAGTCAGTTAAGATTAGCCAGTCTCTCATCCTCAAGGCTAATTCAATGGACAATAAAGATCTAGAAACCCTTGCCGACAAGGTAGCTGACCTAATTATCAACGCCAAAAAGGTAGTGGTCTTCACCGGGGCCGGGGTTAGTACTGAATCAGGGATTCCTGATTTCCGCAGCTCGGGTGGGTTCTGGGAAAGGTACGACCCCGATGACTTCACCTACCAGAAGTTTGTTAGCAACCCCGACACCAGACGAAAGCAGTGGCAGATGTTCCGGGAAAGATTCCAAACTGGGGGAGCAAACCCAAATCCCGCCCACTACGCTATTGCCGAGCTAGATAGATTAGGCAAGCTGGATTGTGTCATTACCCAAAATGTGGACAATCTCCACCAAGAGGCAGGAGTCCCGGCTGACAAGGTATTTGAGCTCCACGGCAATATGCAGTGGGTAATATGCTTGAGCTGCAGGCGGCGTTATCCCTTCGAGCAAATCAAAATCAGACTGGATAAAGGGGAACAAATCCTGGATTGTGAGGCGTGCCACGGTATTCTAAAACCGGATGTCGTTTTATTTGGTGAGCAACTGCCAGAGGCGGTGCTAAAAGAAGCGACCTTTCGCTCATATGACTCTGATCTATTTATCGTGATTGGCTCAACTCTGATTGTTTACCCGGCTGCCTATATGCCCATCTACGCTACTAACGCCGGAGCCAAATTAGTTATCATCAACCTCAGCTCCACTCCTATGGATAAACAAGCCACTGTCCTTATTCGAGCTAAAGCTGGGGAAACAATGGCAAAAGTAATAAAACGGTTAAAAGAAAAAATTAGCTAATTTCCCCCTCAGTTACCGCGTTAGTGCCTTAGAGATTATTACGCCAAACAACGCACTTAAGTGGTAGAATTTAATTATCTGCTTGAGCCCTGTGCTATAATGAGACTGCTTACACAACTCACCAAGTATATCTAGCACTGGAAGTGACGATGGGACTAGCCAGCAAGATACTAGAAGGTGACATTCAAGCTGCAGCCAGGCTGATTAGCGGCATAGAAGATGAAACACCAGACGCACTTGAGGAAATGGGTAATCTCTATCCCTATACCGGAAAGGCCCACATAATTGGAGTGACCGGTTCTCCCGGTGTCGGCAAGAGCACCTTGGCTGATAATCTGATAAGCCTCTTCAGAGGGAAAAGCATGACAGTTGGTGTTATTGCTATTGACCCAACAAGCGCTTTCACCGGCGGGGCAATATTGGGGGATAGAGTCAGGATGCAGAAACATAGTGCCGATAAGGATGTATTTATTAGAAGCCTGGCGACAAGGGGCTGGGTAGGTGGGCTAGCCAAAGCTACAATCGGCATCATTCACGTCATGGAAGCCATGGGCAAAGACATTATTTTAGTAGAGACGGTAGGCTCGGGACAAATAGAGATAGATATTACCAAGGCAGCGGATACAACACTGGTTGTTTTGACCCCGAGTGCTGGGGATGAAATTCAAATGATGAAAGCTGGCATCCTTGAAGCAGCTGACATTTTTGTCATCAACAAAGCTGATATAGAAGGAGCCGACATTCTAAAAACGGACCTGGAAGTTATGCTGGCGATGAAGGCTCACCTTACCAACGAGTGGCAACCGGGTATAGTCCTAACTGAAGCAATCCACGGTAAGGGCACTGAAGAACTAGTCCAGGAAATCCTCAGACACAGAGAGTTCCTAGCCTCCAGTGGCGAACTAGAAAAGCGCCAGAAAGAAAGAGCCAAATTAGAGCTAATGGAGACTATAGAAAGTTTCTTTAAGAATTTTATCCACGGCATTGATAAAGGTAACTACCTAGAAAAACTTGTAGATAACTTATTACAAGGAAAAACCAATCCTCAGTCGGCTACCTTGGAAATCACCAAACGTTTAGCCAAAGACTTGCGTCAGTTACAAAGTGGCAGCAAAAAGCCAGAATCTTAAATTATTTCGGTGATTTCAAAATCGCTGAAATCTATGAAGGTACCTCTGAGATGCAGTGGATGACTATTGTCAGTCCACCATATTGGAGCTCTTTTGAACGACTTAAAGGAAATAATACCATAAGGGGTAAATATGAATAGCGGGAAAACGACAAAGGAAATTTTAGAGGAAAGGTTAGAGCAGAAAGAACACACCCCCCTGTATAATCCGAAAGCGCTAAAAAAGATAGAAAGGGAGTTTGAGCGCTGGAAAAACACAGAGGTTCCGGAACAAGACCGAAAGAACTGGAAAATTACTCCTCGTACTATCCTGGGTTCTGACATCCCCCGAGAATTGCTTTATACCCCGCTTAATAACCCTGAGCTTGATTATGAGAAAGACTTAGGTTTTTCGGGAAAGGAGCCCTACACTAGAGGTATACATCCCAATATGTATCGGGGTAGGATATTTACTATACGTCAGCTTTTTGGCGCCGGTTCGCCAGAACAATGTAATAAGAGAATAAAGATGCTCCTAGAGCATGGTGCCACTGGAATAAACTGTATCCTTGACCTAGCTACGATTCAGATGTTTGATTCTGATGAACCTGAAGCCAAAGGTCAGGTAGCCACAGTGGGCGTTCCTATTGATTGTGTTGAAGATATGGAGGTAATCTACAAGGACATTCCCATAGATAAGGTGAGTGCCTCCATAGTTACCCACTACCCCAGAAATACAGCGATTATATTTCCGATGTATTTGGTCATGGCGGAACGTAGAGGCATACCCTGGGACAAGTTACCTGGTAGTGTGCAGAATGACTTCATAGTGGAAAGCTTGATCCGCAGCGCTTCGGAATACATACCACCCAAGGATGACTTCAGGATACAATGTGACAATATAGAGTTCATCAGGAAGAATGTGCCCCAATGGAACTATGTTACCTTAAATGGTTACAATTTGCGGGAATGGGGGGCCTCTGGCGTCACCGAGATGGCAGTGGCCGTAGCCAATGCCATAGAGACCCTTAACGAGATGACCAGAAGGGGGCATGATATTGACTGGATGGCGGAAAGGTTGGCATTCTTCTGGGCTCCAGCCAACGACTTCTTTGAAGAGGTCGCCAGAATACGGGCAGTGAGACGATTATGGTATAAGATAATGAAATATAGATTTGGTGCCAAGAAACCCAGGTCGATGTGGATGAGGTGTCATGTGCAGACCTCTGGTGTCTCTCTGACCAGGGAAGAGCCGATGAATAATGTGGTCAGGGCAGCTTATCACGCTTTAGCGGCAGTGTTAGGTGGTGCTCAGTCTCTGCATGTAGATTCCTTTGACGAAGCCTATACGGTCCCTTCCGAGGAAGGTTCAATTCTATCAGTGCGAACCCAGCAGATTATTGAGGCTGAGACACAGGTCACCCAAGTAGTTGACCCGTTGGGCGGCTCCTTCTATGTAGAGGCATTAACTAACGATATAGAAAAAAGGATTCTTGATGAAGTAGATGAGATAGAGCGGATGGGTGGTATAGTCAAAGTTGTCGCCAGTGGTTGGCTGCATAATAAGGTCGTGAGACATATTGAGCGAGAACAGAAGATGATTGCTGATGGCGAAATTAAAGTAGTTGGCCGCAACTATTTTAGAGCCCCTGACTTGAAGATGCCTGATGTCTGGGTTCACGAATACGATGAAAACATAGCCCGACAGATGCGGGACAAGCTAGCCAGACTAAGGCAGCAGAGAGACAATGAGAAAGCAAGCAGTTGTCTCAATGCCCTTAAACAGGCGTGTAAGCGGGGCGACAATGTTATGGAATATACCGTTGAGTGTGCTAGAGCCGATGTTACCGAAGGAGAAATGCGCCGAGCCTTCGTGGAAGCCTTCGGCTCATGGAAACCTCCCATCTATCGATAAAAATTTTAGAGGTTGAGATACCATGTCACCACAATGGGAAAAAATTAAAGTGCTGTTAGCTCAATTTCCTTTAGAGACCCACTCCAGAGGCATGATTACCGTGGCTGGTCAGCTTAAAGATGCCGGGATGGAAGTGGTTTTAATCGGTAATGAGATACCGGAGCGAATAATTGAGGCCGCCGTCCAGGAAGATGTTGATGTCATCGGGATAAGTACCTACTGCGGCGGTGAGTTAGCCCTTGGTAGCGACTTATTGAAAGCCGCTGAGGAGAGGGGGATAAAGGGTAGCACCGTATTCCTGATAGGTGGAATATTCCCACCCAAAGACATACCGAAACTAAAAAAGATGGGTTTTAGTGGTACATTCCTGTCGGCAACCAAGGAAGAGATAGTTTCTTGCATAAAAAAGGCTGTAGTCGCGAAGAAACGCTCTAGCTAAGGGGGTGCAACCAATGCTTAATTTTCTAAGCTAAAGAGAGGACTAACGCTCTCACCAGCCGAATACTTATCGCCGGGGAATACTTTATGCCCCATCTTCACCCTCTTACCGATTAACTCCATAGTTGCTTTAACGGGATCAATTCCAGTTAAATTACCCATTATCCAGGGACCTTCATCAAGTTCAACCAGTACTATAACATAAGGAACCTCATCCTCACGCCCTTCCGGGGCTACAAAAACAGGGGTAAAGGTTTGAATTTTACCCTTGCCCTTGAGTTCGATAATTTCCATATCCGGGCTGGCGCATTTCCGACAAACCATTTTCGGCGGCACCGTAATTGTGCCACATTCCTTGCACTTTAAGCCCAGCAATTTATCTTCCTTGAGCGCCTCGCTATAGTCTTTGAAAATAAGCTTCTGTTCCATTCTTAGCCTCCGTGGAATAAAATCAGGTTCTGTTTACCAACCCCTCTGCAAAATCATATTTACCAGTGTGCCGCCATCTCCACCTAAGGTATCGGTCATCCCTATTTTGGCGTCTTCTACCTGCCGCTCCGGTTCCACTTCGCCCCTCAATTGTTTTACTATTTCATATACTTGACCAGCACCAGTGGCGCCTATAGGGTGCCCTTTAGACTTCAACCCGCCAGAGGGATTTATGGCTACCTTGCCACCGATATCAGTCTCGCCTTTCATCCAGGCTTCACCTGACCTGCCAAATTCAAAGAAGCCGAGGCTCTCCGCAGCAATCAGGCTGGCAATACTGAAGCAATCGTGAATCTCACAGACATCTATATCTTGAGGCGTAAGTCCAGCCATATCATAGGCTTGCTTAGACGATATTTCTCTGGACCTAATCCGTGGTAAATAGTCCTGCTGATTGGATAGAGGACCAGCTGAAGCCTGACCCACGCCGGTAATATAAACTGGTTTATCGGTAAGTTTCTTAGCTAT
>SDBT01016022.1_pt1 | contig 11889 bp, 14 predicted proteins | sample 2277101 | NCBI WGS metagenome assembly SDBT01 (sample SAMN10404973, study PRJNA504765) | marine sediment metagenome | isolation source: marine sediment core GS10_PC15, 103 cmbsf | place: Arctic Ocean: Southern Knipovich Ridge | collected 2010
TTGTAATAGTCCAGATGGTCGGCCTCGATATTGAGTATGCAGCCGATTTTTGGTTTCAGGTTCAAAAAGCTTCGGTCGTATTCGCAGGCCTCAGCGATAAAATATTTGCCGTTCCCCGTGCCGGAAGAGCTGCCCAATTGCGTTATTTCTGCTCCGATGATAAAGTTCGGGTCGGCCCCTGCCTGTTTGAGACAGTAGGCCAGCCAGCCGCTGGTCGTACTCTTGCCGTGGGTGCCGGCCACAGCTATGCCTTCGTAGCTGTTGCACAGTACCCCTAACATCTGGGCATATTTATAAATTTTGTATCCTCTTTGTCGTGCCAGCTTCAATTCCGGGTTATCTTCTTTTATAGCAGCCGAGATGACAACCGCTTCGGTTTCTGAGCCGAGATTTTTGGCACTATGGCCGACTCTTATATCAGCGCCTATTTGGCAGAGGTCCTCTACAATGCCGCTTTGCGTCTGGTCTGAGCCGGTAACAATGGCTTTATTTTTGAGAAGAAGCTTGGCCAGCCCGCTCATCCCGACACCACCCGCCCCGATGAAGTGGAATTTTCTACCCGCTATGCCGGTGCTGCCGTTAGCATTTGTCGTTGTTTGCAGGTGATTTGCTTTGGTACAAATTTCTGTATTTGGCCGGCTCATATCTCGTCCTTGATAATCTTTGAGCTTCCGTTGAGGGGATTTTAGCACAAAAGCCGGCCAATAAAAAGGAAAAAGGCCGAAAGCGTAATACTACATTCCAGCAGACAAACAGAAAGTGCTTTACTCTCCTTGCCCCCTTCCTTTATAATAGTGTTATGCAGAAGTTTCACATTTACATTGAAACCAGTGTCTGGAGCTTTGTTTTTGCGGAGGACGTGCCGGACTATCAAGCCGATACATTGGCATTCTTTGAACTCTGTAAAAAACGAGCATTTGAACCCTATATTTCCAGGGCGGTTCTAAGTGAAATTCAGCGTGCCGATGCACCATTACGCAGACGCCTGGAAGAGCTTATTCGCGACGTCAAGCCGGTATTGCTCTCTACACTACCGGAAGCGGACAGTCTTTCAGAAGCATTCCTTCGTGAAAACGTTGTCCCCGCCGGCAAGCCGGAAGATGCCCGACATGTCGCGATTGCTATAGTTCATGGCCTGGATGTGCTCGTTTCGTGGAATTTCAGGCATATTGTAAACATAAGACGCGAAGAACGCTTCAATGCTGTCGCTGTTCTTGAAGGCTATCACCACCGTCTTCGCATTGTCAGTCCGAAGGAGTTAATTTATAGCGATGAAATCTCGTGAAAGCAAAATGCTCAGCCGGGTGCGCCGCTGGCGCAAAAAAGCCTATCAGGCGGATAAGGCGAAACCCTTGTCCGAACAGACAAAAGAGGCCGAAAAACTCGCCCATAAGTTTGACCTGCCTATGACTGAAACACACAGGGTCGGCTCTACCCGTTGACAGCAAAATCAGTGGTTTATTTTGCAGACAAAGGAAAAAGGCCGCGAGCGTTCAACTCACAGCCTCTTTGTAGAGCATAACAGCTCAGTTGATTTATTTTCTATATCATCCTCCAGCCAATGCGAGGTCGGTACCACCGGTCATATTCCGAGTTGCTTTTTGATTAGTCGAACCAATGAGTCCTTTATTTCAGGATGTCTTGGTATGGGAGCCTGCTTGCATCATACGATACGCATCAATTATATTTTCCTTTAGTTCTTCTATGGTTTTGCCTTGGCTGAAGACTCCCGGAATTTCCTTTAATTTTCCGACAAACCAGTTATCATCTTGCCAGTATTCAAGTGTAAAGAACCTTTTCATTTTTTGCCCCTTTCGTCATCAATATATCGGTTATCGATACATCTAATCAACTGCTGATTTATGAACTGTTAGCAGTCTCTAATGTATCCGTATAGTATATTTTATCAAATTTGGTTTAAGAAGCCAACAAAAAAGGCCGCAAGCTTAATGCCTACGGCCCATTCTAAATCCCCTTATTTTTAGTGTTTTCTTCTCAACATCACCGCACCGAGGCCGAGCAGCAAGAGTGTAGCTGGTTCGGGGACCAAGGTGCACCCAACCAAATCAACGGTTGGGGTACTGCCGTCTTCCATAATAATACCTCCACGCAATGCATTAAGCGCTATATTGGCATTCACCGCAGAGGCATTGTGCCAGTCAATGGTTATCTTAAACAATGTATCGCTAACAAGCGGGGCGTTCTCGGCACCTCCGTACAGCGAAGCCATCTCGACGGTAATCCCGTATGTTCCCAAGCCAGGCAGAGTGCCAGGATAATAATCTGAGCCAATTGGAGTACCCCAGTCGTCCACTTCACCGGTAGTATCATTGATGTCAATGGAGCCTGGAAAAACGCCATAGCCCGGGTCAGCAGCGGTGCTTATACCCACCTTATAATCAAAGATTGACTCAATAGTTGCTCCGCTGTCAACGGTGATGTCCAGGCTAAACGCTCTGACCAGGACAGGTTCGTCAGATGCATCATAACTGAATTCAGCCACACCGCCGCCCAAATCCGCACAAGTGACAATAACAGTTGCTGATGTCGGTGGAGCCGACAACACGATTACCACCACTGTTACCAACACAAGAATTGATTTATTTCTCATCCCTCTGCCTCCTAAAAAAACTGTTAATATTTGCGCAGGGATGTTGCTATAAGCTTTGTGAAAAATTAAGGAATTGCCTGCCCTCATCTCCTGTCTCTCCTCTTCTGCCTTTTTGCGAAGGAAACAGCAAAAAGCAATATTAGTATACCACCCTCTGCCCGATAATAAAGGATTTTTTGGGGAAAATAGCGAAAATATTGCCTTTTGATAACAAAACAAGCAGAAAGCCCTTTTTTTAGGAGAAAATCAGCAATCAAACCCAGAGCTGTTTTTGCAGAAAAGTTATTTGGATTCCCACTCCTTCGACTACGCTCAGGACAAGTTTCGCGGGAGTGACATCGGCAGTACGGCTTCCTATTCGGCTAAACGCTATCCGCTGATATTTTACCACTGTGCTTCGATGTATGGGCCGGTGGGGCCTTTCGGTCTGGGCTTCGGCCGGGACTTGAGGATGGCTTCGGCAATTGCAATATCGTCCCTGTGGGTGATTTTAATGTTCGAAGAATCTGTTTCCACGATTGATACTTTATGCCCTAACGCCTCGATGAGCTGGGCATCATCGCTGATTTTGCTTTTGTCGAGCTTGGCGAGGTTCTCGTATGCTTTCTTAAGCAACTCAGCTTTGAATACCTGCGGGGTTTGGGCCTCATAGAGGCCGGCTCTATCGATGGTCTGGGTTATCGTATTGTCCCTGGCCTCTTTTATAGTTGCCGTAACAGGACAGGCCAGTATTGCTGCACCGCTCTGAGCGGCGGCAGCGATTACTTTGTCAATCCATTTCTCTGTTACGCAGCATCGCACAGCATCGTGAACGGCGATAAGGTCTATTGTCTCTTTGACGAGTTCCAGTGCGATGCTTACTGTGTCAAAGCGCTCGGCGCCGCCGAAGCAGATTTTTGTATTGTAAAACGCCAAATTTGGGCCCCATTTGACATTTACCAACTCCTCATCTTCCGGTGCAATGGCTAACAGAATCTGTTTTACGTCGTCGCGATTAGCGAAGAGCTCAACGCTTCGCAGAACGACCGCTCGGCCGGCTACATCGACAAACGGCTTTTTTCTCTTTCCGCCGAATCGACTGCTGACGCCGGCAGCACAAATAATTGATGCAACATTCTTAGACATAACAAGACTACTCCTATACGCTAAAATTCGATACCGCGTCTTGCAGGCAACCCCTTATCGATTGGATGCTTGATATTTTTCATTTCCGTCACCAAATCTGCCAGAGCTATCAATTCTTCCGTAGCACCTCTGCCTGTTAGAACAATTTCGACCAAGGGGTCCTTTCTGTCGATAATCTTTTTGATATCTTCCAGTTTGGCCAGGTCTTTTGAAAGGCAAAATACAATCTCATCAAGTATTACAACATCGTAAAATCTTTTCTCTGCAGTCTCGGCGATTCTTTCTATGGTCTTACTGATTTCGGCCCGCATCTTAACGACAGCTTTTTCGTCTCCGAATGATTTAGACATATCCCAGGGCATATCAAGTGCTTCGACCCTGATTCTGACCGCTCCTAATTGCAGGGCGAAACGCTCTCCGATATCAAGCGACGGTGGTTTGAGGAATTGATAAATCAAAACCTTATTGCCCTGGCCGGCTGCACGCAGCGCCAGGCCGAATGCAGCGGTGGTTTTGCCTTTGCCGTCGCCGGTATAAATCTGGACAAGACCTTTTTTCAGCATAGCAGTATATTAAAAGGTGAAGACTAAAAAGTAAAAAGTAAAAATTGGGAATTGTTTTTTGTTGTGTTTTTGGCTTTTGCGTGGCGTTTTTAATTGTCAATTGTTGGCTGTTATATCGTTACGAATTTAAGCCGTTGCTGAGCATCGGATTCACTGTCGGTCTGTTCGCCGGGTTTGAAGGGCAGCGGCTCTGCGAACTGAACTGCAACCCGGCTCAGGAAGCTGTTTACGTTATCGACCCGGCAGATACGGCCTGAGCGAATGAAACTTACCATATCGAAGCAGTCTCCGGGGCCGAAGCGGGGAACGCTAAAGCGAGCCGTTAACTCCTGGCCCTGATGCGGACAGTTTTCATCGGCGTGGCAGGTAAATGCCGCACCTTCGCTGGAAACGTCAACCATCTGGCCCTGTGAAAGCGCTTCGTTAAAGTCATCGGCGAACCAGACGGGCCAATAGTAACGCAGTCTCTGCTCTCTTCTTCGCTCGTTCTTTTCGTCCATTATGAATGCCCTAAAAATCTTTTTGCTTCTGTGCGTAGCAAATCGACAGATTCGAGCTGTGACTTTACGAACAATTGCCGAAAAAATCGCTGCTGGGCAGATTGATAAGGCTTGTTAGCCTGTTTTGGGGTTCAGAATGATGGAAGGGTCCGGGTAAGCTTTTTCGCAGCTTTTTGTTTTTGGCCGGGAATGTTCCTATAATCAATCGCTGATTTCTCGCACGAGTCTGACAAACTCTTGGCCGCGCTGCTGGAAATTATCAAACATATCATAACTTGCACAAGCAGGGCTGAGCAAAACTACATCACCGCTCACCGCAAGTCGGCTGGCTAACTCAACCGCCTCAGCCAATGAATCAACAATCTCGATTTTCGTGCCGGCTTCCGGAAAGAGTTGTATTGCATCTGCGATTTTGGGGGCGGTCCGGCCTATCAGAATGGCCGCTTTAGTCCTTTGAGCTATTTCTTTGCCGAGCTCGTCGAAGGATAGGTTCTTATCATATCCGCCGGCAATAATAATCTTGGGCTGCTCAAAGGCCTGCAGTGCAGCAATCGCACCTTGCGGCGTAGTGGCTTTCGAATCGTTATACCAGCGAACGCCGTCTATCTCTGCGACCAATTCGAGCCGGTGAGGCAGTGGCTTAAATTCCGGCAGGCAATTTCTAATCTGTTCATCATCTACACCAAAACGTTTAGCAACAGCAACAGCAGCAGCGAGGTTTAAAAGATTAGCCCGGCCTGGCAGCCTGAATTGCCTGCGAATTTCTTCACTTACATCGTCAATTGAGAATTTGAGGCAAATCCTGTCGGTATCTTTCTTGTATTTTTCAAACCAATCGGCAGCGATTTTGTCCTCGGCATTGAAGATAGAGACGGCAGGACAATTTCCGTATGGTTTTTGGAATTTGAAAATGTTCTCCTTGGCATCACAGTAATCGGCGAATGTGCCGTAGCGGTCGAGGTGATTTGGGGTAAGATTTGTCAGCAGGGCAACGTTTGGCCCTTTTTCGATTTGTGCTAAGTGCTCGGTCTGAAAACTCGATAGTTCAAGTACGACCAGGTCATCGGCGCCGATTTGGTCTATCGTGGCCAGTAACGGCTCGTTGCCGATATTGCCGCTTAGCCAAACGTGTTCGTCGCCCGCCCCTCTGAGTAAATGTGCGGTCAGAGCAGCTGTTGTGCTTTTGCCGTTGGCTCCTGTTATGCCGATTGATAGTGCGGGAGACAATTCAAAAAAGATGTTTATCTGGGATGTAATAAATTTATTGCACCGGCCGGCGAGTTTGAGAAACTCATTGTCAGGCGGCACTGCGGGGTTGGCTATGATAATATCAGCCTGTTCAAAATCACTTCCCTCGTGCGAGCCGAGATGATATTCTATATCGCCGAACTCTTCGAGCTGTTTGACCGAATCTCGCAATTGCTCAGCCGAGGCCAAATCTGTTATTACTACTGTTGCACCAGCGCTTGCAGCAAATTTAGCGACATCGACTCCACCGCCAAAGCGTCCCAAACCCATAACCAGAACTTTTTTGCCGGTGAAAAATTCCTTGTTCATAATCTCGTATCTCGTGTTACGTATGGGAAAGGTGAAACGGCGAACCGTCCGACCGTCTAACTGTTTGAGCGCCTGACCATCGCGTTTGCCAAATCTATCTTTGCATCGATAATCGCCTGCTCGATGCATCTTTTCCAGTCGTCACCGAATTGCTCTTTGTATTTAGGTTTTTCATAGGCGTAGATTATGGAGCGTGAGGCGTTGATTAGCGCCCCGGTTCCATCAGGTTTACAGAAGCGCACACAGTCGGCAGCCGAAGCACCTTGTGAGCCGTAGCCCGGCACAAGAAACCATATCTTATCATACCTTTGGCGAAGAGCGGTTGTGGCCTCAGGTGTGGTGCCGCCTACTACCATTCCGACATTACTGTAGCCGCTCCTGCCGATTCGCTCGGTTTCATTGGCAATTTGGGCGACGATTTCAGCCAGCTTTTCGTACATCATTTGGCCTTGCGAATCGGCAAAGTCCTGAATGGCTGCCGCAGATGGATTGCTTGAGCGTACCCAGACGAAAACGCCTTTGCCCTGCTTATTAGCCATATCCGCAAAGGGCACAATTGCCTCTGTGCCTGCAAAGCCGTTAATGGTAATAGCATCGGGAGCAAGTGTATCTTCCAGGCCAACGAGTTCCGGATTTTCCAGATGAGCAGCGGCGTAAAGTTCTGCAGTGTGGCCTATGTCGCCGCGTTTCACATCACCGATTATTTCCAGACCCAGCTCGTCCGCTTCGGAAATCAACGAATAATAACTTTCTATCCCTTCCCACAGATACTTTTCGAAGAAGGCAATGTTTATCTTAGCAGCCGGTACCATTGGCGCTAAGATTCGCATTGTTTGTGTGCAGAAATCAAAAATTGCATCTATCGCTGAAGCTGCATCAAACTCGTCGTTCATATCGCGATGGCTTTTTATCGCCGCGGGGAGCCGGCTGTAAACAGGGTCCAGGCCCACGACCAAAGCTGTTTTCTTACTCTTTACAGCATCGCAGAGCCTGTCAGCAAAATGACTTGTCATCGTTTAATTTCCTTTCTTTACTCACTTTTGCCTTTTTATTTTTGATTTTTTCTCTGTGCTCTCGGTGTTCTCTACGGTTAATTTCTTTTTACTTTTTACTTTCTACTTTTTACTATAATCGCACAGATGGTTTCGAGCAAGATAGAAATTGGGTATCGGGTGGAGATTTGAAGACTCGCAAGAAAAGAAAGTTCAAAAAAGTCTATTGGCTTTTGATTGCTTTGGCGGCAGTATCCGTTTTGTTTGTTTTACTGTTGTATAGGCCAGCTCGTTACCACCCGCCTGAGCCTGCCGGTGACAGGCAGCGCCAGGTCAGTCCGTATCTGACGCACGAATTATTGCCTCAACTTTATAACGGCACCCAGCGCGGAGAACCATTCGATTTAATCGTTACCCAGAAGGGGATAAACGATATTATCGCTCGGTCCAAATGGCCAAAAGAGTCCGGCGGCGTCAGGTTCTCGGCACCGGCGGTGCTTTTTGTGCCTGAGAGCATAGTATTGATGGGAACAGCAAATGTGAAAGGTGTGGAATTTGTCGTTACTGTTGTGCTGGGGCCGAGACTTGATGAACAAGGTCTTTTGAATTTGCAGGTGGCCGGGGTGAAGATTGGCGCTATGGATATCACCCTTCTTGCCAGGGCGGTAGCCAGAAGAATGTATGCACAGAGGCTTGCCGCGACAGATATTGAGACGGAAGATTTGTGGGCACAGATAGGGGCGTCAATACTGAACGACGAGCCGTTCGAGCCTGTTTTCAAGATTGAGGCTAAAAAGCTGCGGATGGAGGAAATAACTATTACGCAGCAAAAACTAATACTGCGACTGTCCCCCATACCCAATCAATAATCAATCATCAATAATCATTTTAACGGCCAGTCGTCTGGGCAATACATGAGCCAATAGCCGGCAAGGACGCCGTAATCGAGGAAATCTACATCGTTGCTGTCATCCAAATCAGCCGGGATGCCAATGCCACTTTGCAGCCAGTCATCAGCGAAATTGTCCAGGTCGATGTAGTTTACCTTGCAGGCGAGGACGCCGTAGCCAAAGAGGTCTGCGGAGTTGAAGTTTATCCAGCCGATATTCTCGCCCCAGGCGTAGCCGTCGAAGTTGCCGTCAAAGTCAATGGTGACTCCGTAGTGATTTGGGTCGCCGGAGACTTCAGGGTTGAAGTTTATCCAGCCGATATTCTCGCCCCAGGCGTAGCCGTCGAAGTTGCCGTCAAAGTCAATGGTGACTCCGTAGTGATTTGGGTCGCCGGAGACTTCAGGGTTGAAGTTTATCCATCCGACATTTTCACCCCAGGCAAGGCCTGAGAGATGCCCGCTGCCATCATTGCTTACGCCGGTGTTGGGGTCATCATCGTTTGGGTCGAGATTTATCCAGCCGATGTTCTCTGCCCAGATAAAGCCAGTCAATTTCTCCTCGCTTACCGTCGCACCGACGTTCGGCTCCGCTACATTCGGCTCAAAGTTAAGCCATCCGACATTCTGCCCGTATGCGTATTGACTGCCGTCATTATCGGGGTCGATGTTCTCAGCCAACGCTGTATTCGCACCCAATAAAAGTAAGCCCAGGATTGGGATTGTTAATATTTTTTTGAGGTTCATTGTAATATCCCTTCATTTTTCTGCTTTTCTTAGAACGAGGCATTTCCACCGCCGTCGCCACCACCGCTTGGCAGCGTGCCGCCGTAGTTGGTGCCGTTTCCGGAGGCACGGTTGTTGGCGTAGAAGTTGCCGGCTATTTTAAAATATATGCCGTTGCCCGTGCAATCAGTCACCAGGTTCTCCTCGATGGCGTTGTCGCTGCCATATACATAGATATTATTTTGATTGTTAAATCTCACTATATTACCTTTGACAAGGCAATCGTTGTAAGCATATATTCCGCCCCAATTGACTGTTTCAGACAAATTATTTGAATACACAGTATTAGCGGTCACCATGCAGGCGTAGCCTGTATAGATGCCGATACTCCCATTTCTTTGAGCGGTACAGCCTTTGAGCAGATGGTTTTTACCCGTAAGGTATATACCCGGATAGGACCCGGACCGGCCATTGAAGATAACACGGACATTGATGACACGATGGTCTACGCCCGCATCGGCTTCAATGATTCCATTCTTGCCGAAGTCACGAATTGTTCCGTTGCGGATTTCCACGTTGCTTGGCCCCGCGCTGTAAATACCGTAGCCACTCCCTGAGCCTGACCCAACAAGGCTATAGCCCATAAGGTCGATTGTAACATCGTTGACTTCGACCGTTATTGCGGTTCCGGCTGCGGTAACATCCTAAGTAAGATAGTACGAGCCGGGCGTACTTATCGTCAAGGGAATGTCCGCCTGGCTGATAGGTATCCTCGGCTCGACCTCATCCAGCGTCTTCATCGTCGGCCCCGGTGGTGCGCTCGGCTCCAGATTGCCGGCGATGCCGGTCAGCGAGTAAGCCAACATCCACACTAATGCCAGCAAACCCACCACTACTTTTGCACTCTTGCGTTTCGTTTCCATTTTTTTACCTCCTAATTTTTCAATATATAGGTTTAATCGTTTTAGAAATCGAAGTTATCCCAGGGTCCGGCAGTAGTGGGGTCAGCACTTGTCGTGCCGACTTTGTTTCCGCCAACTATGTCGTATTCGGTGCCGTTGCTTGAGGCACTGTTCTTGACGATGAGGTTGTTGGCTGCGTCCACATCAATACCCCGGTCGTTTTGCAGTACCGTATTATCCATAATGACATTGCGTTGCGACTGCACGTGGATTCCGGCTCCATCACCGCCATAACCATTACCGACGCAGTTATTCCCGACAATACGGTTTCCGTCTCCAGCTTTAATCCCGTCGAGCGTATTCTCAGCGCAAGAATTGCGGGCTACCACAGCGCCTGAGTTGACCCTGATTCCGTACCCTGAGTTGCGGTCAACGGTATTGTCGGCAACTGTGCCCAGGCCATCGAAATCTATCCCATTGCCGGTATTTACCCTGGCCGTGTTGCCAATGATTGTGCAGCCGGTACCAGCATAAATGCCGTGACTGCCGTTCTCGTAGGCCGTGTTGCCAGTCACCGTGGAGCCGGAGCTCGTATAGATGCCAATACCAGTGTTCTTGTATGCCGTGTTGCCGGTCACCGTACAGCCGGTGCCGGCAGAGATGCCGTAGACGTTGCCGCCAGCCGAAAGTCCGTTGTTGCTGGCCGTGTTGCCGGTCACCGTACAGCCGGTGCCGGCAGAGATGCCGTAGACGTTGCCGGTAGCCTCATTTCCGTTGTAGTAGGCCGTGTTGCCGGTCACCGTACTGCCGTAGCTGGCATAGATGCCGTAGACGGTGCCGCCAGCCGAAAGTCCGTTGTTGCAGGCCGTGTTGCCGGTCACCGTACTGCCGGTGCCGGCAGAGATGCCGTAAACAATGCCGGCAGCCGAATCTCCGTTGTCACTTGCCGTGCAGTCCTTCACCAGGTTGCCATAGCCATTAAGATAAATGCCATGATAAGTGTTTGACATCGCCCGGACATCAATGACCCGGTGGTCTTGGCCCGAGGAGCTGACCTCGTAGATACCAAAGCGAAATTCGCGAACTGTGCCGTTGCGGATTTCCACGTTGCTGCGGCTGTTCATATAAATGCCGGAGTTTATCCCTGACTCTGGCCCGATGAGGGTAAAACCGCCCAGGTCAATCGTTACATCGTCGACCGATACGGTAATGGCGGTTCCGGCTGCGGTGACATCCTCAGTAAGATAGTACGAGCCGTGTGTACTTATCGTCAAGGGAATGTCCGCCTGGCTGATGGGAATCCTCGGCTCGACCTCGTCCAGCGTCTTCATCGTCGGCCCCGGCGGCGCAGTCGGCTGCAAAGAACCGCCGACAGCGAACAGTGAAAACACCGCCAGCCCAGCCAAAGCCAGCAGACTCACTACAACTTTTCTCCTTTTCTCTTTCGCTAACATTTTTGCAGTTTTCATCGTTTTACCCTTTCAAAAAAGTGGTTATTTTTATGGTGCGCCCTGTGCGCACCGATATCCTCTCGTAAAACTTCGCACAACTGAGCTTCCAGAAGAATTGCATTTTTTTTCACCACCTCCTGCCTCCGGCAAATCAGCCAAAGCTGATTACAATTATAAATCCCCCCCCCGCTCTGTCAACGATATTTTAAAAAAAATCCCGCAACTCGCATCCCGCAACCCGCATCCAACATCCAGCATCGCTTGTCCGCCATAGCTTTGAATCCTCCATAGCCTCGGCGAAGGAGGAAGCGAAGGCGGGAGCATCCAGCTTTGTAGCATGAAGAAGCTCGTAGTCATTTGACTATGGTTCGTCTCCCAACCTGTCACCGGCTGGAGCATGAAAAAGCTCGTAGTCATTTGACTATGGTTCGTCGCCCAACCTGTCGATGGACAGAGCATGAAAAAGCTCGTAGTCATTTGACTATGGTTCGTCTCCCAACCTGTCACCGGCTGGAGCATGAAGAAGCTCGTAGTCATTTGACTATCCCCCTGAAAACTCGGGACTCTTTTTTGGGT
>SDBT01016023.1_pt1 | contig 11888 bp, 6 predicted proteins | sample 2277101 | NCBI WGS metagenome assembly SDBT01 (sample SAMN10404973, study PRJNA504765) | marine sediment metagenome | isolation source: marine sediment core GS10_PC15, 103 cmbsf | place: Arctic Ocean: Southern Knipovich Ridge | collected 2010
ACACCGCGACCTTTCGGTTCGTCCATCGGCACATCCACAATCTGCTCTATGTCATCCTGGGCCAGCAACTGGTCGCAGAAGTACCTGTACGGATTCACCGTCGCAGTCAGCATGCCTGCAGGTCCGATTCCAAGATCTCCCGGCTCGTAGCCGAGCATACCGGAGCCTGTGAATTCCGATGGATTCCACCATCTGCTGTGACCGTCGGCGTTCAAAAGTCTTGTCTCGTCGAGACCTGAAAAAACCAGCGGAGGAATGCTGAGGGTCCCGGGATTCATCATGATTCCCTTTACATCGAATCCTGCAAGCTGCGGCTTCGTACCGAACGGATGCACCAGAGTGATGTCGATTGCGAAAAGACCCGCTGCCGGATCACTCGCTCCCTGATCGATACTCACTGAAAGACCAAGCGTGTTATTGAGGACACCTGTCACGTTGATATGCAACGCGCTCTGGCGAAGCGGCACGAATTCGATTGTACCGGCCTGTGTATCCACCACACCCTGCCAAAGTCCCCACAATGTGCGTGAGCCTGCGACTGGGTCTGTCAGAATATCGGATGTCAGATTCTGCGCGGATTCGTCCGGGGTCGGCAATGTCGGTGAACCTCCCGCGCATCCAGCCAGTATCGGTAACGCAAGAGCAAGAATTGCTGTCACGATCGAGCCGGTTAACGGAATCGATTTGATTGCATACATAGGGTGTCTCCTGAAACGGCTGCACACGGCATCCACGGACCCGAGGATACCGCTGATCCTTAGCCTTAGCGATTATTCAGAGTATATCGTGTCTGATACGGATTGGGAACCTTCGGGGGGAAACAAAAATAGATCTCCGGCTGACTACAGGGACAAGAGAACCATGATACCCGATAAACCGATCGTAACAGTGCACAATATCATCGCCAATCCAAAAAAGCCGACAGTTTCAGACGACTTCCATGCACTCAGTGCAGCGGCGTTTATCAACGACATGACAAGCAGCAGAAAATGATATCCGATCAGCAGAAATGCAGCATCCGCAAGCGATACGATCTTTCCCTCTGTAAACGCCCGGTAGGCCATGAACATTCTGATCCATACGGTCGCGGTAAAAAAAAGCGTTATTATCAACACTATCCAGGTAAGATTTCTAAACCACAGGGGCAGATCTTTTTCCAGCGGATTCTCATTGTATGAAGATATTTTCGAGAGGTCTTTCATGGATTAAAAGAGGTCCTGCCGTCCTTTATACTTCCTTCGGATGGGTCAAGGTGCCTGCAACGTCTGCCTGGTATTCAGAATGTCAAAGTCGGGTGCCACGCTCAAACCGAACGACAGCGGAGCTGGAGTTCGGTTTGGGCGTGCAGCAACCTGTAAATTCAGTATTATACGAGATTCGGGCAAACAGGTCGACACGCCCAAAAACCAGGATGGTTTTTGAGCGTGGCACCCGGCTCCCCTGAAATAAGCATTCCCAGGATCCGAATACTCTGTCATCATTCTGTTACTTCCACCGGATGGGTTATACGCCCGGTAATGGCGCTCGCAGCAGCCACCTGCACGCCGGACAGGTACACCAGGCTCTCGGCATGCCCCATCCGTCCCCTGAAGTTACGGTTCGATGTGCTCAGGCAGACCTCACCGGCAGCAAGAACACCTGCATGGGCGCCGACACACGGTCCGCATCCCGGAGTCTGAATCGCTCCTCCCGCCTCGACAATCCTGTTGAGTATGCCTTCCCTTAAAGCCTGCAGGTAAGTTTCCTGAGTTGCGGGAATTGCCAGCATCCTGACACCCGATGCGAAATTACGATCTCCGACCACCTCAGCGAATCGGCGGAAATCCTCGATACTGCCGTTCGTGCACGATCCCAGGAAAACCTGGTCGATTTCAATCTCTTTCAAATCCTCAACCGGCATGACATTCGCCGGTCCCGGAGGTGCAGCCACCAGAGGAGTGAGCGCTTCGACATCGATCGTGTGCTCCCCGACATACTCAGCGTCCGGATCGGCTTCAACAGTATTCACCCGCTCGTCCGAACGATCCAGCAGGTAATCGATAACGTGCCGATTCGGGGGAATGATCACCGATGTCGCACCGGTTTCGGCTGACATATTCGCGATAGTTATCAGGTCTGCAACCGGAAGGCTTTCGAGGGTATCCCCGCTGAATTCCAGGACCTCCCCTATCGCACCTTCCTGACCGAGATCGCCCACAAGCCTGAGCACGATATCCTTCCCTGTCACCCACTTGCCCGGTTTCCCCGTCAGCACGATTTTTCTGGTGGCAGGCACTTCTATCCAGGTTTCACCCAAAGCCCACATAGCCGCCAGTTCAGTCGCTCCAACACAATAACCGAACGCTCCGAACGCTCCGGCGGTCGATGTATGGCTGTCGGCACCGGCTATAAACATGCCCGGACGGACCAGTCCCTGTTCGAGCATCAGAATGTGGCAGATCCCGCCTCGACCGACCTCAAAATATTTCCCGACTTTTTGCTCTTTTGCAAATTCCCTCATCTCGCGGCCGAGTTCAGCCGATGGAAGATCTTTAGCGGGCTGGAAATGGTCCTGAACAAACACCAGTTTCCCAGGCTCTTTAACCTTCTCCATACCGATCTGCCTGAAAACATTAATCGCGTGCGGGACAGTGAGATCGTGGCCCATCATAAGATCGGGACAGCAGTGAATCAGATCACCGGGAGCAATCGATTCGGCGTCACAGTGTTCGAGCAGAATTTTTTCAGCGATATTACGACCCATTGTGTGCGGATGGCGTTACTCTACCCTAATCAGCGGTCACAGGGCAATGGCAGAATCCGTAACTTTATTCTCCCACCAGCCATTTGCATCCGGAAAGCGTAACGGGAAGATTCACAACGATCGCTGTCAGGCACCACAGCCAGAACAACACCACGTCCCGGAAACCGATCGAGCCGGGTCTGCGAATATTGTCGGCTCCCATGATTGCAAGGAAACTCAACGGAATTGCCAGGAACAGATGATAGAACTCATTTCCTGGAACCCAGAAGCAGAGGAAAATCAGCAGCGGTAAAATCCACAGTCCGCAAAAAACCGACCACCATTTTTTCAGAGGATCGAAATATTTCACTCGCAGCCCGGTAATCAGCCAGAAAGCCGGAACGATCATCACGAAAATCGTGTAAGGAATATGAATGAAAAGTCCGCCTTGTGTTCGGGGATTTCCGAAGAAAAATCCGATATAGGTCACCAGGTTAACCTGGATGCCCCTGAAAATACTGCCCTCCCAGAATTTCTTCTCCCGACCATACAAAGTCACATATTTCAGGATACCGTCGAGGGTAAATTCCCCGGAAGGCAAAAGAGCAATCGCGCCAACAACCAGGTAGACGATTACCGGTATACCCATTCCGATTACAAGCGGACTCCATGACCACCAGCCGGAGATTCGTTTCTGTTTCCCGTTCAGCTCCCGGATTCGAAGCCATGCTGCTAACACAAAAAAGGGAACTATTATGCTGACTATCTGGTGAAACAGGACCGCAAGCGCAAGCCACAGTCCGATTTTTATCAGCCATATCGGTTTCGGATCGTTTGCCCAGGCCCACATCCCGCCTGCTGCAAGAGCGAGAAAAACGACCGGCGTGGGATACTGGGCGCCATCAACGGCATACTGGAAAAACGTCACGCTTGTGGCAAGGAACAGACACCACGGCAGAATAAACGGACTTCCGGGAATGATCCGGCACAGCAGTCTGTGGAGCAGGAGAAGAACAATTACGCTTGCAAGCGAATTCCACCACTGAAGGAGGGTCATGCCTCCCAGTGCCGGAATCACCTGGTGGACCAGCCTGAAAAGCATCGCTGTTACCGGGAGATATATAAGATGATGCGGGTTCCACAGTACCCACCATCCGGCTTGTTTCTGCCTTGCACCGAGAGCGTCAAGTTCCTCCGGGGTAAGCTCCTGGTGACGCTCCCTGAGTCCGGGAGTCTCAGTCGGCCAGAGGATATTTCCCTCAGCCGATGCATATTCATCCAGATATTCTGTCCACCCGACAGCATCGTGATTATTGTGAACGCTGGGGCACAGAAGGTAGATCACCAGAAAGAGGAGAGCCAGAATCCATCCCGTGACTGCGTCACGCTTCGACAATCCGCCGGTTTCTTTGCTCTCATTGTCAGGCATTGAGGAAAAGTTTACAGAAGCGTGAAACCTTGCGCAACCGTCCCTGACACATATAACAGGGAATAATGAACCTGGGAAAAAGGATGGTATCTTAGCAGGATGCCTTGATACCGGCTGCTTCAGGTCATAGAATACCCGCTCGGAGCCTAATATGGATTCAGGTCGCGGAGACAGACATAGCAGGAAAAACGTAATCCGATCCAGCGACGGTTGTCAGGTTCATCCGTCGCATGGCTCATTCCACCTGGTAAGACTTTTAATCGGCAGCGTTCTTATGGGTTGGGCATTGGTGCTTGGATTCATGATCCTCGGATTTCTGGGCACTCTCGAATTCACCGCCAACATCGAAATCCCCACCAGATGGGTGTTCGGAATTGGTTCGGTGCTGGGAATTTCCGCCGGGATAATTTTTGCCCTGATCTCTTCCCTTATCATTAATATTTTCCCCCTCTTAAAAGAGAAAATTCATCCTCTTACTCCGGTACGGGCCGCGTTTGTATTTTTACTTGTATGGCAGGTTCTCGGGTTTATCGGATGGCCTGCAATTGAGTGGCTGAGCTATGCAGCCCCGGTAATCGCGTTGATCGCAGCGGGTTTTTCAATAAAGAGTAATCCTCATTCAGAGCTGGTCCCGCACTCCACTCTCGGACGAATACTCGGTACGGCAATCGGTCCACTCCTTGCGATGGCGATGATACTCGCCATTGTCGTTCCAATGCAGCACCGGGCTTTCGGATGGCCCAATCCGCCCAGGCTGATTTTTGTGGCTGTCGACGGGGTCGATGAAACATACCTCACTGAGCTGCTTGCATCTACGGATGCCGCCCGTTACCCCGAAATCCAGGCTCTTCAGCAACAGGGTGTGTACGGTTCCCTGAATGCCGAGGCCCCGCTTATTCCGGAAAGACTGTGGGCTAACCTGATTACCGGGACCGGCTATGAAGAGCACGGCATACTCGACAGAAACAGCACTTCGGATGACCTGCAGGTTATGCCGATCTGGGATATTTTCGCCATGAAGGATATCCGGACCGGATTATTCCAGATGCCTCCTCCCCACGAGGCTGTTTCCCGAAGTAAATACGACGTTCCGGCTCCCGGTACCTCGGAAGCGAGCGACGACACGATCGCTCTGACTCTCGCTGAATTCCGCAACGCCGGGGGGCAGACCGGTCGGCCCTCCGTTTTTCAGGCGCCCGTCCTCTGCACGAAAATGGCCCGGCTGGGTGTGAGACTCGAAACTCTCAACGCCCTGTTCGACGAGTTGATGCTGGAAACCTTCACGACGCCTTCCTGGAGGCTCACGTATGCCCGGCGGAAGAACCTTCAATTTCTGGTTGAAACCGACATCGCGCTTGCACTCGTCCGAAAATACAGAACGGCTGCGGTTTTTCTCAGGTTCCCGAGCCTGGGTCCGATCTTCACCGAATACAGGCGTTACGCAAAGCCAAACGAATTCGGACCACCACCGCTGGATGTGGATTGCGCCGATGCGGCAGGTCTGGCGAGAGTCATCCCCGATTCTTACGCGCTTCTTGATAGATTCCTCGGCAGACTCGATCCGTTCCGGGATGAAAGAACCCTGCTCGTTGTAGCGGCGAATCACGGCGAACGATCGGCTTCAAGGGGTCGCGGTCAGGATTGGTGGATCGATGCGGATAACCTGCTGAATGTGACAGGCTGGACCAATCGGACCGTATGGGATATTTCCGAAAACGGCACCGTTTTCAGGGCACCCGGACTTAACGAGGTTCCCGAGTCTCACTCCGATTTCGCCGACCTTCTCAGGAACGCCGTCTGGACGGTCGATCCGGAAAATCCCACCGATCGACGAATATTCTCGGTTTCGAGTTACCCTGACAGAATCGAGATCTCTGTGGTGAATGCATCGGATATCACACCTGAGGCCCTTGTTACGATCGGGGACTGGTCCGGGACATTCAGCGAAATCAGTGTATCGACTCCACCCAGCGGAATTATCTCCGCAAACGGGCTTTTAATTATTTCCGGTCGCCCTTTCAAACCAGATACAAGGGCAACAACCGTGTACGTATACGATGTCGTTCCGACCGTGCTGCATGCGACCGGTATCGAACTCGCGGAATATCTGCAGGGACGTCCGGTAGAGGAAATATTCGATCCAGTCTGGTATGGCAATCATCCCCCGCAAACGGTCGAGGATTACCTGCCGCCTGAACCTGAGCCTGAAGAGGATCCGCTCCAGCCCTCCGTTCCGTTACCGGAAAGTGTTGTCGATCCTGAGTTCTTCGTCGGTCCCATCGCCCCGCCAACCCCGCCCCAACCGGAGATAAGCGACCTCAGCGAGGCGCCTGTCCAGGACCTCTGAAAGAAAAAACCAGCTCGTGCGTGTCAGTGAGCCATGCTTGAATGCAGGACTGTACTCACATGAAAATCAAACGCATTCATTTCGGAAGCATCACACGGCGAATTCAAGTCCTTCTGAATACAGTAATACAACATAGCCTGGAATGTAAATCCCAGGGGTAATTTGTGGGGAAAAAATGTATAAAAAATGTGGAAAACTAAAAAGCACTGTCCTGTAAGCCTTTATTGATGCCGCTTACAGAAGAAGGCTCATTTATGAGGGATTTTCCACAAAACTAGTCTGAATACCTCTTGACGGATACCAATTAGCCCTGACCAGTGTTGACACGCTCACAATCAGCAATTCCCACGGTTATGCCCGATATCCGGACCACCATTCCCGGAACCCGGAATAACCCGGAAACCAGATTTCCCCTTGTAAAGCTTAAAGTCGGATGATCCATCCTGAGGTTACTGGATGTGGCTGTCGATCCAGCCTGAGTTGCCTGCATATAAGTCTGATTGCTAATTAGAAGAGAATTTCTGCAGATAGTAATGTGATGGCTGAGGATGCCAGATTATATCTTGGTTTAAGGCTTAATGACCGCTACATGATCGAGGATCATATCGGCAGCGGTCTGAGTGCGCATGCATTCAAGGCTTACGACACCCTTCTCATGGGTCGCGTCGTCGTAAAAATCATCAAGACCGAAATCGCAGGCGTACCAATCGAACTCGGCGAAGAATGGAAGGAAGAGAGCCGAAAGGCCATGCAGGTCCGCGGGCATCCTCATATCGCCAGTATCCTGGACCTTGGCGAAGAAATCCGTAAAGTAAGCAATGAAGATGAAACGATACACTTCATCGTCATGGAGTTTATCGAAGGCGTCACGCTCCGTGATCTCATAGCCGATCCGACACCGCTCGACCCTCATTCCCTGCTGACAATCGCATTGCAGCTTTTGAACACCCTGGAATTCCTGCAGGTCCGTAAACTGGCCCACGGCGACCTTCATTCCGGAAACATCATGATCAGCAGGCTGGGCGTCGACCGTCCCTTCATCAAGGTGATCGACTTCGGAATGGCCTCCAACACCCTGATTCCGAGAAACCGCGGCAAGGATATCCATTTCGCGCTTTCCCAACTCGACCAGTTATGCCAGAAGGCGCTCGAGTCCATAGTGGACGCGCACGTTACAGGCATCCTGGAAAGTTTCGCCGCCCTTCTTAAAAAGGGACAGAATTTCATCCCGATCGGTCGAATGAGCATAAAGGACCTGGTGTCCGCAATCGATCAACTTCAGCAGGACCTGAACCGTGTCCAGACGCCGGAGCAAAAGAGCCCTGCTGAGGATGAAGGTCCCAGGCGAAGAATCGAGGTCCAGCGCAGGACGCCATTCGTCGGCAGGATGACAGAGCTTCCCCGAATGTACGAACTCACCACGGAAAGCTTTGTTTCAAAAGAGGGCGCCATGCTGTTTGTCTCCGGCGAGGCAGGCATCGGGAAAACCAGGCTGGTGGATGAATTACTCGGCCGGTTTGCCGCCGACCGGATCAGGCATCTGGTGCTGTATAAAAAATGTCCGCACGAGGTTCCTAACCTGCCATATGCAACATTGTTCGATGCTCTGATTGCTTTTCTCGACGATGTGCCCGGGCAGAATGACCTGGAGCGATTGAATGTAGTGCTGGGTACCGAACATTCCGCCAGTAAATCCCTGGCGCGTCTAATCGGTGAGCACCGGGCTGCACTGATCGGTGATTCTCCTCCCGGCGAGGGTTCTGCCTCATCGAACACACCGTACCTGTTCGCCACTTTCCTCAAGCAGGCTGCACTTATGACGCCCGTGGTGTTGTATATCGACGATCTCCACTGGGCCGATACAGCCACGATCGAATTCCTCGGATTCCTCGCCCCGAGAATCTCCGAATCTTCGATCGTCACCGTCGCAACCTATCGTCCGGAAGACCTTACGCCTCAGACCGACGGTCAGATACATCCGGTGATCGAACTCATGGTTGACCTGGATCGTAAGGACAGCGTCAGGACTTTCGATCTCACAGGTCTCGAACGGGAAAACCTTGACGAAATCCTGAGCAACCTCTACACCTTCCTCCAGCCCGCCGATTTCACCATCCTGTCCGATTCCGTAAGACGGATGGCGGGCGGGAATCCGTACTACCTGTTCGAAATCACCGGACTGATGGTGGATGAAGGTTACCTGGTTACAAAAGGCGATACGCGATGGGCTTTGCAGGGGGATCTCGCTGAATTCGCGGTTCCGGAGTCCATCAACAACCTCATAGAGCGCCGAATCGAACGCCTGAGCCTGAACGAAATACTTCTGCTTCGAGCCGCCTCCCTTCAGGGCGAAAGTTTCGAGCTTTCCATCCTTCACCAGATGTTCTCCCCGTCGGGAGAAACTATCCCGGAGATTCTTGAGAGCCTGATGGGCCACCACGGTCTCGTCCAGGCACGGGAAGAGGGCCGGTACATATTCGACCACCACCAGGTACACAGGGTCGTTTCAAACGGAATGTCTGCCGACGATGCGGAACGGGGGCACAAAGAGGTAGCGAAGCTGCTTGAAAAAACAGCCGTGGAAAACGAGACCCCGGTACCCCATCATCTGGTAGCCCATCACCTGGCCCTCGCCGGTGAACGTCGTTCCGCTGCCAGACACTTCCTGGAAGCCGGCAAACGTGCACTGAACGCTCAGCAGTTCCATCTGGCTCTGGATCACCTTCGTCGTGCCGCCGATCTGATACAGTCTGTTGATGATGAAGTCGACCTGTCGGCGGAGATCACAATGACATTGCTGGAGGCGGTTAAACCTCTCGGCGAACGCAGTATCCACGAGCGTGCGGTTAAACGGCTCAGCAAACTGGCGAAGCACACCAATCGTCCCGATCTCCTACTCAGAGCCATGCTCGAGGAGTGCATACATCTTCGGACGATCAGCGCGCATGAAGATTCACTGGCAGTTGCCGAGAAACTGGTGGAATTTTCCCGCAAGATGGAAGACCCGACTACAGAAGCCGCCGCTCTCAAGGAGGCCGGTACCGCAAGCTATCTGTTGGGTAACATGGACCATGCGGAAGAGTTCTTCCACCAGGCCGCCGGTATTCTCGCAAGCACCGGTGACATCGTTCAGCTTGCACGTGTCTACAACAATCTCGGACTCGTCTGTCGAAACACCCAGCGTCAGGAGGAAATGGTCCAGTATTACCGAAGGGCGCTGGATATATTCCGCGAGGCCGGCGACACTATCGGCGAACGTTTCCCCCTCGGAAACCTGGGGCTGGTTTATTTCGAGCAGGGCGAGTACGAACGGGCGTTCGAGTGTTTCAGCACGCTTAAAGCATCGCTTGGTAATCGTGCCGACCTGATGATCGAGGGAAAGGTCGATCTTTCGATCGGTGAAATTTACTACGAAATCGGACTCCTGCATGAAGCGAAAGATGCCTGTGAAAGTGCACTGAACACGTTCCTCACGATTGGCAACCGCCAGGGTGAGAGCGAGGCACTGGGCACGCTCGGCGGAATTCATCTCTACCTTGGAGATATCCAGATCGCAAAAGGTTATTTCGAGCAATCCCTCGATGTAAAACGCACGATCGGAAATATTGTCGGGATGCTCCACTCGCAGGTCACGCTCGCGAGAATCGCCAATATGGAAGGCAGGCAGGAAGAAGCGATATATCTCGCCGAGCAGGTGCTGGAGGGCGCAAAGGAAAGGGACAATAAGGCAATTGCGCTGGAGGCAGTGACTGAAATCCTGCATGCAAAATCGAAAACAGAATCACCCACAAAAGCGCTCAAACTCCTCACTCAGCAGTTTGAGCCTGAGAACCTGGTCGGTATCAACCCGTCGGTGCTGGTTACTTTTGCCTACAAGGTGGGCGAAATTTCATTCACAGCCGGCGATGAGGCCAGGGCGCTGAAGTATATCGGACTAGCCGGACGGCTCCTCGAGAAGACCATGGAAAGCATCGAGAATCCGGAATGGCGCGAGGCTTATCGAAAAAAACGCGAGCGTATCTTCGAAACCTACCAGCGCCTTAAACCGGCTCTAGCAAAGTTGTAAAAATACCCACCTTAACTGAAACCACTGTGCATAGCGTCGGTTATCCGGCACGTGATAGACTTCATGTGTATGTCATCAGACGATGGATATCCCGATCTGAGTTTCTTTAGTACCGAGATCAAAGGTGAGAGAATCGTACTGCTTCCGTATGATGAAGATCGTGATTTCGATCGGATTGCCGGGATGCTCTCAGATCCGCGGGTTACCGGTCCGATGGGAATCCCGCATCCGGTACCGTTCGTAGAGGAGCTTCGAAGGGCAAAACGTGAACGCGTCGACAGGTCTGAAACCGGTGACTGGACGATCTTCCTGGTCGAAAACGATTCAGAGACTTTCTCAGGTGAAGTGGGAATAGCAGACTGGGACACTGAGTTCCATATCGTGGAGATTTTTGTTTCGATTCTGCCGGAGGTTTCAGGAAAGGCTATCGGTCGGGAAGCTGTTTCATTATTGGCCGGACACATTTTCAAAGCATCACCGATTGCATGCATAAGAATTCAGGCTCTCGAAACGAATGTCGTCTCCCTGAAACTGGCATCATCACTGGGATTCCGAGAGACCGGTCGAAGGTATGTCGATGTCGACCCGGGTCGTGGATTTGTCGGGGGCATGGCGGTGATGATGGATTTAAGGGCACATGAATTCAGACCGTTTGAGTCGAATGAATAAAAAACCCGTCTTTGCAGACGGGTTTGGAATTTGCGATTATGTTTTTATCATCTCACAGGAACGAATTCAATAGAATTATAATTTCTCTCGACCCCGCATTGCCCTCATTCATCACCTGTTCCTCAATCAGCTCGACCGCATCCCTGCTGAAACCGTCCTGCCCCATAAGGAACTGCGCGAACGCCTGTGCCGCCTGCAGATCGATTTCCTTGATGTTGTCATGCACCTGGGACGAATCAAACATACCGGGCTGATCGATTACCTCAGTCAGCAGGTTAAAAGCTTCCCCGGCATTGCCGTTGCCAATCGCGATACCTGCAAGCCCGACCTTGGAATCAAGATTGTTATAACCATCGGCAAGACTCGCATTGAAATGCTGACCGCCAATTGCGACATCGCCAAGACCCCTCGTGTAGCACCACCCCAGACCGTTCTCCGCGGAAAGCACTCCCTGGGTTAAGAGAGTATTTTCATCCAGTTCACCCTCGAGGACTCTGTAGTACGGCAGGAAAACCAACTGGCCGGACCGCGCCTGCAATGCCTGCTCGGCAAACAGCAGGATCGCCTGTGAGTAGTTTGCATCCCTGTATGCGCTCCAGGCGTCCTCATTGAGAGAACTTCGGAGTGTGAAGTTACCGAGATTCTGAGTGCCTTT
>SDBT01016024.1_pt1 | contig 11888 bp, 6 predicted proteins | sample 2277101 | NCBI WGS metagenome assembly SDBT01 (sample SAMN10404973, study PRJNA504765) | marine sediment metagenome | isolation source: marine sediment core GS10_PC15, 103 cmbsf | place: Arctic Ocean: Southern Knipovich Ridge | collected 2010
GAGTTACAGGAACTATGGGCCAAGATCGCCGAAGCCCGCCAACGCTACCGCGACGCCAAGACGGCGGTGGCCGAGGGCGTGGAAGCGGTCGACGAACTGCAGGATGACGTCGACCGGCTGCAAAGCGAGCACATCGACGCTCTCCAAGAGGTCGAGGAAGCGCGGCAGGCAGCCGCGCTAGCGCGGGATGCAGTCGAGGACATTCGGAACCCCTTCGCCCCGCGCAACCTGTTGAAATGGGCGGTCGAGCACGGCCCGAAGATCATCGGCATCCTGCTGGGCATGGTCGGACTGCTGTGGCTGGCCCGCGTGCTCAAGAAACGCATCGTCAAGCTGCTCGCCGCGGGGGGCGGTCCCGGCACGCGCCAAGACCGCGAGAACCGGGCCAAGACGCTGGGGAGCGTGTTCCACAACGCCGCCACGCTCATCGCCATCATCGGTGGCCTGCTGATGATCGTCACCGAGTTCGGGATCGAAGTCCTGCCGCTGATGGGCGGGATGGCGGTGATCGGCCTGGCGGTCGCCTTTGGCGCACAGAACCTGGTCCGCGACTACTTCTCCGGCTTCATGATCCTGCTCGAGAACCAGTACGGCATCAACGACGTCATCAAGGTCGGCGACATCGGCGGACTGGTCGAACGCATTACCCTGCGAGTCACCATCCTGCGCGGGCTGGACGGCACCGTGCACTTTATCCCCAACGGCCAGATCACCGCCGTCAGCAACATGACCCACGGCTGGTCGCGGGCGCTGTTCGAGATCGGCGTGGCCTACAAGGAAGACGTCGACCAGGTCATGGACCTGCTCGTCCAGCTCGGCAAGGAGCTCCGCGCCGACCCGAAGTTCAGCGACCTGATCCTCGACGACCCCGAAATGCTCGGGGTCAACAGCTTCGACGACTCGGCGGTGGCCATCAAGTTCTTCATCAAAACCCGCCCGTTGCAGCAGTGGACCGTAAAGCGCGCCTTGCTCCGCCGCATCAAGAAGAAGTTCGACGAGCTCGGCATCGAAATTCCCTTCCCGCACCGCACGGTCTTCCACCGCTACGAACCGGGCGAAGCGCCCGGCATGCAGCATCCGACTGCGTCCACTCCGTTGGACTGAGCCGGGCGCTCCACAATCCACGCCGCGGTGTTCGCGCGGCACCGCCGCTGCGCGTTGGCCGTTGAATTGCGGTAACATCTCGCGACAAGCATCGAGATGGGAATGTGGATACTGATACTCGGGTGGGTGGGATTCGCCGGCGTCGCCGCGGGAGCCATCGGCTTCATCTTCGCGTCGCTCCGCGAACGGCGTTGGCGGACGGTCGGGGTGGCGGCATTGCTGTTTGCGCCGCTGCTGGCAGTGTTCGCCGCCGCGCTGGCGTTCGACTACGCCGGCCGGACTGGGGTGGTCCTGGCGCTGCTGGTCCTGGAGATTGGGGGGGCCGTGCTGCTGGCGCTTCCGATCGGACCGAGTCCGACACTGCGCGTCGTCGGCCGGCAAACCCGGGTCGACGAACGCGACGCGATCTTCCATCGTTTCTATCGGCTCGAGCCCGGCACGCCGGAGTTTGAGCAGTTCTACAACACTCATCCTGAGCAGCGGGCCTTCGATGACGAGGTGCGCGCGCTGCCGGGCTTGGCCAGTCCGGAAAGCAAGAGCTATCATCGGCTCGCCTCGCACTTCCAGAGCGCGCTGTTCGACGTGCTCGAAGGGGCCACGCGCGAGATCGACTGGCGACCGGCACCACCCAAGGGCGGCCCGATTCAGGCGGCGCCCGAAGAGTTCACCCGCCGCGTCAAGGGCTTCGCCCGTTACCTCGGGGCCGAGCTGGTCGGCACCACGCAGCTCAACCCAGCCTATATTTACAGTCACATCGGCCGCTCGCCCGGTGAATGGGGAGCGCCGGTCGAGCTGAACCACACCCACGCCATCGCCATCGCGGTCGAGATGAGCCACGAGATGGTCCGCCACGCCCCGGACGCCGCCACGACCACCGAGACGGCGTTCAAGTACTTCGAGGCGGCGAAGATCGCGCTGCTGCTGGCACGGTACATCAACTATCTGGGTTACGAGGCGCGGGCCCACGTCGACGGGAACTACCGCGTGATGTGCGTGCCGATCGCGGTCGATGCCGGCCTGGGCGAATTGGGCCGGCTGGGCCTGCTGATGACGCCGAGCCTCGGCCCGCGCGTGCGACTTTCGATCGTTACCACCAACCTGCCGCTGACCCAGGATCAGCCGATCGCCTGTGGCGTGCAGCACTTTTGCGATATCTGCAAGAAATGTGCGACGTGCTGTCCGTCGGACTCCATCGATTCGGGCGAGAAGGCCGTATACGAGGGCGTCGAAAAGTGGCGTTCGAACCAGGAGACCTGCTACCGTTTCTGGCGTGTCCGCGGCTCCGACTGCGCCGTCTGTGTAAAGGTGTGCCCATATTCGCACCCGACCACGCCGTTACACAACCTGGTGCGCTGGGCCGTGCGCAGGAACTCGCTGGCTCGTCGGCTCGCATTGTGGGCGGACGATCTTTTCTATGGCCACCGGCCGAATTACCGGTCCCGGCTCCCGGAGTGGCACGACCGTTCCGAGGTGGACGGACGGGGCTCGTGCAGTCGTAACCAGTCGGGCAACATCCCGGAGTCCGTCAACCGGGATTCACCTTAACAACGCAGCGGAGTGTGGACATGAGAACAACTGCTTGGTCAATCGGAGGCGTCATTGCGGGCGCGGTCCTGATTTTGAGCGGGTGCGCCGCACCGATCAACACCGGGTCGCTGCTGCGCGAGATGACGGACATGCGCCGTTTGGCCGAGTTTCCGCAGCCCGCGTTCAAGACCAAGCAGTATTCGTCCTTCGATCGCCGGAGCTCACTGCCCGACGGCCCCGACTGGTTTGCGAACTCTGACGGCTTTGGCGGCGAGCCAAACCCGAATTTCCAGGCCGTCTTGCGCGAACCGGACGAGAACGGGATCGGCGAGTACCTGATCTGCGACGTGAAGGGCCCGGGCGCCATCGTGCGCACCTGGACGGCGGCGATCAGGGGCACGATCCGGCTATACCTCGATAACGGCCGTCGGCCGGTCTACGACGGGCCTGCACGGGAGTTTCTGTTCTGCCCGTATCGGTCGTTCGCGGCTGAGATCGACCTCGATCCCGCGTCGCTCGACGGTGTCTTTCGGCAGCGCGACGCCGGGTACTGCCCGATCCCCTTCGCGCGGCGCTGCCGGATGGTCTGGATCGGAAACGTGCAAGAAATCCACTTCTACCAGGTGCAGATCCGGCTGTACGAGCGCGGCGCACGCGTGGCCGCATTTCGGCCCGACGATCTGAAAACGTTCGAAACCGAACTGGCTGATGTGGCGGGCGTGATGCGCCAGCCCGGTAAGGCGTACCGCTACACGTCGTCCAGGACGCCGATCGCCCTCCGCCAAACCGTCGCGCCCGGCCAGGCGACCGAAGCGCTCTCGATCGAGGGCCCCGGCGCGCTCGAACGCCTGACGCTCAAGGTCGCTGCCACTGACCGAGACCTGGCACTGCGTCAGACCATCCTGCACGTCGTCTGCGATGACCACGCCTGGGGGCAGGTCCAGTCCCCCGTCGGCGATTTCTTCGGGGCCGCGCCCGGCGTCAACCCGTACGATTCGCTGCCGTTCACCGTGGCCCCCGACGGAACCATGACCTGTCGCTACGTGATGCCTTTCAAGACGTCGCTCAAGATCCGGTTTGAGAATAAAGGCGAGCAGGCGGTCACCGTCACTGGCTCGGCGCTGCCGATGCCGTACCAGTGGAACGATGAGACCTCGATGCACTTCCGGGCCCGCTGGCGGGTCGATCACGAGCTGCTGGCTTCACCCCAGGCGGTTCAGGATATTCCGTATCTGATCGCCAACGGCCGCGGCGTACACGTGGGAACCGCCGCATTGCTGCTGAACCCGACACCCGTGCCCAGCCCCGGCGGCGGCTGGTGGGGCGAGGGCGACGAAAAGATCTTCGTCGACCGGGACCAGACGCCGTCCACCTTCGGCACCGGCTCCGAGGATTATTTCAACTATTCCTGGTCGTCGCCGGACATCTTCCGCTACCCCTATTGCGGTCAGCCGCGGAACGACGGACCCGGCAACCGCGGCTTCGTCACCAACTATCGCTGGCACATCCTGGACAGCCTGCCGTTCCACGAGCGGCTGGCGTTCTACATGGAGCTGTTCAGTCACGAGCCGACGCCGGGCTTTTCGTACGCGCGCCTTGCGTATCACTACGCCCGCCCCGGCGTGACCGATGATCATCTCCCGATCAGCGCCGCGGACGTGCGGCCGTTGCGGCTACCCGAAAATTGGCAACCGGCGGCGCGCGGCGCCATGCGTAACTCGGTGTTTCACCAGGCCGAAACGCTTACGCCGGAGCGGCCGGAGCTTGCGCAGGAGGAGGATAACCTCTGGGCCGAGGGCCGCCTGCTCGTTTGGCGTCCCACGCACGTGGGCGACGAACTGGTTCTCGCCGTGCCGGTCCCCGCAGACGGGGACTACGTGTTCTACATGGGACTTGCCCTGGATAAACGCGCCGGCAAGCTCTCGGCAACACTCGACGGGGACGCGATCGGCGTCGGCGGTCAATCCGGCGTCGTCGACCTGCACGTCCCCCACCGGGTCCTACTCCGGCAGTTCAAATCCAACAAGATCACGCTGACGGCCGGCGAGCACCAACTCACCCTGCGGTACGAAGGTCCCTCCGAATCGAACGCCCCCAACTCGATCGGGATCGACTACGTCGCCGTGCAGCACAGACGGTAGACCGCACAACCGGGATGAGAATAAAAATGGCTCATCCAGCTTTTCCGGGAAACTCGAACCGCCAAGGCGCCAAGTCGCCAAGGATCTTGGGTTGTGCCATGCGTTCGGCGAGGGCTACTGGAACGCTGGTCGATTGTCCCGGCAGTGTCTCCGTGTCCGGAAGTACCGGTCTGCTGGTAACGCCCTGAATCGCTCTCCTCCCATGATTGTCTCGTTCTTCTTGGCGCCTTGGCGTCTTGGCGGTTTCCGGAAATCCCGGATGAACCATAAAAGACAGGAATTCAGGGACTCGGATTGGTTGCCACGCCGCCATGTGCTATACTGAATATGTAGGTTTCTGAATGGGGTGGAGCGAACACATCCAGTCGGCTAGGAGGAGCACAATGAAGCACCTGACCAGTCACACAAGCGTATGCCTGTTGCTCGCCTTACTCTTTGGGAGCACCACGGCACTGGCGGACTCCATATTCACCATCGAGAATCCGCCGGCGGACTTCCAGGTCGTCGATGCCGAGCCGTTCGACGGCAACGGCAACAACGGCCCCTACTCCACCTTCTCCGACGCTCTGTTGGGGACGATCGGCGAGTGCCGGTCGATGGCCGAGTTCGACATCTCGCCCTTCAGCGTTCCCCCCGGGGAGTTCATCTACGCCGCCACGTTCGAGGTGAGGATCACCGCTATCGACATCTTCGGACTCGGCGTCGATGGTGAGACTCCCGAAAGCCTGGCGGCCGATGGATACGTGGCCAACGGAGCCGCCGAGCTGGCCGATTTCCAAGCCGGGGACGGCAACCTGCTCGACTCGGTTGCCACCCCGAATCCCCAGATCGGCGACATAGTGAGCTTTGACGTCACCTCGTTTGTCAGCGCGCTTGTTGCGGCTCAGGAGCCGTTTGTCGGGTTGACCGTGCGGGCCGAAACCTTCGGCGGTGTGTGGGTCGGAGAAGGCGGCGTCTATCCGAAGCTCACGATCGAAACGGGCATCCCCGGCGACATCGACCACGACGGCGACGTGGACCTGAGCGATCTCGCCCAAATGCTCGCCCACTACGGCGTCACCGCCGACGCGAGCTACGAGGACGGCGACATCGACCACGACGGCGACGTGGACCTGGCCGACCTGGCCGAGCTGCTCGCGCACTACGGCGAAGGGCCGTAGGACCCGGCACGCTTCGCGGGCCATCCGAGTCGGTCACAACCGGGGGCCAGCACTGAATCATCGTGGTTAGTTGCTGGTTCCGGCGACGACTTGCAGGCTGGCAAAGTCGCGGACGTCGACGCTGCCATCTCCATCCAAATCGGACAGGACGAACACGGCCGGATCGCAGCCGGGCGGCGGCTCGGTCACGCCCGGCCCCGCCAGGCTCGTGGTGAACTGCTCGAAATCGTCGGCGTCGACGTCGCCATCGCCGTCAATGTCGCCGACCAGATCGCACTCGTCCGGGATACCGTTGGCGTTCAGATCTTCACTGGTACCGCTGGCGATGTCGCAGTCGTCGCGCACGCCGTTGTTGTTGCAGTCATAGGGCGCCGGCAGCTCGAAGTGCACGAGCTCCGGCCGCAGGTTGAGCAACGTCGCCAGGGCCCTGGCGCTCTGATGCGACGTAAAGGAGCTACGGCAGAGCGGCCGCGACCCGGACATCAGGTTCACCGGATCGGGCGCGTACGGATCGTTGTGGCACGGATCCGTCTCGGTCCCGACGTATACGCAGTCCGCGTCGACGTTGTGCGTGCCGAGCCCCGGGTCGGCCGGTGTATCGCAGAGCAGGTCGCCCGCCGCCGCGCAGTTCGAGCCATCGACACATTCCCAGCCGATCGCCGTCTCGTGCGTGTGCAACAGATCGAAATAGTGCCCCAGCTCGTGCGGCAACGTCGTGTGGTTCCACCAAACCGCGGTGCAGTCGTTGTGCATCACGATTCCCTGCACGGGGCTCCAGGTAAACGATGAGATGCCGCAGAACTCGCCGTTCGGGTTTGCCAGATGCGGAGTGAAATATAGGTTGATCGTGCCGGCGATGCGGTTAGTCCTGCGCAGGGCATCGATCTCGGCGGGCGTGTCGATGTCGTAGTAGAACGCGTCGTCATCGATGAAATCGAGCGGGCCCGCCAGGTAGAACTGGATTCCGACCGGAGCGAAGTACGCGTCCAGATCATCCAGCGCTCCGCAAATTCTCGTGGGCGTCAGCCCGCCGTGACCCGCGCTGGTGCGGACGATGTGAAACGTGAGCGGCACGTAGATCGTGTCCCGCAGCCAGACGGGCAGGTCATACGCCCCGGCCGCCAGCCGCTCCCACACATAGTCGACGTCGCCCGGCCGCACGCTGGTTTCGCAACACGGTTCGGGCGGCTCGCCCGTGGCGGGCGCTCCCGCTTTTATGATCGCGACCACCCCCATCAGCGCGATGGCCACATTCATGTGAATAGGAGTTTCCACTTATTGAGCCTCACTCGCTTATCCTACACACACGAGCAGCTCGATTCAACCGTCGGTAATGGCGATAAGTTCATTCCCCCGCGGCCGGTCCCGCACGTGCAATATTTGGACTTATCCCCATTTCAGCTTGAAAATAGCGGCAGGATAAGGACAATCCATATCACCGGACCCACAAGGAGCAAGACGAGGCGATCCGCAACAATTCGCTGTGGAGGAATCGCCAGCGCGGCAAGGACGTTGGGTTCTATTCAAAGGCGCGAAAGCGTGCAGCGTGAAACGGTATTAGCCGTGAGTTGCGTTGTCCCCGCCGCCCAGCCTCTTGAAGCGGAGGGCCGGGCATGAAAGCGAAATCGACGCTCGCTTTCAAGCTCAGCGTCGTCGTCGCGGCGATTCTGACTGGGGCGATCACCCTTTCGGGGTATGTCAACAGCCGTATCTGCGCGCATTACTCTCTGGAGTCGGCTCGGGCGTTTCTGCGGTTCAACTCAGAATCGATCATCAAGTCAATCCGACAGTTGATGATGAGTCGGAATAACCAGGGAATTGAGGAACTGATTAACGAGATCTCCAGGGACAGCGCGGTCTATGGCCACGTCCAGCTTGTGTCCCACCACTCCGGCGAGGTCGTGGCCTCACGATACGGTGGACGCGACAAGCTACTCAGAATGGAGGATCGGCCCTGCGCTGTCTGCCACGATCAGAATGTCCTCGACGACGCCGCCGTGGAGATTGTTGACACGGTAGTCGACCTACCCGGAGGCGAGCGGGCCCTTTCGGTCATGGCCCCGATCCTCAACGAGTCGGGGTGCCGCAGTGCCGCATGCCATGCCCACCAGGCCAGCCCGACGATCTTGGGGTTCTTGAATGCCGACTACTCCCTGCAGCGGGTGGATGCCATGGTCACCGACCGCAGGATCCTCATCACGGTCACGGTGCTCACCTCCCTGGTGCTCGGGATTGTCGCTTTGCTGTTCATGTTCGCACGGCTGCTGGACAAGCCGATCAAGGGGCTGATCGCGGGGACTGAGCGCATCGCCGCCAGGCAACTCGACTTTCGATTCGATATAAGGCGCACCGACGAGATTGGGGTTCTGGAGCACTCTTTCAACACCATGACGGCGACGATCCAAACCCACCAGGATGAGCTGCGCAACGCCAAGGAGTACCTCGAAGGGATCGTCGAGAACTCCGCCGACATCATCATCACCGTCAACCCCGAGGGGCTGGTCCAGACTTTCAACCGCGGCGCGGAACAGGCGCTGGGCTATGGCCGAGACGAGGTCATCGGGCGGCGAATCGAGAGTCTCTTCGCCGACTCCAGCGAACGAGACGTCGCCATCGCCCGGATGAAGAGCGGCGACACCGTCAAGAACTACGCAACCCGCTTTGTCGCCAAGGATGGCCAAGTTCGGGACGTCCTGCTGACGCTCGCGCGGCTGTACGGCCGGAAGGGCGACCCGATCGGCACCTTCGGAATCAGCAAGGACATCACCCAGGAGAAGCAGCTCCAGCGGGAGTTGGTCAAATCGCAGAAGTTCGCCGCCATTGGCCAAGCGGTGACCGGAATCCAGCACGCCATCAAGAACATGCTCAATGCCCTCAAAGGCGGCGTCTACGTGGTCCGCAGCGGAACGGCCAAGCGCGACCGGCAACTGACCGAGGAAGGCTGGGCCATGCTCGAGGAGGGCATCGAGCGGATCCGCGACCTCTCCCACAACATGCTAAACTACGCCAAGGACTGGAAACCGGAACTCCAAAGGGTTAACCTCAATGACTTGGTGGCGAAGATGTGCGAGCTGAACCGACAGACCGCCGCTAACCGGGGAGTAGCGCTGCTCTGCGAAGTGGCGGACGGGCTGCCCGGCATCTTGTGTGATCCGAAGCTGATCGACATGGCCGCGACCAACATCCTGGTCAACGCCATCGACGCCTGCGCCTGGAAGGACTACCGTACCGGCGAGAATCCCGAAGTGGTGGTGACGAATTACTTGGCGGAAGGCGGGGACCTCTTCGTGATCGAGGTCCGTGACAACGGGTGTGGCATGAACGAGGAGATCAGACGAAACATCTTCACCCCGTTCTTCAGCATCAAGAAGACCCAGGGCACCGGTCTGGGGTTGGCGCTGACCACCAGAATCATCAACGCGCATGATGGAGAAATCTCGGTCGAATCCGAACCCGACCGCGGAGCCGTATTCCGTATTCACCTTCCGATAGACGGTCCGAGAGACACTAAGGAGGCAGTCGATGGCGAAGCAGGTTCTCGTAGTTGACGACGATCAGGCCGTCGTGAAGTACCTTTCCGTGCTGCTGAGCGATCACGGGTACGATCCGATCTCCGCCTACGACGGCAACGAGGGTTTGAAGAAAGTCAAGCAGGCCCAGCCCGACCTCATCGTCCTGGACGTGATGATGCCCAAGCGGTCGGGGCTGGTCGTATTCAAGGAGCTCAAGCGGGATGAGCAATGCAAGGATATCCCGATTCTCATGCTCACCGGCGTGAGTGGACTGCTCGAGGAACTGGAGACTCACAAGGAGGAAACTTCCGAGAGTCCCTATGAGCCCCTTCGGGAGACCCTGAAGAAGAAGATCCAGGAGATGCGCCAAGACGGACAGGTTAGGCCAGAGATGTTCGTGGACAAGCCGGTCGATCCCGACACTTTCATCGCCAAGGTGCGGCAGTTGATTGGAAACTGATTGGTTTGGATCGGCGAACTCGGATGACCATCGATGCCCAAGGCCGGGCCGAATCGCCATGCAATCCCGTCAGCCAAGTCCGAGTTCGCAGCATAGCCGCGCGGCTTGAATGATCGCCTTTTCGCGTCGCGTGGGGGTGGGAGCGGGTCTTTCTTCTGCTGCTCTGCGTTTTGAACATGTTGCACTTGTGGAGCAGGGAACCGGACAGGCAACTTGCTGAAAAAGCGGCAGGTTACGTGTAAATCAAGAGTTGCGCGAAACGCGGCTCGTCAGGCGCATAACCCGGAGGCGCTGGACCAACATACCCCAGCAACCACCATGGGCCGAGCGAAAGCACGGTCAGCAGCAGACTGTCCGCGACGTCAGTGACCGAGGAGCCGTGACCCCATGGCCCAGAATATGAGCACCAGCAGGAGCGTCCCGATCCCGAACGCCAGGAAGCCGACGGGATGCATGACGCGCTTCCACTGCGACCATTCGTCGCGCAGGCGAATCTTCTCCAGTTGACCAGTGGCGACCAGACGATCGTACCAGCGCTTGCGTTCGTGGAGCATCTCCGCGCGCGTTATCCGTCCGGAGAAGATCACCGGGTCCATCGGAAACTTCTCGAGGCGGAAGTGAACGTTGAAGAAGTGGAACGTGAAGATGAAGCCGGCGGCCAACAGGGCCTCGTCACTGTGGACGATCAGCGCCACGTTGATGATCCAGCCTGGGAGCACGCGCGTGAACGTGACCGGGAACCATAGGACCAGTCCGCTGAGACCGATGATCGCGACGCCCCAGAAAACCGCGAAGTAGTCGAATTTTTCCCAGTAGGTCCAGCGATCGAACTCCGGCTCCGGGCCGCGCCCGAAGAACCACTTCTGGTGCGCCCACCATTCACGAACGTCGCCGAAGTGCGGAACCGGCATATCGGGGCCGAATATGACGCGCAGGGATTGGCGCAGGGTGTAGCGTCCGGTCTGCGGGTCGCGGAACTGGTTGCGGTTCCGGATCATCCCCCGGGCGACGCTGCCCAGGTGCAGCGCGAAATACAGAAATGTGACCACGGCTCCTATGCGGTGCAACGTCCCGGCGGACTCCGGCCCCCCGAGCAGGCGAATCAACCAGACGGACCAAGCGTTCTCATGGAATTTCAGCGGCATTCCCGTGGCGACCAACAGTAGGAAGCTCGCGACCACGAGCGAGTGCAGGAAGCGGTCGAACGGGCGGAAGCGCACAAATACCTCGGTGTCCTGCCGGATGTCGGTCTTGATTTTCCGAAACGCGCTCGGGTCGCGAAAGTAGACCACGATGGAGCGAAGAAACCAAAGGAAGGTATTCACGCCGAAGAACGCGAACGTGCCCAACACGATCGTGCTCATGAACACAAACGTCCAGAACAAGATCGGGTAGTGCTCGCGGTCCGAGTGGTCGGCGTGCGCGATATAACCAGTGAACTTCTGAGTGGCTTTCGGGTGGCACTTACGGCAAGTCTCGAGCTTCTTCTCTCCGTGCAGGTGGCTGGCCGGATCGGCGATTGGGACGATGTCATGATGTCCGTGGCAATCGTAGCACGCCGCGACATCGGATAACCCCAGGACCATCGCCTTCCCGTGGAAGGTCTCACGGTAACGTTTGAGCCGATCTTCGTGGCACTGCCCACAACGTTCATCGCTGGCCAGCTTGACCGCCACCTCGCCGGGCTGGTTGATCTCGTGAGCCGTGTGGCAGGTGGCGCAGACCGGACCGCGTTCGTCGCCGGCGGCCAGCAACTGTCCATGGATGCTCTTCGCGTAGGTCTGCTCGACCCCGATATGGCACTGGCCGCAGGTCGCGGGGATGTTGTCCTTGCTGATCTTCGAACGGGGATTGTCGGACGGCAGGATGTCGTGGACGCCGTGGCAGTCGTTGCACGAAGGAGCGACGATCAGACCATCGACGAGCAAGCCGCGGCCGTGCATGCTGTCGATGTACTCGACGGCGGCCTGGGGCGCGTGTACGC
>SDBT01016025.1_pt1 | contig 11887 bp, 11 predicted proteins | sample 2277101 | NCBI WGS metagenome assembly SDBT01 (sample SAMN10404973, study PRJNA504765) | marine sediment metagenome | isolation source: marine sediment core GS10_PC15, 103 cmbsf | place: Arctic Ocean: Southern Knipovich Ridge | collected 2010
GGTGTCCTTAATAACCAACACCTTTTCCCTAGTAGGAGAAAAACCGGCAAGACTTACCTTCCCCTTTTGGTCAATTATAATTTGAGTTAACTCTACCCCTTCAGGAATATCTTCAGTAATTTTTATTAAAACTTCTGACCAGTGAGTCCTTAACTCACTGATTTCTTTGATGGTGGAAAGTAACTGATTAAATTTATCCAATACTTTCTCTTTCTCTTTTATCTGAAGAAGTTCGGCGGTTATAAATTCTGCTTCTATTTTTTTCTCTGTTTCTTCAAATTTGTTTTGAAGAATAAGTTTAGTGCCCAATGCAAAAAGAGTAAATATTCCCAAAGCTACAATGATACTTATCCCCAAAAAGAGAGTTTTGCGGAAAGTATACTCTAGCTTTATCTCTTTCTTTTGATGTTCCGGGAGTAAATTGAGTGTCAGCATATTTTTAACGTAAAGCTAGCCCAATAGCCGTTGTATAAACCAAAGATTCGTTTTTAGAAATAGGTGGAAGCTCTCGAGCTTTCCTTGAGCTTAGCGTCACAATATTTGACCAAGGATTTGCTATTTCTACTTTTTTCTTGAGAGCAATTGTTAAGAACGAAACAAGCCCCTTAAGCCTTGCTCCTCCACCGCAAAGCAGTATTTTATGAATAAGCCCATCCTTGGTGGATTCATGGGTGGCATGTTCTTGATAAAAGGTTATCGATTTTTGGATTTGCTCGGAAAGATCCGAAAGAATAGGAGTTAGAGCATCAAAAACCCTGCCTTCCATTTTGGTCTTGTCTAATCCATACTTAATTTTTACTTTCTCTGCTTCACTTTCTTCTAATTTCAGCTGCTTAGCAATAACTCTAGTAAAGTCTCCTGAAGAAATAGAAATATTTTGAGTAAAACGAAGAGCCTGGTTGGAAAAGATAACGACTTCAGCTCTAGTTGCTCCTAAATCTACGATCAGTCTAGCTTCTTTGGCCTCTGTTGGTTTAACTAAAGCGCGAACAATAGACATTGATTCAGGTTCCATAGTAATGGCTTGAAGACCTGCGTCTTTCAAGGTTTTTAAATAAGAATCGACTAATTCTTTGGAACAAGCAGCAAGAAAAACATCCAGATGATCACTAGTTCGTTCACTAGAAGAAGCACCAATAACCTCCCACCCCAAATAAACTTTCTCACGCTTTAAAGGAATATTTGCTTCTGCCTCCCATTTAACGGCCTGACTAAGCTCCTCTGGTTTCATTTTGGGCATCTGTATCACCTTAGTAAAAACCTTTTCTTCTGGAAGAGATAAATTTACATACTTAGTTTTAATTGGCTCCTTTGCCTCCCTTAGTGCCTCCTGAATAAGCTTTGAAACTTTCTTAATGTTCTTAATTTCTCCTTTCACTACCAACCCCTCTGGTATTTTTTTATCCAAAAAACTTCTCAACCTTAAAAACTTTCCCCTTCTTTCTAGTTGGATTATTTTAAGAGAGAGGTCGGAAAGATCAAGACCAAATGTTTGTGGCGCGAGCTCAAATATTCTTTTTGTAAAAATATTCATGGTATTTCTTTCCAGCTTAAAACTCTCCAACCGCCACCTGGCCCAGAAGAAAAGTCAGCATTTATTAAACCGGACTCATATACAATCTCGGCATTATTTTCTAAATATATAGCATAACCCGTTATCTCTTTAAATTTAGCATTATTTTCAACCTTTATCAAACCATAAAGACTGAAGATTATAGACTGGGCTGAATCCTTATTAATATTATTGTGAAGCCAAATTGCCGAATTCTCCGCATCGAGAGATTTATTGGTTGAGATAAAAAGTAGACATCCTCCTTCAGAACTATCTTCGGTGGTTACATTGTTATTAAATTCTATTTGACCATCATTTACCTGATCATCCGGATTATCAGCAATTATAGGATAACCAAAGCTTACACCTTCTTGAATCCTAATATGGACATTATTTATAGCTAAAATTTTTCCTGTTACCCAGATTGGTCCGGTAATTGTTACTGGTGCCTCTATGGAGTTGCTTGGAAAGGTTAAATTACCTTCAATTTTTATTGGTCCTAAGGATGATCCTTCAAGGGCTTCATAATCTCCACTAATTACTCCACCAGCTTCGGCTGCTTGCTCCCAATCCTGAATCTGAGCATAAGAAATTGGTAAATTTTTAGTTGGCGGGTCGGGACTAGCAGGGTACTTTGTCCCCCCAACTGTAGTTGCCTCATCAATGGTTTGATAGTAAGCATCACCGTCAATCCAAGAATTAGTTATGGCATTAGTATGAGCATCAACCCCAACCCAGATTCTATCTATATAAGTAATCACTCCGCCCATCCATATTTTAAAATTTAAGTCTCCTCCAACATCTTTCCAACCCTGTTTTCCCGGACTCTCCCAATCTTTTGCATATTTTCCTTCTCCAAGAGGATAAGCATCAGAACTATCCTTTCCCCAAATCCAATAATTATCATTATCTCTAGAGACATCAATCACAATCCAATAGGTTGTACCAGCAATTAAGTTTGGTGGTGAGTCAAGACTAACATCAATCCAACTATAGCTTGTTGTAACTTTAGAACTACTTAAAGTACCAGAGGCAAGTGAGGTTTGAGAGGGCTGACCATTGTCATCCGCAAGAATCACTACGGTTTGATCAGAGAGAGAACCCTCTTTTTTTATATAAAGACTGACTATATTTAACACTTTTGATTGTGAAGGAATAAAACTCTGAGCAGTATCAAGAAAATACTCATTTCCCACTTTTATTCCAAAAGGGAAGTCAGAATCTTGAATGGTCCATTCCTGATCGGCAGTCGGCTCTACCCCTCCAGCTACCCAGGCATCTCCCGTAATTGCAGGAGTACTTCCTTTTGATACTCCAGTGATATTCCCATTAGAATAAACATTTCCAATGACGCTGGCATTAACTTTAATCTTTATTCCTCCCCGATCAACTTGAGCACCATAATAAAAATCTAATTTGGTGGTATCAATAGTTAAAGTAGTTTCTAGGCTTCTAACTCTATCTTGAACATCTCCTTCTGACTTAATCACAATATTGTCTCCTTCTGAAGAAATAGATATTGTTGCCATCCCCTCTCCAACAACCAGAGTATTTGAAGCTTCATAATTTTTCTCCTTAACAATTCGATAAAGACTATCTTCAATGCCTGCTTCAGCAATATAATGACTTTGGGCTGAACTAATAATATTTCGGGTAATTCTTATTTGGCTCAAAGCAAAAAAACCAATACCAACAGTGATAACCATTACCACCGACAAAATAAGCATAGTGGCCAACAAAGTAGCAAAACCATTTGCCAATTTTTTCGAAATTTTAGAGTTCATAGAACAAACAAAATTTTGTGATTAAAATTGAGCACCGAGCAGTATTGCGGGAACAAAGCCCTTTATTTACGCAAAGTAGCTGAAGTTGTAAGAGAGGTTGAAGCTCGATAAGATGGTTTTGAAGCAGAACCTTTATAACCGATGGTTAAATTAATCTGAACACTAGGATCTATATTAGTAAACACCAAATCAGTTACTTCAACGTTATTAGAAGTTAAGGCCTCGGCGTCTTCCCCTTCTTGCTTAATATAAACTATTCCATCTTCAACAAAAAAATCTACATAAGAATTTTGCTCCCCTTCAGGAAGATTTTTGATTGTCTTTAAGCTTAATTGACCATAAGAGGTACCAAAAAGACTGGTCGGAGTGTAAATCTCTTCAGCATGCCTTATCTCTCTAGTGATAACCTCTAATGCTCTATGGGCATTGTCTAAAGATTCTCTGAGCATCAGAGATTTACTATTTGCTTTAATTGCGTCAGAAGTAAAAGTCACCAAAGCAGTAATAATCACAGCCATAATAGCTACATAGACAACCATTTCTATTAAAGTAAAACCATTCGTAATCGTATCTTTTTTATCAGCAATTCGTGTCATTGACATAAAATTCGTAGATTGGCATTATATTATCTCCAATTAGTTATATAAGTAGTTATTTCTACCTGTTTTTTGTCTCCCTTAAATGAAACTGTGGCAGTTACTTTCTTGGTGCCGGCATCATCGTTATCAGGATTATAAACTTCCTCAATGTTATCGTTAACGTCACGACTAACACTTTGAAAAACTATTTTGCGAGTAAATTCGTCAATATTCTGGCTGCCCGAAGCCAACTGCCATCGAGAGGGCGTGCCTGAGAAAATAGGATGATACTCTGCATCCATAATCAGTTCCGAGATATTATCCCAGTTCTCATCTCTCGCGCTGCGCACTGACTCTAGAGCCTCCTTGGTTAAATAAAGAGCTTGCCCTTTCTGTTTACTCTCAATTGTTAATTTCTGAGACAATAGAACCACTCTAGAAATACCAAAAAAAGCAATACTAACTATAGCAGTTACTATGATTATCTCAATAACGCTGAAACCGTTGCACTTAGATGAATTTTTTATTGCCTTTCTATTGTGTTCCATACGTAATTTCCTTTTAATACTGTATCGTCTGTATCGGCTAGATAGTGGGCGATTTCTTTATCCACCCCAGCATCAATAATATAAATTTTTACTTCCTGGTTATTTTTACCCTCATTTCGGTCTCGATGAATACAAAAAAGGGTATTAAAAGGATCAAGGGAGTGAGTGTGAACTCGAAACACTTGATCTTGGGCCTCAATCGAAAAGGTTCTGCTCCAATCAAACTCTGTTTTCTCACTATTAAAATAACTGGCCATGACGGCTGTCTCTGTCTGGCCTGCACTAATAAAGTTAAACTTCAATTGGGTAGCATCCCGAATACTCCAACCAAGATCAAAATGCACATGTCGAGAATCTTTAATACGATTATCTGTCGGCGTGGTCCCGCTTTCATCAACCGCTATCTGTCCAGAAGATTGAATATAGATGGTTTTAGACAAGCTCTCATCTCTTATTGAACTAATCACCACATTTCCATCGTTGATAGTTGTTCCCTCAACCCTTGCAAAAACAACGCTCATTCCATCTCCAGCTAAATCAACACTAGAAATCTCAACACTTTCAGACAAATCATAGCTGATGTTATCAGGATCATTAGGATTATAAGTATTCCCTTTAAAGAAAATGAAACGCCCATTGGAATCATCAAAATGCACACCATAGCTAGAAGCACCTTCTGAGGCAAGAGTTTTTGTCCGAGCAGTCCTCAGAATAGTTACGATTTTCTGGGATGCTGTATTAAGCTCCACCTGGAATTGAAAACTTCGAAGTGCGGCAACACCAAAAGAAACTAGAAGAGTAGCTATAGCAATAACTATTAAGATTTCAACAACAGTAAATCCCGATTTGAGATTTGAGATTTGAGATTTGAGATTCATAATGTTCCCATCATTGAATAGATGGGAGTAATCATAGAAATGGCGAAAAAACCAACTACCGCTCCAATAATTATCATCAAGAGCGGCTCAATTATAGAGGCAAGGTTCTTTGTTACTTCAGTTACCTCTTCCTCGTAAAACTCGGCTAGTCTCTCTAAAACATCAATTAAAGTTCCAGTTTCTTCACCAACGCTAATCATTTGAACAACTAGAGGTGAATAAAGTTTTGGAAATTTCCCTAAAGCCTCATTAAGAGATGTTCCCTTCTTTACGATCTGAACTGCTTTGACTAGGCTTTCTTGATAACAAACGTTGCCAAGAGTACGAGAAGAAACCAGAAGAGATTTGGTTAGTGGTAAACCCCCTTTAATTAACGAACCAAAGGTTCTAGAAAATCTAGCCAGATATAGTTTTTTTAAAATTTTTCCTAAAACAGGCGCTCTAAGAACCATCCCATGAAAGAGTTTTTTTGTCGGCTTAACTTTTTTTATTATAAATCTTAATAAAAAAACTATTAAAAACACTGCAATAGCTACTAGAGGGCCATTTTTTTGTAAAAGCTGGGTGATAGATATTATTAATTTGGTTGTCCAAGGAAGTTCCGCTCCCAATTCTTCAAAAACAGTAAATAGCTTTGGTACAACAAAGAGCATCATTACAATACCAATACCACCCATCGCCACCACTATCACTAAAGGATACATCATTGCTCCCTTAACTCTTTGAGTTATTTCACGCTGTCTCTTCAAGTGCCGACTTAAGATTGATAAAACCTCCTCTAGGTTTCCAGCCTCTTCCCCCACCTTAATCATACTGACAAATAATTCATTAAAGATTTTGGGAAACTTTGCAAAAGCTTCAGATAAAGCCACCCCCCCCTGAATATCACCCTTGATTTTTTCGATAATTCGCTTAAACCTTGTGCTCTTAGAAAGCTTCTTTAGAATTTCTAAGGCCTTAGGTAAACTCACACCAGCGCCCAACATCACGCTTAAATGCTTGGTAAAAAACATTTTTTCTACTAAACTTACTGGAGTCAAAAATGAAGGCAGAAGGATTTCTCTCTTCAATTTTCTTTTAGCTGTTATTAAAATAAAGCCCTCAACTCTTAAGCTGTGGGCTAAGGCGCGCTCATTAGAAGCATTTCTTTTACCTTCTTTAACTTCTCCAGCTATATTTTTGGCGGTGTAGTAAAACGTTAGCACGTTTTTATTCCTTGGTTACCCTCATTACTTCATCTATTGTTGTTAAGCCCTGGACCGTTTTAATAAATCCATCTTCATACATAAAAATCATTCCTTTTTGGCGCGTCTTTGCTTCAAGCTGGTCGGTGGTCGGTCTTTGGGCTAAGAGATTTCCAATTTCCTCATCAACTTCAACGACCTCAAAAATACCAATTCTTCCTCGGTAACCTTCTTTTCGACAACGGCTGCACCCTTTACCACGAGAGAAAGCAATATCAGAAAAGTTAGATTTTTGGGGGACTAATTTCTTACTTTTCAGAATCTCAAGAATTCTTTTTAGATTAAATTGTTTTCTTAAGACAGCCATAGTAGATGAATCCAGGCGATATTTTTCTTTACAATCAGGACAAATTTTTCTTACCAGTCTTTGAGCAATAATCACATTTACCGTTGAAGCAATTAAATAAGGCTCTATATTCATATCCAACAATCGCGGAAGAGTACCAGCTGCTGAATTAGTATGAAGAGTTGAAAGAACTAAATGGCCGGTCAGTGCTGCATGTACAGCAATCCCCGCTGTCTCTTTATCCCTTATTTCTCCAACCATAATAATATCTGGGTCTTGTCTTAGAAGAGCCCTCAAGCCCGAAGCAAAAGTAAGACCTATCTTTGGTTTTACTTGAGTCTGATTAATCTTTGGCATCCGATATTCAATTGGATCTTCAATAGTGCTAATATTTACTTTAGGAACATTAAGAATATTCATTATACTATAGAGAGTGGTGGTTTTCCCACAACCAGTCGGTCCTGTAACTAATATCATCCCGGTTGGTTTTTTAATATTCCTCTTGACCACCTTAAAATTGTCTTCAAAAAGCCCCAGCTCTTCCAAAGTTAAAGCCGAGCCACTTTCTTTTAAAAGCCGCATGACCACTTTTTCCCCTTTGGAAACTGGCAAAACTGAAACCCTTAAAGAATATCTATAATCCTCTGAGTCTATTTTAAATCGCCCATCTTGAGGTAGGCGATGTTCGTCCAATTTAAGGTTAGCTAAAACTTTTATTCTAGCCACCACACCAGCCAAAATTTGTCTGGGGAGAGTCATTGCTTCTCTTAGTAGTCCATCTATCCGAAACCGCACAATAATTTCTCTTTCTTGTGGTTCAATATGAATGTCCGAAGCATTTTCTAAAATTGCATGTTTAAGAAGTGTGTCAACAATCTTTATTACCGGCATTTCTTGAGCAACTTTTCTTAAGTCTTTTTCTTTTTTTAGAGCCCTTTTTACTCCGACAACCTTTATTTCACCAAGAGTTTTTTTCTTAACAATCTCTTCGAACTCCGCTTCTAACGATTTTTCATACTGCTTAAGAACATGCTTGATGCTGGACATGCTAGTTAGGCGAGGTAAAATTTTAAGGTTTGCTTTTTTCTTTATAAATCCTATAGTCTCAAGGTCCTCGGGATCAAGCATGGCCACCTCTAAAGTATTATCCTTTTTTTTAAAAGCAACAATATTATTTTTTTTAGCGATCGGTTCGGGAATAATTTTTAGAATCTCTCTTGGGATTATTTCCTTTTCTAGGTTAATAAAAGGAATACCTAAAATATAGGCTTTAAGCTTTATCAGTTCATCCCTTGAAATCAATTTCTCTTTGAGTATTTCCTCCTCAAGACTCCTTTTGGACTTCTTTGCTTTAACTCCTGCCTTTCTAAGCTTTTCTTTTGTAATTAAATCTGTACCCAATAGAAAAGCCTTAAGTTGCTTAAGCTCTATGCGCATGTTTTTGTTTATTCTCTATTTCTTTATCGTCTCTCTTACTTTTCCAATTACATCCTCCAGTTCATAATTGGCCTTGACTAGATAAGTGGTGGCTCCCAACTCTAAAGCCTTCTGAACATCGGCACTGCCCTCCAAATTAGTCAGAATAATAATCGGAATTTCTTTAGTAGCCTCATCCGCCTTTAGTGCTTCAAGAACCTCAAACCCATCCTTTTTAGGTAGGATCAGGTCGAGCAGTATTAGGTCTGGCTTATGCTTTCGAGCAAGCTCCAAACCTAATTCCCCATCTAAAGCACTCAGAAGCGTAAATCCTTCCTGAGTAAGAACCTCCTGGAGAGTTTTTTGGAGAGTTGCTTCGTCTTCAACAATGAGTATAGTTTGTTTGTCCATAAACATGATACCAATAAATGCGAATGATATGCCAGTGATGCAAATAATTCGCGGCATTTGCATAACATTCGTAAATTGGCGTTATATTATTTTTTATTTAAAGGCAAGGTGAAATAGAAAGTGGTACCCACATCTTCTTTAGACTTAAACCACACTTTCCCTTTACAGCTTTTAATAATTGCTTTAGAAATAAAAAGCCCAAGACCAGTACCAACCGTTCTATGTTTCAAAACATTATCCGCTCTAAAAAACTTCTGGAAGATTCTGCTTTGCTGTTCTTTGGGAATACCTACTCCGTTATCCTTTATAGAAAAAGTTATAAATTTGCTATTTTTCTTTTTAAGTTCTATCTCTACTAGTCCTTTTTTATTACCTATGTATTGGACAGCGTTGTTTAAGAAGTTCTGTATTACGATTCGAATCAATGCCGGGTCAGCCCAAACTTGTGGAAATTTTCCTTTAGGCTTAAAAACTATTTGAACATTCTTGGATTTTGCTAACAGAGTTACATCTTTTATTTCTTTGATAATAATTTCTTCCAGTTCAATGGGCTGGATTTTTATCTTAATCCTACCCTCTTCAATTCTGGAAACGCTAAGTAAGTCACTAACTAGCTTTATCATCCTATCAGTGCTTTGTTTAACCGTCCTTAAATACTCCATTTGTTTTGGAGGAAGTGTTCCTAATCTGCCGGTTAAGAAAAGATCCAACGACCATTTTACCGAAGAAAGAGGAGTCCTTAGTTGATGAGAGGCAACACTAACAAATTCAGATTTCATCTTATTGGCCATAGCTAGTGTTTCGAAGCTTTTAACAATAGAAAAGCTAATTATTAAAAGAATTATGGTCTCGGCGACAATTAGCCCAATAACTATTTCTGGTTCTACAAAAATAAGAGCAACAAAGTAAGTAATAAGCATAGAACCAATTATAATCACTCCCATTATAATAAATAGAAAAGTCGGACATTGCCAAAGTCCCACACCATAATCACGGCATTTTTTAACGATATTGAGCTGGTAGAGAATTCTTTTGGGAACTTCCTTCATACTAACTTTAGTATACTATATTTCTAAACACAATAAAACCCCCATTACTTAATATCGAGGGCTCTATTGCTTGTGTTTTTAATGACTATTTTTTTACTGCATCTTTTAAGCTCTTACCAGCCTTGAACTTAGGAACTTTTCGGGCTGAAATCTGGATTTTCGCACCAGTTTGAGGATTAACACCGGCTCTTGCAGCTCTGTGAGACACGGAAAAAGTACCAAACCCAGTCAGGGTAACCTTTCCGTCTTTAATCAAGGTGTTAGTGATAGCCTCAAGAATCGCTTCAAGAGATGCAGCTGCTTGTGATTTAGGACAACCACATTTGTTAGCTACAGCATCAATTAGTTCTTCTTTGGTCATTTTTTTGAGAAGCCCCTAGACGCCATTACTACGCTCCTCAACGCCAAGCGTTTAAATGCGTTATGAAAGCGTTAAAAGGCTTCTATTAAATAAGTTATCCACAGCTTGTTTTAATTATAGCAAATTGCTAAAAAAAGAGCAAGAAAATGCTAATAATTACCTTGCATAATCAACAGCTCTTGTTTCCCTTATCACATTCACTTTTATCTCCCCAGGATATTTTAGTTCTTCCTCGGCCTTCCTTGCTATATTCTTGGCAAGTTTTATCGCTCCCAAATCATTTACTGATTCTGGAGTGACAAAAACCCTTATCTCCCGACCAGCCTGAATTGCGTAAGATTTTTCTACTCCCTCAAAACTATTAGCCACTTTCTCTAATTCTCCCAATCTTTTAAGATACGCCTCAAGAGTGTCTTTTCTCGCACCTGGACGAGAAGCAGAAATAGCATCAGCCACTTGAATAATAATGGATTCTAAAGATTCAAAAGGATAATCCTCGTGATGAGACTGCATCGCTTTTATAACCTCTTCAGTTATAGCAAATTTTTTAAGAATGGTTTTGCCTATTTCCACATGAGTTCCTTGAATTTCGTGATCCACTGCTTTGCCAATATCGTGAAGTAAACCTGCTTTTTTTGCTAGTGCTGAATCGGCTCCTAATTCCGAAGCTAGAGCTCCGGCTAAATGAGCTACTTCTATACTGTGAAGAAGAGCATTTTGACCATAGCTGGTGCGAAACCGTAAGCGTCCTAAAAGTTGAACCAACTTTGAATCAAGACCAGCTATTCCAACATCATAAACTGCTGCAACTCCCGCTTCTTTAATTTTCTGAGCTATTTCTTTCTTTGCTTCCTCGACCTTCTCCTCAATTCTAGCCGGATGAATCCTACCATCTACCATTAGCTTTTCTAGAGCAAGCTTTGCTAGTTGGCGTCGAATAGGATTAAACCCTGAAATAACTATAACCTCTGGAGTATCATCAACAATAATTTCTGCCCCAGTAAGTTTCTCTAAAGTCCTAATGTTTCTTCCTTCCCTACCAATAATCCGACCCTTTAGTTCATCTGAAGTAAGACCAACGGTGGTAGTGGTAATCTCTTGGGTCTGACTTGAGGCATATTTTTGCATAGCCAAAGTCATGATATCTTGGGCTTTCCTCTCCAGCCCTTCCTTACCCTCTCCTTCAAGATATTCTAATTTTTTAAGTAATTCCTCCTGGTGTTCCTCTTCGGCTATTTTTAAAAGCTCTTGATGAGCTTGCTCTGGAGAAAGCTTTGCCTTTTCTTCTAGTATTGTCTGTTCTTGCTCTTTTAGTTCATCTAGTTCATTTTTTAATCTTTTTACCTTCTTTATTTTCTCACCCAAGAGCATTTCTTGTGTTTCCAATCTCTTTAACTTTTGATCAAGATTTTCGTCCCTTCTCTCTAGCCTTTTTTCTTTGTCTATAATCTGGTTCTGCCTGCTTCTTTCTTCTTTCTTTACTTCTTCAAGAATCTCAACCGCCTTATTTTTTGCCGCAAGAAGATTCTCCTTTGCCTTGGTTTTCGCCTCGTCAAGAATCCTCTTGACTTTTACCTCAGCAGAATCAGCCTGTTTCTTGGCTATGGTTTGGCGGACAAAGTATCCCAAAACAGAGCCTATTGAAATAGTAAAAAGGCCTACATATAGTAGAGTTAAATTTTCCATGATTTTTAACGCTAATTTTGTCGAAACTTGTAAACATAGTATAGAATAGATTTCGTTACAAAATTAAACAAATAAAACAAACTTTATATCTTCT
>SDBT01016026.1_pt1 | contig 11887 bp, 18 predicted proteins | sample 2277101 | NCBI WGS metagenome assembly SDBT01 (sample SAMN10404973, study PRJNA504765) | marine sediment metagenome | isolation source: marine sediment core GS10_PC15, 103 cmbsf | place: Arctic Ocean: Southern Knipovich Ridge | collected 2010
TTGACTGAAACGAATCCTATGGAAACTTGTCAGATTTGTGATGGTAAAGGAAAGACGTTGGAGCGTGATTTTGACGAGGAAGGCTATTTGCCTTATGAGGCTAAAACGTGTAGCAGGTGTCATGGTTCAGGATTACAATTTGTAAGCGACAGAAAGCGAGGTGAGTAATGACGTATAAATGTCCCAAATGTGGCAGATACGGTATGGAGTGGGATGGCCGAGCGAAAGCGATCATGTGCTACTTTTCCAACTGTAACCATGTGATACCTCTTAAAGGCTACAAGAGGGCTGTTCCGACAAAGGAGCAGATCGAGCAGGCGATTAGAGAAAACGAGGTGAGTATGACCAGACTTGAAGCCAGCCGCAAAGCATTAGTAACCCTTGAGGAAGCCTTGCGGCTATCTAAGGCTCACCCCGCGAAGATGGATAAGCGGATATACGATGCTATGATAAGTGGGATTGAAGAGCAGATTGAATCAGTTAAAAAAGATATAGAAAGCGAGGGAAGAAGCAATGAGTAACCACGGAGCTATTGTTCTATCAAGCAGGAATGGGTGTAAGTGTAAATATATTTCCGAAGGCGATACAGTTGAAATTCGCAGACAAAAGGACTATCCGTATCACTTGATTCATAAAAGCCAGCAAGTAGAACCTGGAACATACCAAATTGAAAGCGTTGATGTTCACGGAGGCCATTGGACTACTTACAAAATAAATGGCGAATCGAAAGATTTGAGTTATATGTGTGTTTGTATTATTGAAAGCGAGGCAAATAATGGCTAAGACAATAACCCTAAGAGTAATAGCGTACAAATCAAAGGTCGACGGACACCTGCTCGACAACATCATCGGAACGAGTACGAAGATTAAATCGATCTTAACCGGCAAGTGGGGCGAATTGAAGTTTAATTACAGCCACATGGAGCTATGGGAGCCAAACGAGGCCAGAGAGTTCGTCCACATCGACGATTCAGGCAATCCCCACTACTTAGGTACTTGCTATACATCCACAACCAGGGGCGAAGCTAAGGGCGTAGTCAAGCGTCCGGCAAGCGAAGTCCTGACTCATCCCGATCGGTGGGATTATTGGGAGATTGAAGTTGATGCGGGATGTTGGGAACCTGTTAAGGAATGGTTCCGCGAAGAAATCGGCAAAGGCTACGATAAAGCAGGGGCGATTGGTTGTGTTTTCTGGAATAACGAAGACCCGAATATATGGTTCTCCTCCGAAATCGTAATGGCACTGTTAGATTATTTGGGTGTTCTTGAATTGGTAAAATGGGCTATATCGCCACGAGCGGCGGCGGCTAAAATAACAAAGAAGTTCGGAGAACCGATACAGTTATCGGGCCGGGATGAAAGCAAATTTTAGGCTTTTAACTTAAAGACCTAAAATACTGTTACATTAGAAAGGATTGATTATGAGGACAACAGGTAAACACTTGAAGATATTTAAGAAAGAATTTTTGTTGTGGGTTGAAAAATTCGGCCTAAAGGAGTATAATTGCTTCTTTCACCATGAAAGCCTGGAGTTAACAAACAGCAGTAATTTTTGCTGTGCCAATTTACATGTTGACGATAACGGCAAGACTGCGACCGTAACCTTGGCTACTGATTTGCCAAGCTATGCAACATTAGCTTTCATAAAAACACTTGCTAAGCACGAAGCTGCGCATTTGCTATTAAGAAAATTGGTATGGCTGGGCAAGTGTAGGTACTTAGGTGATGGTGAACTCCAAAACGAAGAAGAATCTGTTGTGTGCAGATTGGAAAAAGTTTTATAAATTGAAAGGGTTAATTATGGGTATAGACAAAGAGGTAAACTACGGGTGTTTACCTGATAGTTTGACGCTCATGAAATGTCGCCGAACATGGTATTCTGGTGGTCAAACAAAAGACGAGGACTGCAAAGGATTTAAGCCAAACACTAAAAAGGATTAGGAATGAGTAAATACCAGCTTAACATTAACTTTCGCGCGAAAGGAGGTGGCTATGAAAGGCAATTAAAATTCGGGAAAAGTCGATATAGGCCGGTCAGAACTACCCCCTGGCCGGTTTTTTTAATAAAAAAAGCCCCAGCCAATTAAGACTGAGGCTCGGAGGGAGGAGAAGTGCTTACATATCTTGTAGAATCTTCTCGATAAGCTCATAAGTATCGGCAGAAATAGAAGTTTTGCCGCTTAGGTAATTGTAAAGCGTGTCCTGGTGAATATCAGCATACTGGGCAAGTTTGTAGACGGCTATTCCTTTGGACTTGATTAGGCTCTTTAGCTGTTCTCGGCTCATTTTTGCTCCTTTGCTTGTTTAAGTGCTGATTCGGCTTTTTCTACAATTAGTCTATGTTCTTTATCGTCAAGGCCTCCATCCCTTATCCAAATACTACCCTCACCGTCAGCGTATACCGTGCTGTCAAGTAGCTCCCCCAGAGCCTCTACCACGTCCGAATGAACTATTAAGTCTTCATGTTTCATAACATACTCCCTTCAATTAAATAACATTAACTTTATTACTAAATTAACAATACTACTATCTTCGGCTATGTCAAGCGTTATTCTTTAGGAAATATTATAAAAGTTTTACAATCTGCGTTATTGGGCTGGAATAGCATTATATTTATTCAAAAAAAGCTTACAAAGCGAAAGAAAATCGAGTAAAATATAGCTATGGAAAAATATGCCACAAAATACCCACACAGACGCAGAGCGGTTCAATAGGTGTACCGCCATGTCGCAAAGGAGAATATTGTTCCGTCGGACACTTGTTTTCTTTGCAATAGAACATCTACAAGGCATAATATACTAAGGAAAAGGAGCTAAGAATGGACAAAGGCGAACAGTTACAGCAATTCAGAGAGGGTATGGTCGGGATCAATAAAATCTGTGGGGATATAGCGGTGTTATTGGAAAAAGAGATTACCGACGATACTGTGGTTAAGGTGCCGGATGGGATCGAGATTGTTTCATACAACTCATATCTCGGTATTACTAACAATAAAGGCCAAGTACTGCTCGGACATAAGGACGTACCCTATAGAATTATACCCCGCTCCCTTTGCTCATTCGTTCCCCCTTGTAAATACTCCGCTATAACCAGGGCGGAATTAAATGGGGGTGAGTTGATTTTTAATTTCAAACCGCACGCCAAAGACGCTTTCTGTAATTATGGCATAATATCAAGTTTGGAGGTTATGTCAGGCTGGGTTGCTATGCAATGTTTCGAGTGGGGTAAGGACGGGACGACAAGACTTTCAGAAATCCAAGATTGTATATACAAAGTCGAACCACTCTAATTAGGGTAAAGTTAGATGGCTACTAAAAAAAAGAAAAAGGTAAATAAACAAGAATTAACAAAAACCCTACCTACAACAAGGACAATCGGGGCAGCAACAAAAATAGTTAAAGTCTCTACAGATGCAAAGAAATTGGCGTTTTTAGAGGTACTCCCTAAAAAGGTTTTTCACGTATCAGATACTTGTACGGAGGTCGGTATACATCGGGGTACTTATTACCTATGGATGAGAACAGACCCGCTTTTCAAGAGGGCCGTCGAGGATCAGATCGAATCACTGAAAGACTTCGCTGAATCCTGCGTTATAGCCTCAATGCCGGCAGATTGGAAAGCGGCGTTTGCCTGGCTCAAGATACACGCTAAAGACAGGGGGTACAAGCCTGATGCGGCATTAGCAACGGAAGATGTACCCAAAGAACCTATAACAATTCGCGTAGTCTATGACAGGCCGCCTAAAAAGGTTAAACGGATAGAATCTGAGGTTATTGACAATGAGAGGAAAGAATAATGAGCTTTTTCCCCAAAATACATTTCGTAGATGAGATGCCTGAGTTTAAGGGGCACGAAGATAGAGAAAAGGAGAATATAAAAGTGGCGGGTCATTACGAGGGCTACATTGGATTTTGGGGCAGTTCTGATATATGGGTGCTAAAAAGACGGAAGTGGAAGAGTACCCTTTTCCACGAATTATGCCATTGGTTTTTTTATAAGTTCAGCAGCTCAAAGAAACCTCATCAATGGCTTGATAGAAATAATAGGCAGTATAAGGCAAAGGAATAAATAATGGCTATTTTTCACGGAAAAAAAGGGACGCTAACATTTCGAGGATTGCCCAGTGGATATATGAAGTCATGGACTGTTTTCGTAAAAGCCTACAAAGAGTTAGAGGACTTAAGCCCGAGCGAGTGGTCTGCTACAATTGAAGTTGACAGGATAACTTGGATAGGGCTTGACCGTCTATTCGCCGGGAAGCTTGTTACTGCTCGGTTCGATATATCTCCACCCTTGCGATTCCTTACAGGACGAGCTTTTTTTGTGGACTTATCAAAAGATGTTCTTGAACTACAAGGGACGGGGGTGTTAATGTGCCAAACTTAACAGCGAGAGTAAACAGTAAAACATATTCGTTTCTACAGCAGACGAAAGCACGGACGAATATACTTTACGGCGGGGCCGGCAGCGGCAAGTCGTGGGCGATCGGTCAGTCGTTGCTCATAGAAAAGCTGATTAAGATGCGGGATATACGCATTTTGGTTACAGGAGTTACCCGGCCATTCTTAAAAAAGGCGTGCTGGGCGTTGTTCAACGACCTCATAAAGAAATACGGTATCTATGGATTCAAGGCAAATTTGAGCGACTTGACCCTGAGATACAAAGGAAGCATGGTTTACTTCGTACCGCTCGATGATCCGGAAAAGGTTAAATCGTTCGAGAAGATCAACTATGTATGGGTCGAGGAGGCGACGTTTCTAAGCTTCAGAGATTATATGCAGTTGCATCTCCGGTGTAGGGGCGAAAACCTTGACGGTGTTAATCAGCTTTTCTTTAGCTTCAACCCGGTTGATGAGAACCACTTTTTTAAGGATTTAACCGATAACCCGCCCAAAGGGACGAGTATTAACCACTCGACATATCTTGATAATGAGTACCTGGACGAAGAAAACAAGAAAGACATTGAGCGGTTACAAGCACTTGATAAGACTTACGACAAGATATACCGGTTAGGGCTGTGGGCTACGCCGGAGGGCTTGATATACGACAACTGGGATATTGTAAAGGGTATGACCGAACGCTACAGTGAGCGGACGTGGGGGCTTGATTTCGGCTACTCTAACAACCCCGCCGCCTTGCTTGAATTGAGGATAATGGACAACGACGAGGATGGTACGAAAGAGATCTGGCTCCGCGATCGTTTTTACGAAACCGGGGCGACAAACCCTGACCTTATCAGGATGCTGGAAGACACCTTGCCGGCCAATAGCGATATAATCATAGCCGATTCAGCCGAGCCGAAGAGTATCGAAGTTATCAAGCAAGCGGGCTTTAATATACACCCCTGCAAAAAAGGCCCGGATTCGGTCAGCTTCGGTATCAGGACGGTCAAGGGATATAAGTTGCATATCACCGAAGATTCGCTGGACTTGCTAAAGGAAATAAAATCGTATAAGTGGAAAGAGGGCAAAGACGGCAATATAGTAAGCCCGCCGGTGCCCTTGAAGATCCACGACCACTTACTTGACGCTATGAGGTACAATATCAGCTATTGGAATACCCGGACGAAAGTTGACATTGTTTCGACGAGCGATGATGATATAGATGACGAGTTTGAACCGGAATGGGATAATGTTTGAAAGGGAAATGATGAAAGAGACAGTGAAATTTGAAGATGGGCATTTGCAGATTTTCAGGAACAACGAATGGGAGTATGCCGAGCCGTATATCCGGAAAGTTGCCGAAACTCGAATGCTAACCTGTAAATCAAACGGTACTCACGAGTATATGGTGTATGTCAAAAAGACATGGGAGGCCACTAGGGGTGCGCCGGGCAGCTTGAAGTATGAGATGATGTATCACATAAAATGCGATACCTGTGGCGATGTTGAAATGTATTCCAGGAAAGACCTCGATGGGAAACAAGTTACAATACTTTCAATGCAAGGCGTATTAGAAAAGGAATGAGTGATGAAATACTATAAGTGGGTTGCGGTTATGGATGCCGAGACGTGCGATAGATGCAGTGAGCAGCACAATAGGGCTTTATCCGAAGATGAGATTGAAAGATTCCGTCCACCTATGCACGGGATTATAGAGGGGCATCCTTTGTGTAGATGTGTATTAGTAGAGATTAAAGCGAAAAAACAAGATGCTAACAAAACGCCAAGTTGAAGCCCTGAGATTAGTCGGTTTCCAGGGATTACCACAGATCGAAGCTGCCGAGCGAATGGGTATAAGCCAGCAGGCCGTCAGTCGGTTAATGGGGCGTGTCTACGTATTCCTCAAGGAATCCACGCGAAACAATACAACCCGCAGGAAAAATGTAACTTACGTTGACGCAATGAGTTACAGAGTAAAGCAGAAGTTTTAGGTTGTATTACCGCCTTATAGTAGAAGGATAATACTATTTAAGGCGGCAGCATGGATTTGATTCGCTGGATTGCTAATCGTTTTGGTTACGAGAAGGGTGCCGAGGTAGGGGGGCAATATATACTTCCATATCAGTCGGGCAAGCCTTATATGCCCCCGACAAGAATGGATCAACTCCTTAAACGCTATACGGGCTGGGTTTACGCCTGTGCGTCGAAGAACGCCATATCAGCTTCGCAAATACCCCTGAGATTGTACGCGGGCAAACCGTCGCTACGGTCAAAGTCGCGATTCAAGACTAAGGCCTTAAAGGCCGAGGATAAAAGACACCTGGCGGGCAATCCCGGACTATTGAAGTTTATGCGTAAGGCCGCTGATATTGAAGAATTACTCGAACACCCGTTCTTAGACCTGATTTACAAAGCAAACGACTTTATGAACAGCTTCGATCTGCTCGAAGTGATGTTTTTACATCAAGAGCTTACGGGTCAGGCTTATTGGCATATTGATAAAGACCCGTCCGGGCGGCCTATCGAGATATGGCCTCTGTATCCTCAATATGTGAAAAAGGTGGTCAGCCGGCAGAAGTTCATCGAGGGTTATATCTTTTCGTTAAACAACGTCGATAAAATAGCTTACGAGGCCGAGGAGATTGTCGATTTCTATTATACTAACCCGATCAACCCGATTTATGGCTTTGGTAAGCTACAAGCCGCCGTTGTTGCCGCCGATCTAAGCACGTCAATGAATACTTACGAAGTTGCTTTGCTGCAAAACGACGCTAAACCGGATTTTGCTATCATAATGCCGGCGGAAGCGGCGGTACCGTCTGATTCAGAATTAAAAAGAATGGAGAAGTCGTGGAACGCCCGGCACGGCTCAATGAAGCGGTCGGGTAAAGCGGCTTTCATATCAGGCGGGGCGAAGCTCGAGAGGATAACATTATCGCCTAAGGAGATGGCTTTTCTTAAAGGCCGCAAAGCGACTTTAGAGGAGATCGCGGGTATATTCGGCGTGCCAATGAGCAAATTGACTACCGAGAACGTCAATAGGGCAAACGCCGAGTCCGGGGAATATCAGTATATGAAAGATACTATACAACCCATGCTCCGTAGGACTGAGCAAAAGATTAACGAGAAGTTGATGCCAATGTTCGATAGTAATATCTTCGTCGCTTTCGATAACCCCGTACCACAAGATAAAGAGTTCAGGCTTAAAGAGCGTGAATCTAATCTCAAGAATGGTTATACATCGATCAATATAGAGCGTCAAAAAGACGGAGAAGATGAGGTTGAATGGGGGAATGTGCCATTATTGCCGTCAACGATAGCCCCTTTAGGATCTGAGCCGGTGCCGGAGGTAGAGCCCGTAAAGCAACATAAAAAAGAGATACAACCGTTACGGCAACCTTCGGCTCGGCACAATATCCCTTACAGGAAAGCCTTAGAAAGTTTCTTCTTAAAGATCAAGAACGATATTTTGAGCCAGGTAGGCAGCAAGGCCGCGACGAAAGACATCGCCGACGATTTAGCCTCCGGCTGGTTTGATATGACGAGATGGAATAAAGAATTAGCGGACGTAAGCAAACCTTTTGTCAGAGCGACTATGCTAACGGGGGCGGAGCAGGCAATTAGGTCAGTTCAAAGGCAATTTCAATTCGATTCGGTATCAGCGGGCATCGAGACTGTTATGGATGAGCGATCCGGTCGGATTGTGGATATAAACAAAAGGATAGCGGCACAATTACGAAACGTCATTGCGACTAACTTAGTAGAGGGCGAGCCTATATCTAAGCTCAAACCCGCTATAAGGGAGTTTTTCAATGTGGACTATGCAAAGATTCGTGCGGAGCGTATTGCGCGTACTGAAACTATTTGGGCGTTTAATCATGGTGCTGTGGAGGGTTATAAGCAGTCTCGTATAGTTGAAGCGAAAGAATGGGTTACGGCCCAGGATGATAGGTTGTGTCAGTGGTGTGCCCCGATGGATGGTAAGATTGTGGGGTTGACGGAAAACTATCACGATATGGGAGCCGATTTTATAGGCGAGGAGGGCGGTACTTTGAATCTTGACTATGAGGACGTGCAGCACCCGCCGCTCCATCCGGGATGCAGATGTACGATCGTCCCGGTATTGAAGGAAGTTTGATGTATTCAGATTCTAATAAAATGCAGAATCCAGTTAAAGCAAAAAGGAAAGCACGATGGGAAAGAAAAAAGCAAAAAAGGAAACCGCGGCCGAGCAGGAACTATTAGACCAAAAGAAAGCTGCGAAAGTTAATGCCAAAGCCGAAGACAAAACTAAGGATATCCAAAAAGAAAAAATCGCCGTTAAGAAAGCCGACCATAATGCACTTGACGGGTTTGGTGAAACAATTAAGCGTTCGAGTGTAGCGGATCAGCAGAGAATACTAAATCCACCGGTTAAAAAAGGGCCGAAGATCAACATTAAAAGGCCAAGCGTTTGTGTGTGCGGTGGAGCCGGAAAAGACGCAGGTTATATTTACGTCTGCCCTGGCTGTAAGCATACATGGTGTAAGTATTGCTTCAACGGTCAAGTGAATTGCGGTAAGTGCGGAACTAAGGGAGTTTAATTATGCTCATTAGAAAACAATTTGTCCCGGTCGATATAAAGATCGACGAGGAAGAGAGGACTATCACCGCTATTATCAGTACGAGCGGCGTGGATAGGGACGGAGAAGTTGTAGATGCAAAAGGCGGCGATTTCGAGAACTTCCTGAAAAACCCCGTTGTCCTTTGGGCACATGATTACAAAGAGATGCCTATTGGCAAGACTTTATGGTTGAATCGCAGAGGTAGTAAGATTCAAGCTAAAGCCCGGTTCGCTAAAACGGAGATGGCCGAGGAGGTCTTTCAGCTTTACAAGGGCGGCTTCCTTAAAGCGTTCTCGATAGGCTTTATACCTAAGAAATCGCACAGGCCGGAGCCTAAAGAAATTGAGAAGCGGCCTGAGCTTGCTAATGTATTTCGGATAATTGATGAATGGGAGCTGTTGGAATTTTCAGCCGTTCCTGTACCCGCTAACCCGGAGGCTTTGCTGCAAGCCGTCAAGAGCAAAGAGGTCAACATAAAGGATATTAGCTAAGAGTTCGATTTCGACGACAAGGAGGCTGATTCGGAATTTTTCATCGCCGATGAGACCAGGGACACGACTGACGAAAGCGAAAAAGAAACACTGGCTGTAACAGCGGAATCTTTTGTTGTATCGGCTAAATCTTTCGATGTATCAGAGACAAAAGAGGAGTTAGCAGTAACGCCCTGTTTTAATGTAACCGAGGCGGCCGGCGAGGCCGTTAAAAAGCATAAAGGTATTGTGTATGACTGAAACCGGAGCAATTAGTATTTGTGAAGTGGAGACGTTAGGCGATAGCCGGAGACGTCAGCGGATCGGATATGGAGATTGCAGGTGGAATCGGAAAATATGTAACTCAATTTAGGAGTATTAAAAATGAAAATTCGCATAACAAAAAAAGAAGGCTGGGTTAATGAGGAAACTACTTGGCCTCTTGGTCAACTGCTCGATTGCGATGAGGCGACGGCAGAGAAAATCGTAGCTTTAGGCGTTGCCGAGAATTACGAGCCTAAATCCGGCGATATTATAAAGGTATCACCGGCAGATGGCGATACTGGTTTCTCGCAGGAGGATCTCGAGGCGACTATGACGAAGGTCTTGAAAGAAAATAACAAGACTTCCGAAAAAGCCGTAGCCGATACGGACGAGTTTATGAAAACTGGCGGATTCCTGAACATGGCCGAGTTTGCGTATAACGTCTTTAAGGCCGAGACCGACAATGGCCGGGTGCCTGAAAAGATGGCGATATGGCTTGAGAAAAGTGCTGAGATACTTAGCAAAGCACCATCGGGCTTATCAGAGCAGGTCGATTCAGACGGCGGCTTTCTTGTACCGACTGAATTCCGTAATACGCTGATGCAGAACGCTTTGCAGGAAGCGATTATCAAACCGAGAGCCACGGTTATACCGATGGCGACTAACTCGGTGAAGATTCCCGTTGTAAGCGAAACAACTCACTCAGGTTCGGTATTTGGTGGCGTTATTATCTACCGGCCCCATGAGGCCGGGTCGAAAACAGCGAGCAAGCCGAAATTCGGTCAGGTTGAGCTTAATTTGAGCAAACTTGTAGGTTTGGTTTATGTTACCGACGAGTTGCTTCAAGATTCGCCGATCAGTATGTCGCCGCTACTCGGTAGAATGTTCGCCGAGGCGATCGCGTTCCAAGAGGACTCTGATTTTATCAACGGAACCGGAGTTGGCCAGGCTTTAGGTATTCTTAATGCCCCGGCTTTGATTACTCAGACAAAAGAGGCCGGGCAGGCTGCCGCATCTATTGAACCTCAGAACCTTTGGAAAATGAAGTCAAGGCTCCATCCTAAAGGCTGGGGCAATGCGATATGGCTTTCAAACGCCGCGTCATACCCGCAACTTAGGGAGCTTGTGGTCAATGTCGGCACCGGTGGCTCGATCGTACCGCTTTATACAACCGACGGGCCTACTGGGATGAACGGTATGCTTGACGGGTTCCCGATCAAGTTCACCGAGCATTGTCAAACAATCGGAACCAAGGGCGATCTTTACCTTGCCGATTGGCGTCAGTATCTTGTCGGTCAAAAGGCCGCAGGGTTGCAGACAGCGACCTCTATACACGTTAAATTCACGACCGATGAAACAGCTTTCCGGTTCGTTATGAGATATGACGGACAGCCTTGGGAAGTCTCGCCACTAACGCCCGTGAATGGCAATACAACTTCGAGCTTCATTACCCTGGCAGCAAGGGAGTAATGAGCTAATAATTTTTTCTTTAAGGAGTTAAATTATGATATTCACAGAATCAAATAAAATAGTTCAGGTCTATGGTTCAATTAACGCCACAGCCGCGACGGTAGCTACCGACATCGTTAGTTTGGAAAATTACGACCACTGTACTTTCATTATTGCGTTTGGTATTTGCAACACGGCGGCTAATACCACGACTAACCTTATCGCTTACAAAGGCGAGGATGTAACGACCTGTAATACGGCATTTGCTTGCAGATACAGAGCAGAGCTTACAGCTAACGGCGATACACTTGGATCGTTGACTACTTTGGCGGCAACGGGTATCGATCTCGGCACCGGTGGCGACGAGGATATTGACGTTGGTTCAAACTTCCTCGTTGTTGAAATAGACGCCGGCGACTTGGCTCCGACGATAGCAAATCCTTATAAAACTGTAAGGCTCGGTATGGTTTGGGCAGCACAAGATACTCAAGTTTCTATTATAGCGGTTCTCAGTAAGGCTCGTTATAAAAACAATGCTTTGCCGACGGCAATAGCATAAATTTTCATTACTTTTCTTCTTCGCGGGGCGGTTTTACCGCCGCCCCATCTTTTAAGGAAATACATCATGGCTGACGATTGTATAATGGGCACAAAGAACGAGCAAAGGGTAATAGCTTTGGAGCGTGATATGGGAAAGATTCAAAAATGGATAGTCGCT
>SDBT01016027.1_pt1 | contig 11887 bp, 6 predicted proteins | sample 2277101 | NCBI WGS metagenome assembly SDBT01 (sample SAMN10404973, study PRJNA504765) | marine sediment metagenome | isolation source: marine sediment core GS10_PC15, 103 cmbsf | place: Arctic Ocean: Southern Knipovich Ridge | collected 2010
CCGGACTAAGCGATCCGCACATCTTTGCCAAATCGCCGCAGTCACGTCGCGACTGACCGACTGCAGATCGCCCGTTGCATCCACAACGACCATCTGCGGCAGTTGGCTGTGCAGCGCCAAGTACGCTTGACGTTGTTGCTCCAACACGTCGGGGGAGTGTTCCCCTTTTCGGGCGAAAAGCAACTCGCCGGGCGCATCGAGCATCACGACCATATCCGGAGCCGGACACGCATGGGCCAACAGCGATAACCGCCACCGCCGCAACCAACCCAACTGGTCAGTCGGCACGAGCATCGCGTCGTAGGTGTAGCGATCGAACAACACGAGTCGTCCCCGCGCCTGATGATATCGTGCGGTTAAGTACTGTCGCCATTGCTTCAGCAGGTGCCCGGCCAGTCCCACGCCGGGTATCGCAAGCCGTCGTCTCCCGGAGCGGCGCCCCGCATACAACCCCATGTAGACGGATCTGGTCGAGAAATAGAAAGAATCCTTGATGCCCTCGATCAACGACGACTTACCGGCCCCGTCGGGCGCGACCACGGCCACCAGCGGCGTGCTGGGCCGAAAGACGTTTTGCCATCGCCCTAGTTTGCGCATCGTGCGATTGCGCACCGTTCGCCAGAGCGTCTCCATACGGTTTTGGCTTCTTAAATGCGAGGCCACGTGTTTCCTTTGGGCCAGCAGCCAGTCCCAGTCGCCGTGGTCGATATGCCGAACCATGTCGGGCCAGGAGGCGCCGGGCAGCCAATAGGAGTGCAACAGCCTCGACAGGTATTCGTCGTCGAGCGCCTCGCGAGAAAGCGACTGCAAACGGTCTCGCCGACACTGCGCAAAGGAACGCTTATCGAGTACGCCGTGCAGCAGCAGGTTCACCAACTCATCTTCCGGCCCGGGAACAAACACCTCTTCGTGCCGGCGACGCCGATTCAGGCAGTCGTCGGCTGTGGGAACGACCATCGCGCGGATCGGCGAGCCGAAGGCCAACTCGGTGACCACATCGAGCTTCAGCCACCCGTTGGTGCGTTGATCGTAGTAGACGAAAAAGTGGTGCGGCTGGTAACCCCATACCGGCAGGTCAACGAAGCCCAGCCGCACCAGTGTCGCTCGCAACTGGCGAAGCTTGGCAGCCTGCACAAGCAGGTCCACTTCGGCTTCGGAGGCGTCGGTCAGCGAGTCAAGCCGATCGCCGTCGCGCAGGAGGCAATAGCAGATGCCCTCCTGCTCGAGCGTTCTCAGTGCGTGCAACAAAGTCAGTAACATCGACTCTTCCGTAATTAACGTGGTTTACTTAACGCGTGTTTTCCATTTCCACCGGTTCGCCCCTTGCCTGCCGCATGGGCATCGCCGTTTCGCCCGTTGCCATTTTGCCCGTTGCCATTTTGCCCGTTGCGCTTCATGTTTGCTTCCGCTCGATCGAGCAGCCCGACCAAGGTCACTTCCTCTTCGGGGAAGGTTGCCACACCGATGCTCAATTCGAGTCCCAGCCTCTCCTTGGCAGCCGCTTTGAGCTTCTTGGCCGCGTCTAGGGCCATTTGGTGATTGGCCTCGGGCATGAGCGTGACGAAGTGACCGTCGCGTCGCGTGATGATGTCGCAATCCGTGGTCTCGGCCGTCAGCACATCGGCTATGCGTGCGGTCGTATACTTGCGGATCGTAGAGTCTTGCAGTTCGCGAAGCAGCCGATCGCCAGCCACGCGCATGGTGTGCTCGGTGGGGGCGATCGACAACAGAGCCGCGGGGCGCTCGAACAGTCGTGCCCGCTGAATCTCGCGATAAAGCTCTTGCTGCCCCTGGCCAAAGGAATCGGGTGAATCCTGAAAATGATCCAACATCGTGGCCATGGCCGTCCGGCGGAACTCCTCGATACTCAGGGCAAGTTGATGCGCCAACAGCACGGTGATGTTCACAGCACAGAGCTCCGTAATCGTCAGCGGCAAGGACGCACCGCCGATCGGGTACCCCAGTCGTCCCTTGATCGCCAGCACCAACGGCACCGGCAAAAGCATCAGCCACGCCACGCGCAGCTTCTGCACCCGCGTACCCAAGAGAAGCGGCAAGGCCAACATCGGCGCCAACACATAGACAAACGACGCCAAATTGATGGGCTCGTGCAGCCGTTCGATGTTATAGAACACGAACAGCCACACTACCAACGCCGTGCATGAGTATCGTATGCGTTTCATGGCTTGAGTCCTTATCGCCCGCTTGGTCCCTTGAGTTGTCGCCGGTGTTGTATGACTCGGATGATGAGGAGATTAGTAAGCGCCGCGCTGACTGAACACCACAGTCACCGTGCGCAAGAGAATGTGAATATCGAACCACACGCTTTGTCGTTGAATGTATTGGATGTCAAGTCGCAGCCTATCGTCGAAGTCCACGTCGCCGCGGCCGCTGATCTGCCACAGACCGGTGATCCCCGGCAGCACTTCGAGCCGCTCGGTCTGCCATAGCGTATAGGTGCTGGCGTCGAAGGTGGTCGGGCGCGGGCCCACAAGGCTCATCTCGCCCTTAAGCACATTGAACAATTGCGGCAACTCGTCGAGGCTCGTTTTGCGCAATAATCGTCCGACTCGGGTCAGGCGAGGATCTTTCGTGATCTTGAAGTCGGGCCAGGAAAGCTCGTTCAGATGCGCATACTTCTCTTTCAATTCGGCGGCGTTGGTGGCCATGGTACGAAACTTATACATCCGAAAACGCTTGCCTCGCCGACCGGTTCGTAAGTGCGTGTAGAAGATCGGCCCGGGATCGTCGAGCCACACCACCACGGCGCACAATCCCATCACAACCAACGCCAGCGGCAACATCAGCAGACATCCGACCAGATCGAGGACCCGTTTGGCGACCAGATAATCCTTGCGGATCAAGGTCACCCCCGGTCGCGGAATCAGGTGAATGGCCGCCGCATCACCCGACGACGAAACCCACGTGCCTTGGCCGGCGTACGGAGCGAGCTCGCCCCTTGCGCCTTGTTCGGCCGCGGGTCGTTCGGGCCGTTCTATGGATCCGGTACTCATGTCACACACTCCTACAGTAAACTCGCGGTGCTCGGTCGCCGAGAGCGGCTAGGAAGCGAAGGAGGACGTGACGCTTTGCCACCAGCGTCGTCAGCCGGCTGCTACGGCATGGCGCCGAGCAACCGAGCATTAGTACCTCCTTGACGCTTCTTGCGCCTGTTACCCCTATCCCATGGAAACCGTTTCGAGTTCTCGCGCCTCGGCACTCACGCGTGTGTCGTAGGTGTCGTACTGCTTACCGGCGGGAACCTGATTCAACACGATCCCCAATCCAATCGCACCGTGACCGTCGAGCAACTCCCGAGCGGCCTGGGCATCCAGCAAAGAGCTTTGATCCATCATCGCGCTGAGAATCACGCCGTCGACTTTCGAGGCAAGCAGCGACGCCTCAGCCGCGGCGAGCAGCGGCGGCGAGTCCACCAGAACCACGTCGTAGTCCTGCCGCAGAATGTCGAGAACTTTGTCGAACTCCGGTTGCGCGAGCATGTCGGCCGGGTTCGGCACGGCGGGCCCTCGAGCCAGCACGTCGACTGCCCCCAGCGTAGAACGTTCGATGACGTCTTTCAGCGGCTTCCCTTCACGCAACACGGAGGTCAAGCCCTCGCAACCCGAGAGGCCGAAGATTTGTCCCAGGCAGCCGTTACGCAGGTCGGCGTCGACGACCACGACCCGCTTACCCAGTTGGGCGAAACTAAAGGCCAGATTGGCCGTTACGGTTGTTTTCCCTTCGTCGATCTTAGGGCTGGTCACCTGAATCACGCGGCACGGAGCGCCGTTGCCGGCGATCTCCAAGCGCGTGCGCAAGGCGCGGAAGGCTTCCGCAGTTGGCGAGCCCGGCGCCTCGGCCACCTCGCGTCCGCGACGAATGTGACTGGAGCGACCGTAGCGCGGCGTGGCGGGGATCACGGGAATGCGCCCGACGACGGGCAACTGCAGCGCTTCCCCGATTTCTCGCGACGAACGAACCTTGGTATCGGTGCGTTCGAGAATCGTGATTACGCCGAAGCCCATCACCAAGCCGGCAACCGCACAGAATGCCATCAGCAACGCCGGTGGCGGCCAAGTCTGGGGGCCCGCCAAGGCCGGGGCTTCCAAGACGCGGACCTTCACGCCGGGCCGTCCCTCGGCCAATGCCTTGTCGGCCAGTTGCCACTCGGTCATCTGGGCCAGCGACTGCTGATGGGCCTCTTGAACGCGATGGATGTTGTCCAGTTTTTGCTGCTCTTGCAGCAGGAAGCCGTCAACCACTTTGGCTTCGGCGTATTCTTCCTCGTACATTGCGGCCAAACGTTCCTCTTGACGCCGAACCGCGTCAAGTTCATGCTGCAAGGCGGCGGGCGCCGCTTCCAGCGTATCCCTGAGCAACTCTTCCCAAGACGCTATCTGCTCGGCGGCTGCTTTGACGTCCGGGTGCTTATGTCCGAAGGTCTGGCTGATTGCCTTCTCTGCCGCCTTGGCCTTGTAGAGTTGTTCGCGAATCGTCGCCACGTCGTGGGCCGCTACGTCCGTGGCCGTCCAAATGACCTGCGACACGGCGACCAGCGCGGCTGGCGACATGGCCTGAATGTCCGCACCCGCGACGGCGTCCGACGTTTCGGTCGACACGAACCTCGTCTTCGGGCCAAACTCGGCAGAATCCGCCTCGGCGAGATCCGACCTGATCGACCCGGCAAGGGTGTGCAATTGGTTCTCTAGCTCGATTCGTCGGGTCTTCTTCTCGGTGAGCGTCCGGCCAAGATGGGTCAGCAGAGAACGTTGCACGGAGGCGGCGTTCCTTCCTTGCCCCAGCAGGGGGCTCTGCCGGCGCATTTCCCGATATTCCTCTTCCAAGGCCTGCAGCTCGCTCCGCATCTCCTTTTCGTTTTCACCCAACAGGCGCAATACTTCGATATGCGAGGCGCGCTCGCTGGTTCGAAGGTATTCCCGATAGGCGGCGATAACCGCGTCTACGGTCGCAACGGTTTGATCGGCATCCGTCCCCGAGAACTGGATGCTCAGAACATTGGTACCCAGCACGGGGCGAACCACCATGCCGGCCAGGATCGACGAGACCGGGTTTTCCACATCGGAACCCTCGGCGGTCAACCCCAGCGAGTCGACGGCCTTCTTCACCACGGCGGGACTGCTGATAATCTCGGCCTGGGTGGCCAGGAAATCGCGATGTTCCCTTTCCTTAGGGCGATGCCCCTGGTCCAACGGAGAATCGACGTGCTGCACCAGGATCCGCGCTTCGACCTGATACGACGGTTGAACTTGGCTGATGTACGCCAGCCCCAAGGCCAACGAAAGGCACAAGGCACCGACAAGATACCATTTCCGTCGCCGGACCATTCCCAGGAAATCGAACTGAACCCTCGAACGATCGACGTCGTCCACCCGCTCACCGCGCTGGATTTTGTGTGACATGATTCTCTGCACCTCTCATTACTGAAGATACGGGATGCCTTTGACTCGCAAGCAAACCCGACTGCCGGTAAAACGCGCAACAGCGCTACTGATGCTATAGTTGCTAGAACTCGCCCGTTCGTCAACAAAGGGTATGGTGCATCTGTGGTGACGATCAGGTGAACCCCAACAGCCGAAGACGCGATATGTATCCGACTACGCGCATCTAATCAGCCGCCGGGCTAAACAGAACGCTCCGACAATCACCGGATCGCATCTAGGGGTTTCCCTGGAAAAAAAGACAAGCCTGAGAAGGAGTTCCGATTACGATGACGTTTTACGATGACGTTACAACCCGCACATCCCGAACAACTGATCCTTAACGACAGGAGCAAGTGAACCGTCGAAACAAAGCGTCAGTGGCGGATTGGACCTACCGCGACGTCGCTTCAGCTCCTTTCGCCGATGATGGCGTTGCCCGAGCTGAACAACGCAGGCAAGCGCAGCGAGAACCAGAGCCGATTGAACGCCACGGCCGCATTACGCGGCAGGCCCGTAGGGAAACGCCGGATGTCCCAAAACTCCGTGGCCACGCGAGCCACTTTTCGGACGCCGTGTTTTTTCAACTCGCCGACCAGACACGGCACATTGGCAATCCGGGTCAAAGGCACCTGCCCTTGCCGATCCCGATGCAACTCCAAACCGCCGGGTGTTCTGATCGTTTTCCCCTCGGTGCTACCCAACACCCGAGCCAGTCGCACGAGGTAAGTTTCGACCGCCCGGTGGTTGTTCTCGATGATCACGATTCTTCCTCCCGGCTTCAGCAAGCGGCACAACTCTCCGACGGCATCCTGCCAGCGCGGAATGTGCATCAGCACGCCCCGGCAATGAATCGCGTCGAAGCTCTCCTTGAAGGCCGACATGTCCTCCAGGCCATGGCAGATGAATTCGATCTTGTCCGCCACCCCACACCTTGCTGCGCGCTGCCGGGCTTCCTCGAGAATACCGGCCGAGAGATCGATCCCCACGCATTGGAACCCGCGTCGGGCCAAACGAATCGTGTGATCGCCGATCCCGCAACCCGCATCGAGCACCCGACCCCCGCACGGAATGTCGAGGTAAGGGACCACCCGTTCCATGATCGCGTCGTTGAAGGCGTCTTGGCGCGAATTGGTACGGTAGGCCGCTTCCCATCGATCGTGGATCGCCTCGTCCTGATAGGCGTGGGCGAGTTCGCTTGTGGTGCTCATGGCTTGGCTCCTGTTCTTATGGTTGTTTCGTTACCGCCGCGCCCGTAAAGGCCCGGCAAGCAGACGCGCCCGTAAAATCGGCACCGTCGTGCGCTGCCCGACGTTTATGCGTCGAAGCATGAGCGGATCGGCCGAGCGGAGATCGTTGATCCCGTCGCGCGTGGTAAAGGCCAACTTGAAAACGTCTTCCTCTCGCAGGGCGTCCGCCACACGGTCGTCGACGCCGCCGCCGGGGTAGGAAAACACGGGCGGGACCTCGCCGATCTCCCGTCGCAGATCGCTGAGCGAACCGACCGCTTCCGCTCGGGCCGTCTCGGTCGCCATGCGACTCATCAGGGGATGGGTCTGCGTATGCGCGGCCAGCGCGACACCTTCATGTGCCAGACGTCGAAGCTCGTCCCAACCCAACACGCCGTTGACTCCCGGCGGAGCGTCCAGCTCGCGGCAAACACCGTCGATCAGCTCTGCGACAGCCTCGGGTGAAGCCGTTCTTGCGTAGTCCACCAGTCGCACCGCAGCCCGAAGTCGATCCTCGGGCGTGGCCAACGGGACTCGTCCCAGCGGAGTAGGTATCTCATCGCGACGCGCCGTGGCGCATAACGCCTGATGCAGCCGGTCCCACCAAAACACGCGTTGCGGCTGATCGGGATAAGCCGTGGGGACGAACAGCGTTACCGGCAGTCCGTATCGCCGCAGGGTCGGCCAGGCATGTTCGGCAAAGTCGCGGTAGGCGTCGTCAAACGTAATCAACACCGCACGCGGCGGCAGCATCAGGCCCTTGCGCCGGGCTGAGAGCACCTCGCCGATCGACACCACACAGTAGTTGGCCGCCAGAAAGTCCATCTGCCGATCGAACATTTCCGGCGTGGCACTGATCAGCCGGGGATTCAGGGCCGGCTGGGCCTCGGGTTCATCGACCCGATGGTAGGTCAGCACGCGCAGCAGACCCTCGCAACGGCGGTCCATCCGCTCCAGCATGGTCACCAACAGCGAGAATGCCGCGCTGCGTGTGGCCAACATCGATAAGTGCTTGACCGCTTCAACCATGGATCTCTTCGAATCTCGCTGGTGACGACCCTGACCCGCCGGGCCGCTGATCGCATTGAATGTTGGGCGCCTTTGACTCGCAAGCAAACCCGACTGCCGGTAAAAAGCGCAAGATCGCTTCTGATGTCATAGTTGCTACGATTTGCCCGGTCGTCAACAAAGGATATGGTGCACCTATGGTGACAACCAGGTGAACACCCTGTCGTAGCTACGAACTCATGAATGATCCGGATCTAGGGGTTTCCCTGAAAAGAAGGAAAAGCCTGCGAAGGAATTCCGGTTGCCATGACACAAGATCCCGTGCGTCCCAGGTAACCACCGCCGTGGATATCCACGGGAAAACCCTATCCCCTCGCACCAGTAACAGACGTTCCTCCTGCGGCCATGGTTCCTGCAAGGTCCGTTTGTAACGGGAGTTAGGGCGAAACCAAGTCGCCATAGATCGGCCGTAAGAGGAGGCAACTCACGATAAGGGGACCTTTGAGCAGGGATTTTGTTTGACCGACTCGATTGCCTAATTATAATAGACCAATAACGAAGCGAGCCTCTCGGGCAATCACTTAGCATGCCCGAAGGCTATCGAACCGGCAAGTTCCCAGTGAGTCTCTCAAGAAAAGGACAGGGGTCCTTCGTGCTGAAGGGTCTCCGTAATGCGCATGCGCGAAGCATCTCCAGACGACAGCGGTATAGATAGAATCTCGCACAACGGCCAAGCAGCCCTGATCCTGCTGTGGGAAAGTCGGCGGTATGCCCGCGAGCTACAGCGTAGCCGTTGGGACTTCGCCGTCGAAATCGGCGAGTTGCGCCACGTGGGAATGGCCACCAGCGATCTTCGCTGGTTGATCTGCAAGGATCTGGTCGAACACGCCATGGAGGTGGATCCCGGGGAAGGCGAGAAACGCCGCTTTCAACCATGCAACGGCAGCCTCCGTTTTGACCGAACGACGTGCTTCGTGCTGACGGACCCGGGAATTACCTTCGCACGGGATATCTTATCTGCTCAGCCGGCGAGCCCTGATCCTGGCAACGGTCAGTCCAACGGCCGCCAACACAATGGAACCGTCGCCAAACTGAAACCCACCTGGGACAGCGATCTGCAGGAGCTACGACTGAGCGTCCACGTGATCAAGCAGTTCAAGGTCCCGGCGGTCAACCAGGAGCGAATTTTGGCCGCGTTCCAGGAAGAGGATTGGCCGGTGCGGATCGACGACCCCTTGCCGCCAAACCACGAGCAAAACTCCAAGCGGCGTCTGCACGACACGATCAATTCGTTGAACCGCAATCAGAAACAGTCTCTGATCCGCTTCATGGGTGACGGCAGCGGCGAAGGCATTCGCTGGGACCTTGTCGATCCCCTACCGGTGGAGATCTCCTCCACCGTCTGAAACGCGTAAAAACACGCGTATTCTTTGGGAAACCGCCGCTTGCGGCTTTGCAATTGGCCACAGGCCGGGTATTGCCATACTGTCAAGGGTAGGCCTTGCGGAAATCCGGCTGGGGCGTTACCTTAGTCTTTGGCGAGATCCAGCTCCGGCTTCTGGAGTCGACCGTCGGCCCTGTATACCGCGACGAACAGGTCGCACAGAGCCCTGGTGAGCCAACTTTCCCGCACGAAATCCCCCACAAGTGGCACTAGCGCCCATGGCGCTCGTATAATTTCGTGTGTCGACATCCGCCAAGGCGGACCCCGCCCGTGGATCGGGACCGCCGATCCGAGGAACATTCCCAAACATCAAAACTCTTGTACTATTCGAACCGAGGAGGCTACCCGTGGAAAAAAGACGCTTCGTGACCGTCGATGGCAATGAAGCGACCGCCTATGTTGCTCATCTTTGCAATGAGGTGCTGGCCATCTATCCGATTACCCCATCTTCGACAATGGGTGAACTGCCGGACGCCTGGGCGGCGGCCGGCCGAAAAAATATCTTCGGCACCGTACCCCAAATCACCGAGATGCAGAGTGAAGCCGGGGCCGCGGGCGCCGTACACGGGTCGCTGCAAGCTGGAGCCATCACGAGCACCTTCACCGCCTCGCAGGGCCTGTTGCTGATGATCCCCAACATGTTCAAGATCGCCGGCGAACTGACCCCCACCGTCTTTCACGTTTCGGCCCGAACGATCGCCACCCACGGGTTGTCGATCTTCGGCGACCACAGTGACGTGATGGCCTGCCGCATGACCGGTTGGGCCATGCTTTGCTCCCATTCGGTGCAAGAGGCCCAGGACATGGCCATGATCGCCCATGCCGCCACGCTGGAAAGTCGCCTCCCGTTCCTCCATTTCTTCGACGGATTCCGCACCTCGCACGAGGTGAACAAGATCGAACAGTTGACCGAGGACGACGTCTGCTCGATGATCGACATGGAACTGGTCCAAGCCCATCGCGCTCGGGCGATGAACCCGCAAAGGCCCGTACTGCGCGGCACGGCCCAGAACCCGGACGTCTTCATGCAAGCCCGCGAAGCCTGCAACCCCTACTACGACGCAACTTCCGGTATCGTCCAGAAGACGATGGACCAGTTTGCCAAACTGACCGGTCGGCAGTACAAGCTGTTCGATTATGTCGGTCCGAAAGACGCCGAGCGCGTGATTGTCCTGATGGGCTCGGGCGCAGGATCAGCCGAGGAAGCGGTCGAGAAGCTATCGGCCGACGGCGAGAAGGTCGGCCTGTTGAAGGTGCGGCTGTTCCGCCCGTTCAGTTCCAAGGCCATGGTCGAGGCACTACCCAAGACCGTCAAGGCCATCGCCGGTATGGATCGGACCAAGGAGCCGGGCAGTGCGGGCGAACCGCTCTACCAAGACGTGGTCACTGCGATCTCCGAGCATTGGGCCGCCCACACCGGCAACGAGGTGTTGCCTAAGATGATCGCCGGGCGATTCTCGCTGGCCGGCAAGGAATTCACGCCGGCTATTGTCAAAGCCATCTTCGAGGAACTGGCCAAAGACAAGCCCCAGCAGAAGTTCACCGTCGGTATCAACGACGACGTGACCAATCTGAGCCTCGACTACGACGCCTCTTACTCGACCGAAGCCGACGACGTCACCCGGGCCATCTTCTTCGGACTCGGCAGCGACGGTACGGTGGGGGCGAATAAGAACTCGGTAAAGATCGTCGGCGAGAATACGTCGCTTTACGCCCAGGGGTACTTCGTCTACGACTCGCGCAAGGCCGGCTCGCTGACCACTTCGCACCTGCGGTTCAGCCCGCGGCCGATCAAGGCTTCCTACTTGATCGACAAGGCCAACTTCATAGCCTGCCACCAATCGCACTTCCCCGAGCGGCTCGACATGCTCTCGGCGGCCGTTCCCGGCGCGACGTTCCTGCTGAACAGCCCGCATGGTCCCGACGACGTTTGGGACAATCTGCCGATCGAGATTCAAGAGCCGATCGTCGAAAAGAAGCTGCGGCTGTTCGTGGTCGACGCCTACAGCGTGGCCCGCGAGGCGAAGATGGGCGTGCGGATCAACACGGTCATGCAAACCTGCTTCTTCAAGTTAGCCAACGTGCTGCCTGAGAAAGAGGCCATCGCCCAGATCAAGAACGCCATCAAGAAGACCTACGGCAAGCGGGGCCCGATCGTCCTGGAGCAAAACTATGCCGCCGTCGACGGAGCCCTGGGCGCCTTGCACGAAGTGAAGGTTCCCGACAAGGTTACTGCGACCGAGCATCAACTCCCGCCGGTCCCGGCCGGGGCGCCGAAGTTCGTGACCGAGGTGCTGGGCAAGATGATCGCCAACCGGGGCGACGAGTTGCCGGTCAGCGCCTTCGTGGCCGACGGCACCTTTCCCACGGCTACCACCCAATACGAAAAACGCAGCATTGCCCAAGACATCCCCATCTGGGACAGCGGCGTCTGCATCCAATGCGGCCAATGCTCGCTGGCCTGTCCCCATGGGACCATTCGTCTGAAGGCGGCCCAGCCCAGCGATCTCGGCGGGGCGCCCGAGAGCTTCGAGACGGTCGACATGAAGGGCAAGGACTTCGCCGACTGGAAGTTCCGCCTGCAAATCGCCCCGGATGACTGCACCGGTTGCGGTATGTGCGTCGACGTGTGCCCGGCGAAAAAGAAGGAAGTCGCCGGCCGTAAAGCGATCAACATGGAACACAAGCTCGACCATCTCGACGCCGAACGGGCCAACTGGGACTTCTTCCTAACGCTTCCCGAGATGGACCGAAGCAAGGTCAAAGTC
>SDBT01016029.1_pt1 | contig 11886 bp, 20 predicted proteins | sample 2277101 | NCBI WGS metagenome assembly SDBT01 (sample SAMN10404973, study PRJNA504765) | marine sediment metagenome | isolation source: marine sediment core GS10_PC15, 103 cmbsf | place: Arctic Ocean: Southern Knipovich Ridge | collected 2010
GCCTCGATCGTGTCGCCGAAGGCGGCGATGTCGTGGACGATCGGGTTGAGCTCGGCGATCGCGAGCGACTTCTGGCTGGTGAGTTCGTTCATGTTGTCCTCCTGGGCGTCACGCCCGGCTAGTGATTATTGCGGAGCCAGTTCGGCTTCGCGGCTTGCGATGTAGGTCCGAAGGCCTGGTTCGTAGTCTACCGGGAGCTCGTCCTTGATGACGAGGATCTGGTCGATGTTCTTCGCGTCCCCGATCTCACGGGCGAAGTCGGCGAGCGACTTCCCGGTCCGGAGCTTCGTCTCCTCGCGGCGCTCCTGGGCCTCGGGGGTCTCGACGTGTCGCCGGCGGAGTTCGTCCTGGGCGGCCTTCACGAGGTCGGGCTTGTCGTCGATCTTGTCGCAGATCCAGGAGAGGAAGCCGTCGTCGACGAGCTCCCAGGGCTGGCCCTTCCACTCCTTGCCGATCGGGCAATGAGTCGAGACCGGCTTCTGGTGTCCGGTCGGGAAGGTCTGGGCGCTGGGCTCCTCGCTCGGGTTGTGAGGATCCGGGGATCCGCTCGAGATCTTCTCGGGGTCCATGTCCTCGACGTCCTGGGTGAAGATCTCCGAGAGGCCGGCGCAATTCAGGACCGCGTCGATGAGCGAGCTCTTCTTCGCCATCTTGAAGGACTTGTTCAGGTCGTCGTAGTCGGCCTTCGTGGCCCTGGCTCCGATCCCAGTCGAGACCGTGAGGCCGACGTCGTTGATGAGTTCGCAACGGAGGAGGAGCTGGTCGATCGGCTTCCCGTCGAGGACCAGGTCTTCCCAGCGCCCCATGTTCGGCCAGGTCGACTTGAGCCCCATCATCCCGACGATCTTCTCCGCGCCGGCCTTCCAGAGCGACGGCTTCGAGAAGTGGTAGGGGTTCTGGCAGTAGCGGCCGTCCGGGCATTGGTCCTTCTTGATGACGTGGATCCGTCCCCAGTCGGTCCCCTCCTTGAGCTCTTCCTGGATCCAGGCGATGAGCGCCTTCCGGTTCTTCTTGCGACGATCGAGGCCGCGCTGGAATTGCTGGGGCGCGATGTCGAAGGTCGAGCGGACCTCGAGCGCCTGGGTGTTCGGTTCGGAGACGGGCGTCTCCAGGACGACGAGCTCGCCGTCCTTCGCTGGCTGGTTCATGTTGTTCTCCTGCAAAGTGGAGCCGGAAGTGTATCAGGTCGCGGGATGCTCGGCGAGCGCCGGCGGCTGGAGATCCAGGGCGAAGCATACCGGACACAAGTGTCGGGCCTGGGTGAAGCGGATGACCTCGAGGGTCTCCTGGTCGACGACCTTCGGCCCCTCCGAGAAGCTCGGCTCCTGGAACGTCGCGAGACATCCCCGACATCGCCAGAGACCAGGGGCCGTCGGGATGCCGGCGCTCACGCCAGGAGCTCCGCCTGGTTGATACAGTCCCAGGCCGTCCCGCGGAGGGATCGGAACATGAGCTTCGGCCGGCCCCATCTCATCGAGCTCACGGTCTGGACCGCCTCGAGCTTGCCGAGGTCGACCAGGCCGGCGACGAGCTTCCGGGTCCGCTCGCGACCGATCCCGACCTGGGCGGCGACGTGGTCCTCGGTGAAGAACTTGTCGGGGTGTTCGCGGAAGTAGGTCCAGATCTTGAGGGCGGGGTCGTGGATCCCCTTCCACTTCCTCACGAGTCGAGCTCGGGCTGGGGGAGCTCGTCGGTGACGACGATCCAGGCCGGGAGGTCTTCCTTCGTCTCGGACACGAACGCCCAGACGCGGCCCCAGGAGGAGAGCCCGACCAGGCGGCCGTCTGGGTTCGTGAGGATCTGGACGACGATCTCGCGGTCCCTGGAGCCTCTCACGGCCGTCTCGTAGAGGTCCTGGCGAACATAGCCGACGAGATCCTCGCCGCCGTCCTGGTCCATCCGGGCGGCGACGCGGGGATCCACGAAGACGAGGTCGGGCGCGCTCACGAGTCCATCGCCAGAGATGCGCCGACGACGACGACGGCCGTCACGATGATCGCGATCGGGTTCGCGCCGACCAGGAGCGCCGCGACAATGAAGCCGACCAGGAGGAGGCCGCTCACGTTCGGAGCTCCGCGCCGATCCCCAGGGTGAGCGGGTCGGGCGGATCCTCGAGCTCGACCTCGAGCTCTTCTTCGGGCGCTCCGATGACCGGCTTCGGCGTTCGCGGCGGCTGGATGTCTCGCCAGGCGTCGGTGTTGTCCCGGCCACATTGCCGGCAAGCGTAGAGGGTCCGGTCGTCGCGACCTCGGACTGGATGGACTTCTCTCGAGCCGCAAGCCGGACACGCCGGGACGTCGGTCGCTGAGATCATTCTGTTCTCCCTGCAAAGGCCCGACCGCCTCGGCGGATCCCCTCACGGGATCCAGGCGGCCGGGCGAAAACTACACGCCCTCGGCGTTCCGATCCTGGGCCTCGGCCTCGAACGCCGCCTCGAGCTTCGGGAACTTCCCGGTCTCGGTCACGAGGATCGCGTTGTTATCCGGGCCGAACATCGCGCGCCCGAGCTCTTCCATCCCAGGCCCCGGAGCGCCGTCGCGGATCGCCTGGGCGGTCTGGACGAGGATGATCTCGTCGTCGGTCGTCCTGGCGATGTCGAGCTGGAACATCGAGAGCGCGGCCTCGAGCTCCTCCATCGTCGTATCGGGCGACGGGTTAGCGCGCCACGGGAGCGAGCCGAGCTTCGCCTGGATCGTGATCGAGCGGCTCACGCGACGCTCCGGACTTGCTCGGCGAAGAGCGGGTCGTAGATCGCCGCGAGCGGAACGCGGCCGCGGTAGAGCTTGAAGAGCTGGCGGGCGAGATCCTGGCGCGGTGTCGTCTGGCCGTTCTCGACGCGGTAGAGGGTCGGGCGAGTACAGCCGACGAGCTCACAGATCGCCTCGACCGTGAGGCCGGAAAGCTCGCGCGCCTGGCGGAGTTTCGTGTTGTGTTTCATGTGGAACGTCTCCTGGGGGTCTTCTGGTCCGAACTGTAACACGGGCCGGGACGCTAGAGCCAGCGCGGGTTCCAGCCGATCCAGCCGGTCCGGTCCGGATCTGGGTGAACTATTTGTTGTAAATCTGTGACTTAGGCCTTGTTCTTCGTCTCATAACCTGGGACACTCGTCGCTCGACCGGCCACTACTAACAACCAGGAGCACGACATGACCGACTTCAACATCTTCCGGATCCACGACTTCAAGGCGACCGACGTGACGGTCGAGCCCGTGAGCCCGTTCGGCCAGATCGTCTTCGCCGAGTGGTTCGGCCAGGGCGTCCACTCGGTCAACATCAAGAAGACCGACTCGCCGACGATCATCGCCGCCATCGCGAAGCGCCGGATGACCTGGACCGACGGGAGCGACTCATGAGCGCCGTCGACTTCAAGCGCCGGATCGTCATCGGGACGCCGGTCACTCCGAAGGCCCTCTTCCCGTCCCTGGCCGGCTCGTCGTTTTGTGTCTCTCACGCTCATCCGCGCGACCTGGACCGGGCGATCGAGTTCGTCGGCGAGGACGAGATCCTGGTCCTCGACAATGGCGCGTTCTCTCACTGGAAGAAGGGCAAGGGCGCGATCGACCGGAACAAGTTCTGGGACTGGGCGAACGCCGCCCAGGCTCGGAGCCCCCAGGCGATCGCCGTGATCCCGGACGTCATCGAGGGATCCGAACACGAGAACCTTCTCGAGATGTCCTGGGCGATCCGTGAGGATGCCGGCGCGCTGGCCGACTATCCCGAGCGGACGATGTCGATCTGGCACTTGAACGAGAGCCTCGACTTCCTGGCGACCCAGGCGCGGCTCATGAACTTCGTCGGCTTCGGCTCGTGTGCCGAGTTCGACGTCCAGACGAAGAAGGCCGACTACATGGCGCGGATCCGTGAGGCCTCCGACGTCCTGGACCAGGTCGAGCGCGACTTCAATCGCCGGCCCTGGATCCACTTGATGAGAGGCCTCGGCGTCCTGGCCGAGCTCACGCGATTCGAGAGCGCCGACTCGACGAACGTCGCCGTCAATCATTGCCGATACAAGGACGAACACGGCGACGATCGCGCGGCGTTCATGAAGCGCCGGATCCAGAGCCAGGTCGACGCCGGCGTGGACCAGGCGGACATCGAGACGATCACGAGCTCGATCACGAACTTCGACGACGCGCCGACCGCGCGCCCCAATTTGTGAACCAGGAGGACGACCATGACGACGCAAGAACGCAAGCTCGACCAGGAGATCCAGGAGGCGGCCGCGAAGGCGGTCGACGCCCTGGGCCGCTACAAGTTCGCGATGTTCGGATACTGGGCCGGGATCTGGGTCCACTTGAACAAGATCGAGGGCAAGAAGCGCCCGAACCCGTTCCGGGAGCTCGTGCTCTCGGCTCGTAATTTGCAGGAAGGAGGAACGACATGAGGAAGACCGACGCCGGCGTTCGCGCCCGTATTGAATCGAACCGAGACAAGGTTCCCGTCGAGTTGTGGTCGAGAGCGCCGCAACGGAACGGGATCCCGATCCCCAGGATCGCTCGGACCTGGGTGTTGTTGAACCCGTCACGCGAGAACGAGAAGGACGTCCCGGCCCGCCAGGCCGAGCTCCAGGACCGCGGCTTCCGCCATGAGCGGACCGTCGACCTCTCGGACTGGAACGGAGGAGAGGCATGAAGACGAAGAGATGGAAGTCGACCGGGAGCGAGCCGCGCGATCGTGAGATCACGCCGTTCGATCTCCTGGACCGCTGGGGCCGCTGGGTCGGCTACGAGATCGACGTCCGCGCCGTGAACTGGGAGGAGGCTCCCGAGTTCGCGACGATCTGGTCGGAGGATCCGAAGCCCTGGGTCGCGTTCACTCATAACACGCGAGACGGGAACCACTACGGGCCGACGACCGCGCCGATCTGGGGCGAGACCGAGGCCGAAGTCATGGCGAAGGCAAGGAAGCGCCGCGCCGGCGCAAGGAAGCGCCAGGAGAAGTCCTGGAGCGAACTCAACGAACCGAGAAGGAGATCATCATGAACGAAGTCATCACAGTCGGGCCGACTCTCGAGGAGGACGTCCGCGACGCCGTCAAGGCGATCCAGGAGCTCGAGCCGCGAACCTTGAACCGTCGCGTCGGGCTCATCATGCAAGGCGAGGGCGGGAAGGACGAGCCCCTCCGCGAGCTCATCATGTCCGTCGCCCTGGGCTGGGAGCGGGTGAACTGGACGAGCGTCGAGATCGCCAGGCTCGAGGAGGATCTCACGAGCGACGAGACCCGTCTCAAGATCTGGCTCTTGAAGTTCGCCTCGAGGATCCGCTCATGAACGCCGACCAGGAGGCCGTCATCGACGCGGCCATCGTGTCGGCGGAGCCGGCCGTCATCCGCTCGCAATTCAAGCGCGCGGTCGAGCGACTCGAGGATCTCCTCGAGCTCCGGATCCTGGAGGAAGGTCCCCAGGGCGGGCGCGCGCTCCTGGAGAAGATGGCGCTCATCGCCGGCGATCGGCGCGCGAAGGCCGTGAACGTCCAGGTCGAGAGGAGGCGATCGTGACCGGCGGCCCGACGCGGATCCAGGTGACGGCCTGGACCGACGACGACCAGGAGATCGAGCTCCAGGTCCCGGCGAAGTTCGAGTTGTGTCCGCGGTGTCGCGGTGTCGGCTCTCACGTCAATCCGGCGGTCGACGGCCAGGGCTTGAGCCGCGAGGACTTCGACCAGGACCCCGGCTTCGAGGAGGCCTACTTCCGCGGCGACTACGATGTCGCGTGTCATCGTTGCGCCGGCGAGAAGGTCATCAAGGTCGTCGACCGTGAGCGAGCGACGCCCGAGGAGCTCGAGGCCTTCGACGCCCAGGAGGAAGCCGCGCGCGAAGCCGACGCCGAGCGTGACGCCGAGCGGAGGGCGGGGTGTTGATCGCGCGGAGGCGATCGTGAACCGGCCGCGGAAGATGAGCTCGAGGCCGACCGATCTCTGGCCGGCCGAGGAGCTCGCGCTTCTCCCTCCGATGGCGAAGACGAACTGGACGGCCTACGGTCACGCGCCGACGAAGGGGAGGCGCTACCAGTTGAACGTCGACGGCGAGGAGCTCCAGGTCTGGGTCATACATTGCGGACATCCGACCGCGCTCTGGCCCTACTACATCGAGGCCTTCTTCCAGGAGGGGATCATCGTGTCGCCGAACGGCCACGGGTTCACCTACCTCGAGGACGCGAAGCTCGGAGCCTGGAAGGCGTTCTGGGATGACAAGCGCGGGACCGTTTGACGAGACGCTCGCGAAGGCGTAAAAAGGATGGCCCCGCCGGTCACGGAGATCGGCGGGGCCTTTTTACGCTCGGAAGACTTTGCAGGAAGTCGAGCGGCTCGCGGATCCTACCGCGAACGCCTCCCTCCTTCAACCACTCCGGGCCGCCCAGGTGAGCGGATAACGCGAGCGCCTGGGTGTTGAGCGGCTACTCGGGGAGACCAGGAGCCGCGCGCCAGGCGTACCGGGACGGCGTGGTCGAAGCGCCCGGAAGTCCATGAGCTCTCGAAGCGTAAGCGAAGAGACGGTCGTCCGAGAAGCTCGCCAGGTTGCGGGAGTTCTCGGGCGTCCTGAGATCGAGCGACACGAAAACACGATAAACTTCAAGACGAAGAACCAGGAGGAAGACATGGCGAAGACGACGAACTGTAGATCATGTGGCGAGGAGATCGCCTTCGAGAAGAACAAGAACGACCGCTGGGCTCCCGTCCATCCGATGACCCGAGAGCGTCACCAATGCCAGACCGAGCGAACGTGTGAAGATTGCCAGAAGACCTTCAAGGGCGCGGACTGGATGAAGGTGTGCTCGGAGTGTTACCGGAGCGGAGGGAGCTCGCCCAGATCGACGCCAGCGCCAGCCAGTGAGCCCCAGCCGAAGGAAGGCCTCCAGGACGACATGAGGTTCGACGATGACGCCCCGCCGTTCTAGCGGCCAGGGCGACCTCCTGGAAGAGGATCCGAAGGCGAACTCGAGGGAGGACATCGGCTTCTCCAGGCCTGGTCCAGAACGTCCCGAAGGAGTCGACGATCGACCGCCGGCGGAGAAGAGCTTCGGGAAGAGATCGCCAGGTCCGGATCCGGTTCCCGTGAACGTATGCTCGAGCGCGATCCAGATCCTCGACGCGCGGAAGTTCGTGACCTGGATCCACGACCAGGACATCGAGATCCACGAGGACGTCACGGTCGGCCACGTTCTCGTCGGCTTGTCCGGTCTCGGGACCGAGGCGCTCGGCTGGTTGTGTCGGGCGTGTCGCCAGGCTGGCCGAGCTCCAGCGCCGGCAATGATGAGGGAGGCGGCGATGAAGAAGGACGTGAGCCTCCTCCGCCTGGGTGAATAGACGAAGAAGGCCCGCGCCCGAGTCGCGCCAGAAGTTAGGCGACCGGGATCCCCTGGTTCGTGTAGTCGACCGCGGCCGTCGAGGCCCGGATCGTGTCGGCCGAGACCTGGATGTCGAAGGCGTCGCCGATGTCCCGGTTCAATGTCCCGAAGCCGACGCCCTGGACGGCGGCCAGGAGCTCGCCCTCGGTCACGCCGGCGACTCCGCCGAGCGCGTTCGCCCGAGCGGCTTCACGGATGAGGAAGTTGTCGAGGGCTGGGTGTCGGCCCTGGAGCCTGGTCGAGGCGGCGATGAGTCGGGTCCGGTGTCGGATCCGGCGGACCCTGGCGGGGGTGATCTTCTGGAGCTGGGTGTTCGTCGACATGAGTCTCTCCTGGTTGAAGTTCTGGGAGCCCTCACGGCTTCGGCCTGGCGAGTATAGTCCCAGGGATGCGGAACTTCATCTTCATCGGGATCTTCGTCGGGATGGCCGGCCTCGCGGTCTTCCATGCCTGGACCGGATCCTGGGGGGCGATGTCGATCGACGCCTTCGTCGGCTTCCATGCCTGGCGGGCCTGGCGGCCTCGAGCTCGCCGGCGCTAGAAGTAGGGGTCCTCGCCGATCGGAAGCGGGTCGGCATAGGCGGCGACCGGAGCCGTGAAGGTCGCGGTCTCGGTGTTGCGGAGGAGCATCCGGAACTCGTCGAACTTCCCGTCGAAGTCCCTCGAGCTCGCGTCGCTCATCAAGCCGATCTTGATCCGTTGACCAGAATCGAAGAGGACGTCGGTCCCGATCGAGTCGCTCGCGCCGTCGAGTGTCTGGAGGATCCCGTCGATCCAGAGCCGGAGCGTCGAGCCCTCTCGGCCGACCTGGATGTGGGCGTAGGTGAGGACCGCCAGGTCTCCCTCGACCCCGACGACGAAGGCCGTCTTGATGACGGTCCCGTCGACCGACCAGGCGAACACGAGGTCGGTCGTCGTGCCGGCGTCGTCGAAGTAGAGCGCCCACGAGCGGAGGTTCCCGGTGTCGAGCCACTGGTTCGCGAGAGCGTGGCCGCCGTTGCCGTCATCGTGTGGAAGGATGTCCGGCCGGTATTGGATGTCGATCGTGAAGTCGGCGTCGAAGAGCCGATGATTCGCGCGCGAGAGATGATACTGACCCGAGTCGCCCGAGCCGTCACAGTCGAGGCAAGCCGTCCCGAATTTCGGCGTGAGCTCCAGGTTCGAGCCGCCGCCGAAGACGAAGCGCGCGCCCAGGCGATCCTCGGATCGGCGGACGTGATCGGTCGCGAAGAAGGCCGTCCCGTCGAAGTGGTCGAGGATGATGAGCTCGTCGCGCTCGTTCCGGTCGGCGATGACGCGCCGGGCCGGGCCGATCGTCGCGGTCGGGATCGTGTAGGTCGCGCCGTCATACTTCGCGCCGATCGAGATCGAGACCTCGTCGATGAAGCCGTTCAAGGCGCGCTGGCGGGTGATGACGCTCGAGTCGTAGAAGCGCCCGATCGTGATCGGGACGTTCGAGAGCTGGTCGTTCCTCATGTCCGGCTGGCCGTCGTAGAAGGTCAAGTTCTGGCCGACGCGGTTCCCCTCGAAGAAGAGCGAGAGCCCGTTCCCGAGCCTCACGGCGGCGACGTGATACCAGGTATCGACGACCAGGGTCCCGAGGTCGCTCGACGTGAGCGCGACCTGGCTCGAGATGTTGCCGACCGGCGAGTAGATGAAGACGATGTCGTCGTTCGCGTCGAAGTAGAACCACCAGTCGACCGCGTTCCCGCCGCCTGGGCGGTCGTATTTCGCGAGGATCGCCATCCCGTCGGTCGTCGATGACGGGAGCGCGGTGAAGCGGATGAAGGCCTCCATCGTGAACGGCTTCCGGAGGAGGTCGAACTGGAAGAGCTTCGAGCCGACCGACTCCTGGATCCAGGCCCCGTCGTTCGTCGCGAGCGTGACGTTGTCGTTGACGCCGTCGCAACGGAGCGAGGCGGATCCGAACATCGACTGGGCCGTGTCGATCTCCGAGGTCCCCGTGATGTTCAAGTCGAAGCCGGTGAGGTCGTCGGTCGGGTAGTTGACGTCGGTGTCCGAGCCTTCCATGAGCGCCAGGAGCGGGAAGTTCGCGCGCGAGTCGTCGAACGGGACCGTCTCGATCGTGTAGTCCTCCTGGTAGACCGCGAACGGCGTGAGCCGGAACTCGTCGACGTGGCCGTCGAAGAAGGCGTTCGTGATGTTGTTGAAGTTCCGCGCGCCGATGACCAGGTCGCCCGAGCCCCGGAAGATCGCCGGCGAGTGGGTGACGGCGGTCCCGATCCTGGTCCCGTCGATGAAGACGTGGAAGACGCCGAAGATCGTCCTCGAGATCGCGAGCGCGTATTGAGTCCCGCCGACGGGGATGAAGTCCGCGTTCGTGATGTTCGTGAAGAACGGGCCGTTCGTGCCGCTCGACGAGCTCCCGAACTGGAACCGATTCGAGCCGCCGACGTAGACGAGCGTCCAGGAGTCGATCCCGTCCCCGTCCATCTGGCCGCAGATCTCAACGGAGCCGGCGGGGTCGGCCGTGAAGCGGAGCCGACACTCGACCGTCCAGGCGGCGAGCACGTCGAAGCGCCGGTCGACCGGATACCGGACGAAGGCGTCGACGCCGTCCAGGAGGAGCGAAGAGCCGCCGAAGACCGACTCGGCCGTGTCGATCTGGGCCGTCCCCCGGAACTGGACGAACTGGTTGATCGGATCCACGGCGTCGACGACCGTGATCGTGTCGACCCCGTCGAAGTGGAGCATGACGACCGGGTCGTTGATCCCGATCGAGAAGATCCCCTCCGCGATGAAGTCGAAGAAGCCGGGCAAGTGGGAGACGTTCGACGAAGGCCCCGCGGTCGGCGAGTGTTTCGTCTCGATCTCGAGGCGCGCGTTGAACTGGGTCCCGATCGCGCCGCCGGCGATCATGTCGGCCTTCGGGACCTGGAGCTCGTCGGTCGCGGAGACGACGACCTGGTCGATGATCGAGAAGACCGCGTCGACCCTGGCCGCGGTCGGGTTCTGGTCGAGGTCGTGGATCCAGATCGAGACGACCATCCCGTCGAGCTCGCCAGGGTTCAAGCCGCCGCCCGAGATGTCGAGGCCCTGGACGCTCCAGAGGATGTCCTGGGTCCGCCAGAGTCGGTGCTGGGGAAGTAGTTGTTGTCCGACGTAGTCCGGCCCGGACTGGGGCGAGATGACTCGGTCGAAGATCGCGACCGCCGGCCAGAAGCCGTCGGTGAAGAACGAGACCTGGGCCGGGAGGAGCGGCTTGTCGTTGCGGACCGAGGTCGTCGTGTCGATCGTGACGACGGGGAGCGGGACCGCGGCCGGCTCCAGGATCTCGTCGTTCGGAGATCTCGGGAGGAACTTCATCTCGACGCCCAGGCCTTGCGCGTAGGTCTCGAGCCCCATCCCGAGGCCGCCGGTCCAGATGAACCAGATCCTCTCGCCGGCGTTGTGAGCCTTCCAGAACGTGTCCATCGCGGCGCGGTAGACGTTCTCGAGCCGGATCCCGGTGAGGTCGTCGACGATCTCGTCGAAGATGATGAACTCCTCGCCGACCAGGCCTGGCGAGATGACCGCGACGCCGGCGAAGTTCCCGATCGAGGGCGAGTAGGGCGAGATGAGCGCGTCCAGGCTCTCGGCTCCGATCGGGTCGACCTGGATCGAGAAGCCGGCCTGGCCCGCCTGGGCTCCGAGCTCGTTGTTCCGGAGCGTCCCGACGCTGGCGAAGGAGGCGCGGACGAAGTCGGTCGAGACGTAGGCCCCGGCCGGCGGGTTCCCGGTTCGGCGGATGACCTCGTATTCGATGGCGGCGTTCCCAGGGACGCGGCGGGCGATCGTCGAGATCCTGGGGAGCGTGTTCGGCTGGGGATCCCCGCGCATGAGGATGAAGGGAGCCTCGAAGGCGGCCTGGTCGGCGACCAGGAACGGCGCGACGGTCTGGATCGGCGGGACGAAGTCGGACGGCGGAGTCGGCTCGACGGTCGCCGGCTCGTTGCCGAAGATGTCCTCGACGACGGAGAGCTCGATCGACTGGCGGGTCGTGTCCCCGAGCGACATCTTCGTCACGCGGACGGGAAGGTCGACGACCTCGGCCTGGGCCGACGTGAGCCGGAAGACCGAACCGGGCCGGAGCTCGTAGGCCGTCCGGTTCACGAGGATCGTCCCCTTCTGGAGCGGGATCGAGAGGCCGCGCTTCTCCCTGGCGGCGATGACCTGGGCGACGGCGGTCGTGTGGCAACCAGGGAAGCGGACCTCCTGGGTGACGGTCCGGCCCTGGATGATCCGGTTCCCGGCCGCGGTCTCGACGGCGTGGGTCTCCTTCCAGTCCTTGCTCCTGGACGTGTAGCGGATCCGGATCCGGTTCTTCGTGTTCGACCAGTCGCCCTGGTCCCATTGTTTGACCTCGAGGAGGTTCGCGCTCATGCCGACGTCGATGACCAGGGGGAGCGCCGCGATGACGTAGTCGGGCCGCGCCAGCGAGACCTCGATGAGCCCGGTGATCGGGTTCGGGCCGATGTAGCCGTCGACGTGTTGCTCGATGAGGTCCTGGATCGCGCCGGTCGTTGTCTGTTCGTCCTGGAT
>SDBT01016030.1_pt1 | contig 11885 bp, 11 predicted proteins | sample 2277101 | NCBI WGS metagenome assembly SDBT01 (sample SAMN10404973, study PRJNA504765) | marine sediment metagenome | isolation source: marine sediment core GS10_PC15, 103 cmbsf | place: Arctic Ocean: Southern Knipovich Ridge | collected 2010
CGGTTAACCAGGAAGGCAGCAAAATAGGCTCCTCCAGCCATGCCTGCCAACCACAGATAGATCCAAATTGGTGCACTCCAAGCAATCATTTCACGTCTCCTTCTACTTTAGACTTCTGTTCTGCCTCAATCTGCTGTTTCCGCCTGAAGAGGAACCAGAAGGGCAAGGCAGCTACTGCCCCGGCGGCAAGAATACCGCTCAACCATTGACCAACCGACGACGATATTGCTACCTTCGGTGATTCTGGCAGACCGTAGACCGCCGGCGAATCGTCTAGGACATATAGTACATGGAGACCACCCAGTTCTTCTTCGCCATATAAGTAGGCATTGCTATATCCTTTGCCTCTAAGAGCCTGAATTCGGCTTCTGCCATCGGCCAGTAGCGTATTACGGTCACCGAATATCAGAGCATCAGTGGGGCAGCTCTTGACGCAGGCTGGGTCCAAACCTTCGGCAATGCGGTTCAAACCCGGAGTAATGCAGCGGGTGCACTTTCGGGCAGTGCCCCGCTCCTCATCTTTATGTGGGACATCGAAGGGGCAAGCCAAGACACAGTAACCGCAGCCTATACACCACTCTTGGTCAATGATTACGACCCCATCCTGGTGGGATATGGCTCCAGTAGGGCACACCTGCTCGCAACTGGCTTCGGTACAATGCATACAGGCAAACCGGGTAAATAGCCAGTTAACCTTTCCTTTCTGTTCCGTTTCTGTAAACCCCATCCTTACCCAGGTACGGGCGGAAAGATCCGGAGGATTCTCGTAGCTGCCCCAGTTGTGCGCGTCCACCCCGTTTTCCTCAGTGGGTATCTCCTCATCGTTCTCGTTCCACTGCTTACAAGCGGCCTGACAGCCCCGGCAAGCTGTACACCGTGTTGCGTCATATAAAATTGCTTTTTCTGCCATTTATACCTCCAAGTATATACTCCATTATCACCTTCTTAAGCCTTCACCACGTCTACCAGGAAAGCCTTGTACTCCGGTATCATCGTATTGGCATCACCAACATGGGGAGTCAGCATATTGGCGCTGTCACCAGTAGACAGACCTATGAAGCCCCAGTGCCATGGCAAGCCTACTTGGTGCACCACCTTTCCGTTCATCTGGAACGGTTTGAAGCGCTTGGTGACCATCGCTACGACCGTCACCTTGCCTCGTGCTGATTCCACGATAACCTTTTCACCGTTAGCAATACCTTTCTCGCGTGCCAATTCTTCACTCATCTCAACAAACGGCTCAGGCTGCATCTCTATCAGCCACGGCATATTTCTGGTCATCTGTCCACTCTGCCAATGTTCAGTCAGCCGGTAGGTGCTCGCTACTATCGGGTAGCGGTTAGGTGTACCCTGTTCGTCAGGTCGCCAGATCTTGAATGCTGGGCTGCTCAACTGACCCGACATGGGATTAGTCGTTAGTGGAGTCTCCCAGGGCTCATAGTGCTCTGGGAACGGTCCCTCTGCCATGCCAGGGCCGAACATACGGCTATGACCCTCCGGTTTCATGATGAAGGGCCACCTGGTATCAGCGCGTGCGGTTCCATCCGGATTCTGCATTGGATACCACCCGCCGTCGGGAACATCACCTTGCCATACCTTGGAGACGTATTTCCCGTCTGCCACGTCACCCTTGAACCAGATGACGGGGTGCTCCTTGTCCCAGGGAATACCTTGCAGGTCAACTGATGCTCGGTTATAGATAATCCGTCGGTTCACCGGCCAGCACCAAGCCCAGTTGGGATAAAGACCAACGTTAAAAGGACCTGGGGTAGGGTCGCGGCGGGCAGCCATGTTCCCACCCTCGGTATAGCTGGCACAGTACAGCCAGTTGCCTGAGGTAGTAGTCCCATCGTTCCTCAGCTTACCAAAACTCGCCGCCAGCTCGCCTGTAGTTAAAGCGTAACCGTTTATTTCCTTAGCTACCCTGTGCACATCGGGCTCGTGTCTACCAGCCTGCTCCGGCCGATAGTCCCAATCAAGCTTGGTGATCGCTTCGGCATTCGGCCCACCTTCAGTGGTATATAGCTCCTTCAGTCTCTTGTAGATTCTATCAAGCATCCAGAGGTCTTCCATCGCATCTTCGGGACCATCAGCTGCCTTATAGCGCCACTGACTCCACCTACCGCTATTGGTAACACTCCCTTCCTTTTCAAAGGAATTAAGCGCTGGCAGTAGGAACACCTCAGTCTGAATTTTAGTTGGGTCGGCACCGGGGCGCTTCCAGAAGTTGGCCGTCTCGGTATGCCAGATATCGACGGCTACCATCCAGTCCAGCTTATCCATGGCACCACGCTCGACGTTGGCATTGGGTCCGCCGACCGCCGGGTTCTGCCCCCAGCACATTAAGCCTTTGATGACGCCAACATCCATCGCCTCAAACAGCGCGATGTGAGAGTAGTTTTGACCAGCCTCGATCTTGGGTAGATAATGGAATCCAAACTCATTATCCGCAGTAGCCGCATCTCCATACCAGGCTTTCAGCAAACTGACCGTGTATTTGGAGGTATTACCCTTCCATGCATCCCTTGGTTGACCCGGTTTAAGATAGTAACCCCACCAGTTAGCACTATTGGGGTCATTGGTTACTGGAGTAGCTCTTTCTAGGTACTTATCAAGGGAGGTATCAATGTTCTGCGGCACCTTCAGGTAACCAGGAAGAATATGGAACAGCAGGCAGTGGTCGGTTGAACCCTGAACATTGGATTCACCTCGCATCGCATTGATGCCGCCTCCAGTTACTCCGATGTTACCCAGTAACAACTGCAGTATGCAGTAGGAGCGAATATTCTGAGCGCCATATGTATGCTGGGTAGTTCCCATCGCATAGAGTATCGTACCTGCTTTCCCCGACTTGCCAGTAGCCGCGTAGGTTTGGCAAACCTCATTGAAAGTAGCCGTCGGCATACCGCAGATTTCATTTACCTTCGCCGGCGTATAGCGGGCAAAATGCTTCTTCAGCAGTTGGAACACGCAGTTTGGGTCTTTGAGGGTTTTGTCTTTCTTCGGCACACCATTCGCATCCACCTGGTATTGCCAGGTGGATTTATCGTACTTCCTGTTAGCATTATTGGTTTCGTTAAGGTCGCCGGCATACCCGGAGAATAGCCCCTCTAGGTCTTCCGGCCCCTCGAAAGCGGGATTAATCAGATAAGGTGCGTTAGTATATTCGGTAATATACGTCATGTTGTAGTTGTTAGGATTATGTTCAATGTCATCGAGGACATACTTAATCATGCCACCGATGAAGGCAATATCAGTCCCCGACCTCAATGGAGCATAAATATCGGCTTTAGATGAGGTTCTGGTAAACCTCGGGTCAACACTGATGAGTTTCGCCCCCTTCTCTTTTGCCTCGGTAATATACCCAAAAGCTGCCGGGTGATTCTCGGCAGGATTGGACCCTATCGCTATGATGCAGTCGCTATTAGTAATATCATTCCAGTGATTGGTCATTGCACCGCGACCGAACGTTTCCGCCAAACTGGCGACGGTGGGGGAATGTCATATGCGGGCATGGTGCTCGATATACACCAGCCCCAACGCCCTGGTTAGCTTTGCCAGCAGATAACATTCCTCGTTATCTAGGGCGGAGCCTCCTAGATTAGCAATGGCTTCAGTGCGATTTACTACGTTACCCTTGCTATCTTTAGTGATGAAGCTGGCATCTCTGGTAGCCTTTATCTTCCGCGCAATCTGATCAATCGTCCAGTCCCATGTTTTTTCCTCCCACTCGCTCCCACCTGGCCGCCGGTAAAGAACCTTACTCAGTCGCCAGGGGTTGTCCGCAGAGAGCTGCCGCATTGAAGCCCCCTTGGCGCAGGCGGCGCCACGGTTAATCGGGTGCTCAGGGTCACCTTCAATGTTTCGTACCTTACCGTTCTCGGCACCAACTATGAATCCGCAACCTGAAGCATCATAAGGGCAGATGGTTGTCTTCTCCCCAATCCTTTTTTTCAGTGGCAAGGACTTGGGGGCTCTAGCTAGTGCTACATTCGGATTCAGAGCTCCTAGCAGAAAAATGCCACCAACCCCGGTTCCCGAGGCTTTTAAGAATTCTCTTCGACTTAGTTCCATTTAGCATCCCCTTTCTTTGTATTTAACATAAAAATAGTTATGCCTAAAATTTATCGGCATAACTTCCCACGTAGAATCAATTAGTTTATCCTTTGTCCAGTACAACGCTCTATGTATGATAAGATATCATGCCTATGTTGTCAAGTATAACGCTCTATATATGATAAATAACTATACTTGCTTTGTCAAGGTATAACACCCTATATATAATAAAGAACTATGCTCGCTTTGTCAATTCTGTACTCAATCCCAGCTTTGGCGCTGTCTCTGTAGCTGTAACTTTGTCTTTGATTGAGTGTGATTCAGCACGAATGACTTAGTAATCTATTCATGGTGCTAATCAATGGATAGTTTTATTAAGAACGTATTATATACAGACGTGCTTTTGACATTGTAGGTATTTTAGAGCTAGAATAGGTATGCTTTTGCGGGAGTAACTCAGTTGGCAGAGTCCCTGCCTTCCAAGCAGGTTGTCGCCGGTTCGAGCCCGGTCTCCCGCTTTTTGAAGCTGAATCGGCTGGGTTGCAGCCAGAAAATAGCCTGTCCAGCGTACTAAACTATTATCTTTTGGCACGACATTTCACAAAGTATGTTTGCATTATTTTTACCTCCCTTTGTGATGGAGAGCTTTGCCAACGTTGATGGATGAGGATTCTAGGAGCAGTGGTATACGGCCAGCTCGTAGAGGAGGTTATTACGGGGCCTTGAGAGGGAGATTAACAACCAGGTGCCATGGATATATTATTGGTGACAAAGCAATGAAGATCAGGATGCCTTATTGCGAATTGAAATGGGAAATGTTGGATTAAGTACATAGTAGCTATTATAGCGCCCTCCGCTGGTAGAAGAGAATAACGGAAAACAAGGGGAAGCTAAGTAAGAAAAAAGTGAGTTCTGCCAAGAATTATAATTAGACGCCAAATTTAAATGGCAAGACTTTTTAGGAAGAGAGAACAGATATGTACGAACTACTGGTTAAAGGTGGTGAACTGATTGACCCGGCACAAGGTATCCGTGGCCAGAGAGACATTGGCATCTCTCAAGGTAAGGTAATGGCTGTAGAAACTAATATAGACCTGGGTGAGGCGAAGAGGGTTCTTGATGCTAAGGGAAAAATAGTGACTCCCGGCCTCATTGATATGCACAGCCATGGTTCTCATATAATCATTGAAGAAGGAGCACCTCCAGATGAAATCGGTGTTTATTCCGGAGTTACTACTCTTTCCGACGCTGGTAGCACTGGATGGGCCAATTTCCCTGGATTTAAGAAATTCATTATTTCTCAAGCTAAGACAGACATATTTTGCTTTCTCCATATGGCTTCATCGGGTATTTCATTTCTACCTGAGCTTTGGGATTGGCGTAATATCGATACCAAAGCTATGATGAAGGTCATAGAGCAGAACAGGGACACAATAAAAGGAGTTTATCTTCGTTCTAACGGTCCTGTGGTGGAAAGCCTGAACATAGAGGCAGTAAAAGCGGCGAAAAGAGTTGCTCTTGAGGCTGGGCTCCCTCTTATGATTCACATAGGAAGAGAGGCTGGAGAAACGGCCTCAGATGATATAATGGCCGCCTACACCCCCAAAATGCTACTCCTTCTAGATAAAGGTGACATCTTGACCCATGTATTCACTCCCAAAGCCGGAGGTGTTATTAAATCTGACGGCACAGTACTTCCTGAACTTAAGGAGGCCATGGAAAGGGGGGTCATCTTTGATGTAGCTACCGCCGACGACAGCCTCAATTTTGAAATAGCCAGGAAGGGAATGGAGCAAGGTATTATGCCTAATACCCTAAGTACCGATATCACCTTGCATACTCGCAACTCCCGGGGCATCCTCAGCCTGATAGTAACCATGTCAAAATTCCTTGCTCTTGGTTTAAGCTTAGCTCAGGTAGTGGAAATGACTACCATTAATCCTGCTCGTGCCTTGCGTGAAGAGCATAGCAGGGGAACATTAAAGGTAGGTATGCCAGCAGATATCTCTGTTCTAAGGTTGGAAAAAGGCGATTATACCTTCTACGATACAGATGAAGAAGAAAATCCACTCAAAAGCAAGCAACTACTGGTTCCCGAAATTGTATTAAAAGATGGTGAGGAAATAGCGGCGGTTTCTCGTTATAGGTAGAAGTTAATCCGATAAATCAGCAGGATCAATGTAGCTAGAATAAGTCAAATGCGTCAGTGGCCTGCCCCCATTGATTAGTCCACCTTTTAAGTTAGTATCACCGGTATGATAGCATCAGGAGTAGTTGGACGGTAACCTAACGAGCTATGAGGACGCACCTGATTGTACTCCTTCCGCCATTGCTCAATCAATACCTTCGCTTCCGGTAATTCATGGTTCAAGAAGGAAGTGTTGGTGTATACTATGGGATATATATTAAGAAAGGAGGCAGTGCTGCCTTTCGGTTGATTTTGCTTGGTTTTCAAGCATCTGCTTCCCAAGCAGAGGGTCGCGAGTTCGAGTCTTATCTCCCGCTTTTTAGCTTCGGAATCCGCCTGGAAGTGGCTGTTACAGAGCGCTTCTTACTACTTGACTCGCGGCCAGTTACCAGTTAGATATTCGGGAAGTACTGCCCTTAGAACAGGTCGTCTGTATTTACCCAGTCAGGTATATAGCGGTAGTATTCAGGTTCATTTGCCTGGCTTAGGCCTTCCAGGGTAATCCTTGCCAGAGCTAAGTTGTCACGTCGGTCACGGTACGTGCCGGCTAGTCCTTTCTCTTCCAGGCTCAGAAGATACTTCTCCAAATCGGCATCACTGATGTCCAGTCGTTCCTTCAGGTCGTCTAGAGTCATATGCAGGCCGGGATTGACCCGATAGTTTTCAGCTAGAATCGCCAGGATATCGTTTTCGCTTGACACAGCTTTCTTCGGTGGAGGTGTCCCGACAGGCATCGGCACTCCCAGCTCCTCATCGATAACTCTTATTGGTGCTTTCAGGTCGGCCGCATATCTCTTCAGTCCCTGACGATATATGATCAACTTCATCACTTCACTGGTGCCAGCGGCTATCTGGTTCATCTTCAAATCTCGCATCATCCTCTCAACAGGATAAAAGCGGGTAGCACCGTTGCCGCCCATGATCTGAATTGCTTCAACGGCCATATTGAACCCTTCTTCAGTGTTAAACAGTTTGGATACGGCGGCCTCTAGCGGTGTTTCCCGGCCCAGGTCAGCAAGATAGGCAGCATAATAGGTCATAAGTCTAGCCATCTCCAGTTTCCAGAACATATCGGCTATCTTAAACTGGTTCGTGGCTATATCTCCAGTAGTTGCTTTGAACTGGACTCTCCTCTGCATATGCTGCAATGCATATCTTATCTCTTCGCGCATCAGACCCAGTGGTGGTGCAGCATTTAAGATACGCTCTACATTCAGTCCGCTAGTCAACACGCGCCAGCCATTCCCTTCTTCGCTTATACGATTAGCTACTGGTACACGGGCGTTATCAAAGCTTAAGTAGCCATTGTAGATGCCATCATAGGCCATAAGCTCGTTGATTTTCTCAACGGTGAACCCTGGGGTGCCTTTCTCGATGAGTAATGCTGTGAGATGGTGGTATTTCGCCCGGTCCTCTGGGTTGTTACTGGTTTTAACATAAGTCATATATATATTGGCAACGGCTGTGTTTGTCTGAAACCTCTTTTTGCCATTAACGATGTAGTAGTCCCCATCTCGTACAGCAGTGGTCTCAATGCTTGCGGCATCTGAGCCTACATATGGCTCGGTAATAGTGATTGACCCTATACTTTCACCCCTGGCAATTTTGGGTAGCCATCTCTGGCGTTGCTCGTCGGTGCCGTCATGGGTAATCTGGTGAATGCCACCAAACATTGTGGTGGCCAAGGAACGGGCGATAGACCCCGCCCTGGCGACTTCTTCCAGAATAATAGCTGCACCGGTAACACCCCACTCTTCGGCATGGCCGCCGTATTTGGCTGGTATCTGGGCGCCGAACCAACCCCTTTTAGCTATTTCCCGCAGGGCTACCCAAGGGTATTCCTTCTTCCAGGCAGCTCGTTCACCAATTGGCAGCAATATTTCATCAACAACCTGCTTAACCTCTATGGCAAGCTGCTTCTGTGCTTCACTCCACCATGGGAAATACTCCATTTTACTCTCCTCTCAGAAAAATCATGATGAGACCATGACTATTCAGTTATTTCTATTTGAGAGAGAGTATATTATAGTAAGCCTGTGGTGTCAATTTTGCCCACAATCTGGCCTATTGTTATCCAATAAGAAGATGCGAAGTGCAGCCCTGCTGTACAACCCCTTACTTATGGCATTAGGTCGCCCTTAATACTGATGGTTACTTCCTTAAGGGGGATATCTTTGCCGGCTAACTGTAATGCCTGCTTTGCTATAAAGACCAATCCGGAACAGCAGGGTACCTCCATGTGTACCACCGTCAGGCTCGTCACTGATGAGTGACTCAGTATGTCGGTCAACTTCTTCAGATGGGCATCAAAGTCATCTAGTTTAGGACAGGCAACCAGCAGGCTGTGGTCCTTCAAAAAGGTCTGGTGAAAGTCGGCGTAGGCAAAGGGGACACAGTCCGCTGCCAGTACCAGGTCGGTTCCTTGCAGGAAAGGTGCGGTTGGCGGTACCAGGGTCAGCTGGACCGGCCAGTGGCTAAGTGTCGACTGCTGGCTTGTTGCTTCTGCTGGTGCAACCTCTCTCGCCTCTTGCTTCTCGAACTGAGTGACCGTAGATGAGGGACAGCCACAGGGAAGTTCTTCCGTAGCATTCTGTTGTTCCTTGAGATGAAGCTTCGTTGCCTCCTCATCAAACTCCTCGGCAGCGCTTTCCTCAATGGTTATGGCTCCCTGGGGACATTCCCCGAGGCAAGCGCCGAGGCCATCACAATATATCTCACTAATTAATTTTGCCTTACCATCAATAATTTGAAGAGCACCCTCAGCACAGGCTGGCACGCAAAGCCCACAGCCGTTGCACTTCTCCTCGTCGATGTTGATGATTTTCCTCATGGTTTTTATTGTCATTATCTGCCTCCTTAATAGTTTTTGAGAGAATAGGCCCGGTTAACCTTCTCCCTTCAGTTCCTTCCATCTCTGCTCGCCCAAACATTGACGGGCAGAAGCACACCAGTCTATGCAGGAGGGTAATTTCTCGCGGTGAACCGTCTCACCACACTTCTGGCACTTCACCTTCAGTTCATCAGAGAAAATCTCCACCTCAGCGCCACAATTTGGGCACTTGTATAGCGATACCCGCAGATTTCTGGAATCCTGGCCGGGGCATTTGCTGACCATTCCTATCACCTCCTCTAGCAATAGATGTTTGAGTTTCGACTTCTATACCAATAATATAACTTATTGACATCACTGACTATGATTTGAATCATATAGCGAGGATTTATTGGTAGTTGTTTGCGTTAGGGAGGTAAACTGGATTAGTAGAATAGCCTTGTGGTTTATACTCGCGGTGGCCCTTCACTCAATAGCCTGAGTTTCCCCTCATCTAGGATAATCACTTCACCACGAACAGAACGAATAATCCCTCTGTCCTTCAGCTGGCTCATTACCCGGATTGCTGTCTCGGTAGTAGTTCCTGCCATGTCAGCGACCTCCTGCCGGGTGAAGGGGAGGGTGGATCCAAGCTTTGCCGAAAGCATGAGCAGTACACTGGCCAAGCGCTGCTCAACTCTCTCCCCGGCAAGGTCTCTGAGGCGATTCTGAGCATCCCTGAGCCGTCCACCTAAGATATTAATAATCTTCAGGGCTACCTGAGGGCGATTGCCTAGAAAAGATAGGAAATCATCTCTCTTAACTCTCACCACCTTGGTTTCAGATACGGCCTGTGCTGAAGCGGGATAGAGCTTATTCTCGAAAACAGCTATCTCGCCAAACATTTCGCCAGGACCGAAAAAGGCAATAATGAATTCCTTCCCCAGAGAGGAATGCTTTAATACTTTCACTTTGCCTTCGGCGACGATGTAGAACCATTCAGGAGCATCTCCATCCCAAAAAACGAATTCATCGGGTGTGAGGCTGCGCTCGGTAGCCAGGCCAGCCAGCTCAGCGAGTTCGTCATCATTCAGACTGGAGAAAATAGAGGAATTCCTTAGAATTTGCACCTTGTCGCTGTCCTTCAACCTGGCCACTCTCTTTCACAAATAACTTTATACGCAAAGTACGCCACTATGGATGAATTATAACACAAACAATTTCTGATTTGCTTTTAGTCATTTATGCTGAGTAACAAAGTATGCTGGCTCTTACACTTCCGGCAGGAGGGCTTGACATTCACTACACACGGGTATTAAAATAGCGCTACCAAACAGTTGGGAGGTAGTCCCATGAAAGACACTAAGTACGTCTGCCCCGAATGTGGGTATGAATCTAATACTCCCGGTTTATGTCCTGGGTGCCAGGTATCACTAATAGCTACTTGCCCTGTATGCGGCAACCCCATAGTAGGTGAACATATTCACCACGGGGGAAAGTGAGGTGAGACAATGACTGACAGAAAAATAATTATCTACAGTACTCCCACCTGACCTTTTTGCAAGCGGGTGAAAGAGTATCTTTCGCGAAAAGGGCTTCCCTACACTGACTACGATGTGGCTGCAGATAAGGATAAAGCCAAGGAGATGATACAGAAGTCAGGACAGATGGGTGTGCCTGTTATTATTATTGATGATGAAATTGTCGTGGGTTTTAACCAGGCTCAATTGGACAAGCTACTCTCATAATAATCTCGGCGAGTGGTTTTGTGTTAGGAGGTAACCATGTATGATTTGATGATAATTGGCGGGGGTCCAGCTGGCCTTGCTGCCAGTGTATACGCTGCTCGCAAACAGCTAAATACTTTGCTGGTTAGCGTTGATATTGGTGGGCAAATGAATAAAACCTTAGGTATTGAGAATTATCTGGGCTATCAGTTTATTGAGGGACCAGAGCTGATAGATAAGTTTCAAACCCAGATGAACCAGTTCCCTATTGACCAGAAAATTGGCAATAAGGTATCGCTGCTGGAGAAGATTGACGGCGGATTTGAAGTCACATCTGAATCAGGTGATAAGTATCAAGCTAAAGCAGCAATCTTTGCTACCGGAAAGAGTCCTCGGGAATTAAATGTGCCAGGGGAGACAGACTTGACTGGTAGGGGAGTAACCTATTGTGCCATCTGTGATGGTCCTGTTTTTGCGGGACAGAGAGTAGCAGTAGTGGGTGGAGGCAACTCAGCACTTGAGGCAGCATTGGACATGGTAAAGATTGCTGAGCATGTAGACCTGGTGTCATTGACCCAGTTAACCGGTGATGCCATTCTTATTGATAAGCTGGCCGATGCCAAAAACCTGAGCATTTTCACTGAATACCAAACAAAGAAAATCGAAGGTCAAGATTTTGTCAAAGGGATGTTGGTAAAAAACCTGAAGAGTGGCGAGAGTAAACGGCTTGATGTTACCGGAATTTTCATTGAAATTGGCCTGGTGCCCAACTCCGAACCGGTGCGCAAGCTTTTAGAACTCAATGAGCGCGGAGCAGTGCCCGTTAGTTTCTCTGGTGAGACTACCATTGAAGGACTCTACGCCGCTGGAGATGTTACCGATGTACCTGAGAAACAAATCGTTGTTGCCGCTGGTGAAGGGGCTAAAGCGACACTCCAGGCCCACCGCTACCTACAACGACTGGTAACATAACTCTGGGAAGAAGCCAGCCACTGACCTCCTTGCCACAAATTGAGATAGTGGAGGGTTCAGGAGGAGGACGATGAAACGATATTTCTTGCTAGCTCCATTACCGATCCCATTGCTGATAGTACTCATTTTGAGT
>SDBT01016031.1_pt1 | contig 11885 bp, 16 predicted proteins | sample 2277101 | NCBI WGS metagenome assembly SDBT01 (sample SAMN10404973, study PRJNA504765) | marine sediment metagenome | isolation source: marine sediment core GS10_PC15, 103 cmbsf | place: Arctic Ocean: Southern Knipovich Ridge | collected 2010
GCGCGGGGGTTCATTCATCGCGACTTGAAGCCGGCCAACGTGCTCGTGGCTCGCGGAAACACTGGCAACGTACAGTTCAAGCTCGCCGATTTCGGTCTCGCCCATGCGCGACGGGATGATGGTCCAGGTGTGCTTCCCGTATCTTGGGCCGCGAGTGGAACGCCCTGCTTCATGGCGCCCGAGCAATTCAAGGGTGAGTGGCGCGCTCAGGGACCCTGGACCGACCTCTACGCCTTGGGTTGCTTGGCCTACGCGTTGGTGTCGGGCAGGCCACCATTCCAAGCGGATGATCTTCAGCAGCTCGCTCATGCCCATTTGCGCGAGTCACCGCCGGCGCTCGGGCCGGTCTTCGAGGTGGCCTATGGCTTCGAGGGCTGGCTGTCGGTGCTCCTTGCCAAGACCCCCGCAGACCGCTTCGTCCGACGCATTCACAAGACGCATAAGTCATTCGCGTACATCGGCTACATGGGGCTTGGGAGGATAATTCTGAGGCTAAGCGAGCGAGGCCGGTCGCCCAAAGAGATCGAACAGATGGCAACAGCAGTCAATATGGCGGCGCTGGCGTTTCAGATCGACAGTACTGAAGTCATCGACCTGGTGGACACGGCACTTCGTCGCAACGGTCGCCCGGCCAACGATGCCCTCCAACTCACCGATACCGCAGTGAAGGCAGCCCAAACGTCACCTATGACATTCTCCGAAGCGCTACAGGCGCTCTCCGAAGTCTAGCCCCGCCCCCTGCTACACTCCAACTCATGAGAGTGCACAGGACGCCTGAGTCGGCCGCCGGGGACGGCGGGACGAAGTACTTCGTTGGCGGCGGGGTGAACGTGCAAGAGATTGTGAGCGCCGACGAAGGGCTCGATATCATTCTCGTGCGCTTCGCGCCCGGCGCGCGGACGTACTTGCACACGCACGCGGTGCCGCAGGTGCTGCACTGCGTCGAGGGGCGCGGCATCCTGGCCACGAAGTCGGAGCAGAACCTCGTCGAGGCGGGCGACATCGTCCACGTGCCGGCGGGCGAGGAGCACTGGCACGGCGCCGCCGCAGACTCGCACTTCGTCCACCTCTCGGTCCGGCCGCCGGGCGAGTCGGCGTGGACGAGAGTCGACCCGCTGGGGTAGCGCTTCTCGTTCACCGCCGCGCGTCGTATACTCCGCCTCAACCCGCCCGAACAGATTGACTCCGGCAAGGAGGCCCCGATGATCACAGTACTCGCCCGCTTCGAAATGCTAGAGGGCAAAGAGATCGACGCGCTGGAAGCTATCGGCAAGATGGTCGCCGCGGTCAAGGCGAACGAGCCCGGGTGCCTCGTCTACACCGCCTCGCGCGGCCAGGTGAACGCACGCGAACTCTACTTTTTCGAGATCTACGAGAGCCAGGAGGCGTTTGAGGCGCACCGCAAGACGGACCACATGCGCGAGATGCAGGCGGCGATGGACGGGCTCATCGACAACAGCTCGTTCAACGTCGAATCGCTGCACCAGGTCGGCGGCTTCATCCGGGATGGGATGGACCTCGCATGATCACCGTGACGGCGGAGTTCCGCATCAGCGAGGGCAAAGAGGCGGAGGCGCTGGCAGCGATCGAGAAGCTGGTGGCCGGCGTGAACCGGGACGAGCCCGGCGCGCTGACGTACGCATGGCACCGCGACCTCAAGGACTCGTCGCAGATACTGGTCTACGAGGTGTACGCCGACGAAGAGGCGACGACGGTTCACCGCGCCTCGGAGCACCTGGCGGAGTTCCAGAAGGCGTTCGCGGACGGCGTCTTCGACCCGGGCTCCGTGAAGATATCGCGCTTCGAGCGGTTCGCGGCGATCGACCGCTAGGCTTCGAGCCGCGCCTCGACGCCTAGCGAGCGCGCGAGGTCTTCGGTGAACTCGCGCCACTCGGCCGGGTCAGCCCAGCCCTCGAAGCCGGTGTAGGAGGCGACGGGGACGCGTTCTTCCTCAGGCCCGATCACGGCGACGACGGCGAACGTCTCCTGCGGCCCCTTCAATTCGTACGTCAGCTCCAGGTGGCGTATGTCTGAAGTGCTGTATGAGCGCTTCTCCCGCCCCAGGAGGCGCTTACGGCGCGAGACCCGCACCTCACCCGTAACCTCGTCCAGAATGACGTCTGAGCGGCCGCTCGTGGCTCTCAGGCGGCCCATCTCATCACGCTGGGGCAGGTTGCCGCCGCTGCGGCCCGTCGGCGCGCCTTCGTACTGTACCTCCAGCCCTTCCGCGGAGGCGATCGCCTCCGCGATCTTCCCGGCGCAGTCGCGGTCTAGCTCGTTAACGGTGAGGTTGCCGCCGCCCTCGTACTCGGCGACGACGCGCGAAAGGCCCGCCGGCATGGGAGCGCCGCCGGTGTGCGCCTGCATCGGCGCCTGCGACCAGCGGTACCAGGTGACGGAGCGCACCGACGGCAGCCGCTCGACACCGTCCGGCTCGTCCGCGTGTCCCTTGCCCTTTCGCGGGAAGTGGCGAAGCTCGCGCAGGACGTCGTCCCAGGCCCAATCGCCGCAGAGGATCTCGCTCTCGTCCGGCACAGCGCTACGAGGGCTGACGCTCGAAGTTGCGGCGGACCCAGGCGCCGTCAGGGTAAGCGGCCGTCGGGATAGCGGCGTCCTCTAGCGTGGCGACAGTCGCCGCGCCACCGCCGCGGACGTAGTTGAGGCATTCGTCGGGCGACTCCCACGTCGTGATCTGCGCGAAGGAACCAGGATCGTCGGTGCTCCAGAGGTATTCGACCGAGACGAAGCCGGCTTCGCCATCGAGCACGGCCTTGAGCTTCGGCAGGACAGCCTTGAGCGCCGACTGCCACTGAGAACGGTCGGTGATCCGGGTCTTGCGGGTGAGTATCGAGAGGACCATGCGCATCGCACTCCGATGCGCCGATTATGCCGGATGGACTAGGCGGCGTGCCAGAACCTGCGCACAGCGTACGTATCTGGCTGGCCCTGCTTCTCCCAGTGCGCAGTCATGGCGTGCTCGATATCAAACTCGAAGAGCCAGTCGCCAGCGTGGACAGTGTGGCCAGCGGACTCCGATATGAGATCGCGCGTTTTCTCATCGTCGATGAACGTGACGCTACCAGTCATGTAGAACTCCTCATCACGCTTACCGGGTAGCGCGTGCATCGCATAGCGGCGATCGCGCTTCAGATCGTAGCGCTTGGGCGACGTCTCGTTGACGGCGACGAACATGCGCCCGTTGCCGATAATCGGGCAGATGGGGTGCACTCGGGGCGCGCCGTCCTTACGCACGGTCGCCAGGTAGGTAATCGGAATCCAGTCGAGTAGCGACGTCAGGGCCTTCGCCATCTCCGGCTCGGCCTGCGTGAATTCTCCCCAGTTGGCCATCGTCAGATCTCCTCTCCCAAGTCGAACGGGTCGCGGTGCCGTCACGATAGGACGCGCCCCTGACAACCGTCTGTCAGTAGCGTTCAGGCGTCGGGATATCGCCCGACGAGCGCCTTCGCTTCTTCGCGGAGGCGCTGCACAAGGTCTGGCGGCGAGAGCACGCGGGCGGCGGCGCCGCGGCTGAATATCCACGGCAGCAGGCGCGGTACGTCACGCACGCGGAAGGTGAAAACGGACCCTCCGTCGGCCGGCTCTTCGGAGACGAACCCGAACGCTGGCTCCTCGCGCGCCCAGTGTGCCTCCCGCTCACCGATCCAGATGCGGACCTCAATCTCCATTTCGCCCGGATCGTAGCCGTCGTCAATCGTCCGGCGCACGAACGTCTCGTCCAGCAGATCGGCGGACTCGATGCGGCTCGCCCGGAAGTCGCGCACGTCCTCGCGCAGGCGGCAGTAGCCGATGAGGTGCCAGTCGCCGCTATAGAAGACCAGCGAGTGCGCCTCCACGTCCCGCTCCGTCACGCGATCCGGCTCATAGGAGTGGTAGCGGAGCCTGACGACGCGGTCGGCGACGACGGCCTCCTGCAAGAGAGGAAGGTGCGGGGACAGTTCTCCGGTGACTTGCGGAAAGGCGCGGATTCGCTCGCGCAGGCGGGCCACCGCCTCGCGCGTATCAGGGAGCAGCACGGCGTCGACTTTGGCAGCGGCCGACCGTGCGGCGTCGCGCTGCGCCATCGTGCCGAGGCCGAGCGCGAGGTCGAGGCCGAGCAGGATCTGGACGGCCTCTTCAGCGGCGAAGGCGATAGGCGGCAGATGAAAGCCGGGGACGAGACGGTAGCCCTCACCGGGCATCGAGGCGACGGGCACGCCGGCCTGGCACAGCGCGTCGATGTCGCGGTAGATCGTCCGCACCGAGCACTCGCAACCTTCCGCGAGGTCGGACGCGCGAACGGGGGTCTCCTCGCGGAGGCGCATGAGGATGAGCAGGCGGCGGTCCATCTGCTTCACGGTTCAGCCAGTATACTCGGCGTGTGTCCGACGGATCCGTTGGAAACGGGGAGACGATAGCGGCGCGGCTGACGCAGGTGCGCGACCGCATAGCCGCCGCCTGCGAGCGAAGCGGCCGTTCGCCCGAAGAAGTGACGTTAATCGCCGTGAGCAAGGGGTTCGGCGCCGCCGCCGTTCGCAAAGCCGTAGCGGCGGGCGCAACCGACATCGGCGAGAACCGCGTGCAGGAGGCGGCGGACAAGCGGCCCGGTCTGGGCGATGTCAGCGGCGTCACGTGGCACATGATCGGCCACCTGCAGACGAACAAGGTGAAGGCAGCGCTGGGCCTCTTTGATATAATTCATTCCGTTGACTCACTCCGCCTTGCGGAAGCGATATCCAATCGGGCACTATCAGATGTGCCCGTTTTTCTTGAAGTGAATGTTTCGCAGGAACCCACGAAGACCGGATTCACCATCGACGAAGTCTCCGACGCCTACCGCGCCGCGCGGCTTCTGCGCCTCGACATCCGCGGCCTGATGACGATCGCACCGCTGGCGGACCGGAACGAGGACGTCCGCCCTATCTTCCGCGAGCTGCGTCAGACGGCGCACGGACTGGGCCTGGAACAACTCTCGATGGGGATGACGAACGACTACGCGACCGCCATCGAAGAAGGTGCGACGCACGTTCGCATTGGGCGAGCGATCTTCGGGGAGCGGCCGGCGTGAAGCTGGCGTTCATCGGCGGCGGCACCATGGGCGAGGCGATCGTCGCCGGGGCCATCGCCAACAACGTGGCCGGCGCGGAGGACATCGCCGTTTGCGACGTGGCGCCCGACCGACGCGAGTACATATCGTCCACGTATGGAGTGTCGGCGACGGAATCCGCCTCCGAGGCGGCCAGCGGCGCAGATATCGTCGTGCTGGCCGTGAAGCCGCAGCAGTTCGCGGCCGCTGCCGGCGGACTCAAGGGATCGCTCACGGCCGGCCAGACCGTTATGTCGATCATGGCCGGCGTCCGGATCGAGATGATCGCCGAAGTCACCGGCCACGCGGCGATCGTTCGCACGATGCCCAACACGCCGGCGACGATCGGCGAAGGAATGACGGTCTGGACGGCGACGGCGGCGGTCGCGGGCCCGGCGCGGGAGTCCGTGCGCCAGCTGCTGTCAGTACTGGGCGAAGAGGCCGCCGTCGACGACGAAAAGTACATCGACATGGCGACCGCCGTCAGCGGCAGCGGCCCGGCCTACGTGTTCCTGCTCATCGAGGCACTGGTCGACGCCGCGGTCAAGATCGGCCTCGATCGGGAGCTGGCGATGCGGATGGTGCTACAGACGGTAAGGGGGTCGGCGCAGTACGCTGGGGAGAGCGGTGCCGATCCGGCCGCGCTGCGAGATCGAGTAACGTCGCGGGGCGGTACAACGGAGGCGGCGCTGCGGGAGTTGGAGGACGCCGGCGTACGGGCGGCCTTCGCCCGAGCAGTCGACGCCGCCTACGAGCGAGCGAAGGAGTTGGGAGGCTAAATGCAACCACTGGGGCTCTTCATCACGGTGGTCGCCTATGTGCTCCTGATAGCGGTCATCATCCGCATTATCTTCTCGTGGATAGGCTTCGATCCGGAAAATCCGATCGCGCAAGTCATCCAGGAGATAACCGAACCGATCCTGGCGCCGATCCGGAGCGTGATGCCACGGATCGGGATGTTCGATCTCTCGCCAATGGCGGCGACTTTTCTGCTGATCATCCTGGCGAGCCTGGGCACGCGTCTACAGTCTGTTTGACGCGTTATCGTAATTCCACATCTTGGCGTATAGTGCCATTGTCATGGCACGCGTACACTGTACGCAGTGGTAGCATTCCGTCGAACGCATGTTCCAGCCGAGTAGGAGAGAGCGATGACCGCCAACGGAGCGAGCGACAACGGAACCAAGGACAACCGCCTGCGCGCACTTGAAGTAGCGATCGAGAAGATCGAGAAGGACCACGGCCGCGGCTCGATCATGCGCCTCGGCGAGGTCAGCGCGGCGATGTCGGTGGAGACGATCCCAACGGGGTCGCTGGCACTGGACATAGCACTGGGCGCCGGCGGCATCCCCCGCGGACGGATCACCGAGATCTTCGGCCCGGAGATGGCCGGCAAATCGACCGTCGCCATGCACATCATCGCCGAGGCGCAGAAGCTCGACGGACTCGCCGCCTACATCGACGTTGAGCACGCGATGGACCCGACGTTCGCACAGGTCATCGGCATCAACATCGACGACCTCCTCATCTCGCAGCCCGACACCGGCGAACAGGCGCTCGAAATCTGCGAGGCGCTCGTCCGTTCGAACGCCGTCGACATCGTCGTCATCGACTCGGTCGCCGCGCTTGTGCCGCGTGCCGAGATCGAGGGCGACATGGGCGACTCGCTGCCAGGGCTGCAGGCGCGGCTGATGTCGCAGGCGCTGCGCAAGCTGACGGCGGCGATCTCACGCTCGCGCACGAGCATCATCTTCATTAACCAGCTGCGCGAGAAGATCGGCATCGTCTTCGGCAACCCGGAGACGACCCCCGGCGGACGCGCACTCAAGTTCTACAGTTCGGTACGCATCGACCTGCGGCGGATCGAGACCCTGAAGCGCAGCGGGACGGCGATCGGCAACCGCGTGCGGGCCAAGATCGTGAAGAACAAGATCGCGCCGCCGTTCCGCGTCGCCGAGTTCGACATCATCTTCTCGGGCCCGAAGATCGGGATCAGCCGCGAGGGCGACATCCTCGACCTGGGCACCGAGGCGGAAATCGTCAAGAAGCAGGGCGCCTTCTACTCCTACAAAGACAATAAGATGGGCCAGGGCCGCGAGAACGCCAAGGACTTCCTGCGCACGAACCCGGAGATCACCTCCGAGATCGAGGACATGATCCGGGTGCAGGGCCAGCCGGAAGCGGTGCCCGCCGCCGCCGAGGAATAAACGCAGCCGCAGACGATGCGCGTTACTGCGATCGAGCGGCCGCCGCGCAAGCGGCGCTATGACGTACGCATCGACGACGCACACGTCGTCCCGCTATCCCGCGAAGTGCTGGCCGCCGCCAACCTGCGCATCGGTCAGGAAGTGGACGATTCGCGCGTCGCGGAGCTGGAAGCAGCCGAGGCACGCCACACGGCGATGACCTCCGCGCTGAGGCTTCTGTCGTACCGCCCGCGCAGCGAGCGCGAGATGCGTGACGCGCTGCGATCGAGACGAATCCCGGAGGCGATCGCCGGCGAAACGCTGGACCGCCTGCGGGAGCTGCGCCTGCTCGACGACCAGGCGTTCGCCGAGGCCTGGACCGAGAGCCGCCAGCGCAATAGCCCGCGCGGCCGCCGAATGCTACTCGCCGAGCTGGCTCAGAAAGGCGTCGAGCGCGAAGTGGCGCAAGCGTCGGTGGCAGGGATCGACGAAGAAGCTGACGCCCTGCGGGCCGGACGCAAACGCTCGCAGACGCTTCGGGACCTCGAGTTCCGCGACTTCCGGCGGCGGCTGGGCGCTTTCCTGGCGCGCAGGGGGTTCGGCTACGACGTCTGCGAGGCGGCGATAAAGCAGCTCTGGGGCGAGGTAGCGACGCCGACGGCCAATAGCGGTGGTCTATAGCGTCTACAGTCCGCCATTCACGCCAGTGCCACTTTTTCTTGACACTTTTCGCTCGCTGAACCTATGATGAACGCATCAGAAGTCATTGCTTCTGGCCCAGTCATACCATTTCTAATGCTTCTACCATTTGTCCTTTTCACAGGAAGTGAGGCGAAATGCCGGCCATTGCCCTTATCCTGGGGCTTGTCGGCGTTGCTATCGGTGTACTCGGCGCTCTCTTCGTTCAGCAGTACCTTCGTCGCAACCGCGTCGAAGCTGCAGAGCGCAGCGCCGCCCGCATCCTTAACGAAGCCGACAGGCGCCAGAAAGACCTACTACTCGATGCCAAGGAAGAGGCCAGTCAAGTCCGCCGCGAAGCGGAATCCGAGATTCGCGAACGCCGCAATGAACTCAAAGGTGGCGAGCGCCGCCTAAGCCAGAAGGAAGATACCCTCGACCGCAAGATCGAGGGTACTGAGCAGCGGCAACGCAACCTCCAGAAGAAGGAAGCTGATCTGGAGGAGCAGCAAGAGGAGCTTTCCCAGGTGTTCGAGCAACGCCGGGCAGAGCTTGAGAAACTCTCCAACCTCACCGTCTCCGAGGCGCGCCAGATGCTACTCGACCAGGTGGAGCGCGAGATCCGCGACGAGTCCAACCGCCTCCTGCGCGAGATCGAACAGGAGGTCAAGGAAGAGGCCGACACTCGCGCTCGCAAGATCATCGCGACGACGATGCAGCGCCTGACCAGCGACGTGGTCTCCGAAGCAACCATATCCGTCGTGCCGTTGCCCTCCGAAGACATGAAGGGCCGAATCATCGGCCGGGAGGGCCGCAACATCCGGGCGATTGAGCACGCCACCGGCGTCGACGTCATCATCGACGACACGCCGGACGCCGTCACGCTGTCCGGGTTCGACCCGGTCCGGCGCGAAGTGGCGCGAATAGCGATGACGAAGCTGCTCAGCGACGGCCGCATCCACCCGGCGCGCATCGAAGAGATGGTGGAGAAGGCCAAGAAAGAGGTCGACCACTCGATCAAGGAAGCCGGCGAAGACGCGATCGTCGAGGCTAGCTGCCCGGGCCTTCACCCGGAGATCGTGCGCACGCTCGGGCGCCTGAAGTTCCGCTACAGCTACGGACAGAACCAGCTCAACCACGCCGTTGAGACGGCGAACCTGGCGGCGATGATCGCGCACGAACTGGGTGCCGACGTCGAAGTGTCACGCCGCGGCGGCCTGCTGCACGACCTCGGCAAGGCGATCACGCACGAGGTCGAGGGCACGCACGCGCAACTGGGCGCGGAGCTGGCGAGGCGCCACAAGGTGCCGGAAGCCGTGGCGCACTGCATCGAAGCGCACCACGAAGAGGTCGAGGCCAACAGCGTCGAGGCGATCATCACGATCGTCGCCGACGCGATCAGCGGCAGCCGTCCCGGCGCCCGCCGCGAGTCGCTGGAGCACTACCTGAAGCGGCTCGAAGCGCTGGAGGAAGTGGCCAACGCCTTCCCCGGAGTCGACAAGTCGTTTGCGATCCAGGCCGGCCGCGAGGTCCGTATCATCGTCAAGCCGGAAGAGGTGGACGATCTGGGAGCGCAGCGGATGGCCAAGGAGATCAGCAAGAGCATTCAGGAGAGCCTGGACTACCCGGGCCAGGTGAAGGTCACCGTGATCCGGGAGCGCCGCTCAATCGAATACGCCAAGTAGAAAGGGAAGACGGCCGGCTTTGCCCCGCTGAAGCCATGGCGCTGAACATCCTCATCATAGGCGACGTCGTCGGCAAGCTGGGCCGGCGGACGGTGGCCTCGGTTCTCCCCGGCCTGCGCGAGACGAAGTCCGTTGACCTCGTGATCGCCAACGGTGAGAACGCCGCCGGCGGACGGGGCATGACCCCGGAAACTGTGGAAGAGCTGCGTAGCGCGGGCGTCGACATCATCACTTCCGGCAACCACATCTGGGCCAAGCGCGAGATCTATCCCGTGCTGGATGATGAGTCGGCACCGCTGATCCGCCCGCTTAACTACCCGGAGGGCGTCCCCGGCCGCGGCATCCACCACAACGGTAACGTGGCGGTCATCAACCTCATCGGGCGTACGTTCATGGGCGACAGCGTGGACTGCCCCTTCCGGAGCGTTGACGCCGCGCTGGAGCACCTCACCGACGCCTCCGTGATCATAGTCGACCTGCATGCTGAGGCGACGAGCGAGAAGATTGCGATGGGCCACTACCTCGACGGCCGCGTCAGCGCGGTCGTTGGGACGCACACGCATGTGCCAACGGCCGACGCCCGCGTGCTGCCGCGCGGAACCGCCTACGTGAGCGACCTGGGCATGGTCGGCGCAACGAACTCGGTCCTCGGAATGGAATACGAACCGGTGCTGGAGCGCTTCCTGACGCGGCTTCCCAACCGCTGGGACCCTGTGAAGACGGGCCCCGCGACGTTCAACTCGGTCTTAGCCACGGTCGACGACAGCGGCCGCGCGACCACGATCGAGCGAGTCGATTGCGAGGTGCCGGCGTGACGAGTCTGGCCGACCTGCACCTTCACAGCACGATCTCCGACGGGCGCCTGACGCCGACGGCGCTGGTGGACATGGCCTACAAGAACGGCGTGCGCGTGATGGCGCTGACCGACCACGACATCGTGGACGGCCTGCCAGATGCGTTCGAGGCGGCCGAGAGGCACGACGACATGACGCTAATCCCCGGGATCGAGATGAGCACGGACGTCCCCGGAAACGAGGTGCACATCCTCGGCCACTTCATTGACTGGCGGAGCGAAGACTTTCGGGGCAAGCTGGCGCACCTGCAAGACTCGCGCCTGGGACGGGCGCAGCGAATGGTCGAGCGCCTGGCCGAACTGGGCAAGCCCGTGGAGTGGGAGCGCGTGCAATCGTTCGCCGAGGGCGCTGTCGGCAGGCCGCACATCGCGCTGGCGCTCGTCGAAGCCGGCCACGTCGAATCGGTGAACGAGGCGTTCGATGAGTACATCAGCCGCACCGGACCGGCCTACGTCGAGCGCGAGCGGCTGGAGCCGGAGGAGGTTGTCGCGACGATCCGCGGCGTCGGCGGCCTCGCCACACTCGCCCATCCGCGGGAACTGCACGCCGCCGGCAGCCTGGACGTGCTCCTCGAGCGGCTGTGCGCGGCGGGGCTGACGGGGATGGAGACGTACTACCAGGACTACGACGAGGGAGAAGTGGAGATGTTCCGGCAGATCAGTGAGCGTAACGGACTGTTACCGCTGGGCGGGAGCGACTTCCACGGAATGGGCGGACCGAAGCAGCGCGAGCCGGGCGACATCCCGCTGCCGATCGAGCCGGTGAACGAGCTGTTCCGGCTCGCCGAAGAGCGCGGGGCGGTCAAGCGAGCGCTGCTGAGGCACACCTATCGCTGAACAGGTGAGCGACGCCCGGTACTGCCCGCGACATCCCAGCGTCGAGACGGGCCTGGCCTGCGGGCGCTGCGAGACGCCGATTTGCCCGCGCTGCGCCGTCTTCACCGACGTCGGCGCCCGCTGCCCGGTCTGCGCGCCGCGGCGTAAGCTGCCCCAGTTTGAGATCAGCCCGCTGGTCGGCGCCCAGGCGATAGCCGCCTCGGCCGCCGCGGGCGCAGCGCTGGGAGCGGCCTGGGGTCTGCTGCTGCCGGCGGGCTTCGGCTTCTTCATGATCTTCCTCGGCATCGGAATCGGTTACGTCGTCGCCGAGGCGGTCGGCTGGGTGACGAACCGCCGGAGCGGGACGCCGCTGCTGGTGATCGGCGCCCTGGGAGTGGTGGTGGCCTACTTCGTGCGCAACCTGGTCGCCGGCGACGGTTTCGTGCCGGCGAACGACTTCGGAGGGCTGCTGGCCCTGCTCGCGGGCATCGTGATGGTGATCAACCGGCTCCGCGGCTAGCGGAAGAAGCCGAGGACGACGATCCCGAAGATCAGCACACCGCCGAGAATGACGATGCGCACGA
>SDBT01016032.1_pt1 | contig 11885 bp, 16 predicted proteins | sample 2277101 | NCBI WGS metagenome assembly SDBT01 (sample SAMN10404973, study PRJNA504765) | marine sediment metagenome | isolation source: marine sediment core GS10_PC15, 103 cmbsf | place: Arctic Ocean: Southern Knipovich Ridge | collected 2010
CCCTTTCTTGAGTAAATTTAATTCTTCTTTGATTCCTAAGAAATCCCAAAATAATTCAGCCCATAATAAAACCGCACCTAATGCAACTAACATTGCATCTTGATCTTTAACTCCAATAAATACTGTTGCTGCACCTACAATCATTAATACTAATGTTCCTATTATTCTTATCCATCCCATCTTAATCTTTCACCTTTTTGAGTTTATTTTTCTTCTTCTTTTTATCCTTATAGGAATCGTTTACAAATTTCTTCCAACATTTATCTGAACAGAAATAAGAACACCAAATATCTCTTTCCAGCAATCCAAAAAAATACTTTTCTATATGTCCCTCCCTATGTTTCCATTCTCCCTTTTGTATATGTTTTCCACATTGAGTGCAATATGCTCCTTCCCTTATTTCTCCTTCTGAATCTTTTTCTTTTTCTGTTTTATAAATGCTCGTAGTCATAACAAACTTAATTAACCAATAAGTAAAATTACAAAAGATATTGAAAATGTACCAAGATATGAAAAGGAATAATGCACTTCCAAAAAACAAATAAGGCATTTCTAATAATTTATATAATCCTACTAATCCTAATAAAAGGTCCACCATTCCTAAAACTGCAGGAATTAAAAAGTTCTTGAATATAAGAATAATTAATAATGCACAGAAAACTACTAGTGCAACCTTTCCCACATCAATTTGTTTTTTATTGTTTACCATATTCTTTCTCGTTAAAGATTAAATATTTGCCTCCCAACAAATTTTAACAAAAACGAAGGCACAAAATATTATAGCTAATCCTACAAAAATTAAAGTAATATTATCAAAAATCGTTGTTTCCATAATACATTCTTCCCCAATTATTTCATTACTATATTTATCATAACACTCCCCAATTGTAGATCCTGTCTTTTGAGTTAAACCTGCATAGATACAAATTCCTGCTAGTGTTAATAATAATAATCCCATAATGATTCCTAATATTTTTATTGTGTTTGCCATTTTAATCTTCCTTACCTAAGAGTTTATCTCTTTCACAGATAATTTCTCCCCTTGAATTTAATATTGAAAAATCTTGGTAATCTATCATAAATGTTTCTGCAGAACCTAATGTACAATTTGTATAATTATAGTTATTAACCTTTGTTAGATCTAAACTTGAATTACTAGTGTTATTGTAAAGATAATTATAATTCTGCATCCTTTCAGCAGTTTCTGCAATCTCTAAAACATTATCGTCTGCAGTTAAATTAATATTAAGTGTAAATTCTCCTGGACTTCCCATCCATCCAATCATTATAAACCAAGCTATAAAACATAGGGGTATTGTTATTGCTAAAGTTATTTGTGTTGCTTTTTCCATTTTGATTTATTCTATTCTATCTAAGAATTTAACTTAGCCTCCATTTCTAATCCTTTAAGATGTGCTTTAATCTTACTAATGCATGGCTTACAATACATACCCATATCTCCTAAATCTTTTCCTTCAACATCTTTCTTCTTACAGATTCCGCATTTTTTAATTATCATTTTGAACTCCAACACAGTTAGATATATTTATCCATTTAGTAAGATTATTTTCTATATATAACACTACATCATATTCATTAATTGCTGAAATCACTTGTGCATTCCATTGTTCAACACCTGCACTATATCCTAAGATCAAAGATTCATTTCTTATTACTTCAACATCTTGTGTTGGAAGTTCTGTATAAATATATACTCCCAGTATTAATATTAAAATTATTAATCCACCAATAAATAATTGGTTATTTGTAAATTTAGGTTTAGCTAATTCTTCCTCATCTTTTAAATATTTTTCATAAGCATCCATTTTAAATTAGTTTCACCTTTTCTTTAATTGACATCTTTCTTCCAATCTTAATTATGATTGGTGAAGAAACTGGCCATGCAGTAAAAGGGATTGCTATATTTATTACTGCAGCAGTATTTGCTATCTTTTCTGATTTTGTTAGTTTAGACTTATCTATTTTTAGTCCTACTTTGTTCCATCTTGGATTTGATTTCCAATTGTCTGAAGTTAGGTCTAAATATTCATTTTGTTTTTTCATTTTTTTAACTTCCAGCTTTTAATTAATATTTCAATGAACTCATCTGAAAAGATATTTCTTCTTTCTTTCATTCTAAGATTTAATAACTCTGCATCAAACTTATTCTTTGTTTGTTTTGTAATATTTATTGTTTCCATTTTAACTTATTAGTTTATTAAGTAATAAGGTATTTATAAACCTTTCCATCTTGTTTCTTTAATTGCTTAAATGTTGTTAGCATTGCTAGAAAGTTTCTGCTTTTCTAAACCATTCAACCTCTTTTTCAATTTATTCTTCTTACTCTTTTTCTCTAATCTCTGCAGCCTATTCCAAAAAGTATTATTATGTGTGGGATTGCATTTAGGGCAAATCCAATTAGATCTTCCAGTTGGAACAAACATATCCTCACATTTTTTACATGGTCTTTGTAGTTTTCCTTTTCTTATCATTTTGATTAGGACACCAAAAACTGAGGGGGATATAAAGCTCCCTCAACAAAATGGCGGGTTAAACGAGGTGAGAAACCCATTTCCTCTTTGTCTTGTTCTTGATGAAGATTATTGTTTGTTTTCATTTTGAATATAATCTCACCAGGAAAACATGGCAGAAATCTAACTGCCCCCTTACGGGTTAAAAAAAGAGGTGATAAGAGTATTCTCTCTACACTGATTTTTTGATCTTGTTTCCTGGATTGTTATATTTTTCTTCTAATTCTTTTACATTTATATCATACTTTACAAAGAGCATATCTAAATAAGTTTTTGAGACAAACTCGGTTCTTCCTAAGTTTCTTATGTATTGTTTTAGTTCTATTATGAATTCTATGTGTTTTTCCATTTTCTTTGATTTTCTATGTATAAAGCTACTCTTAGGAGCTAAACCCTATCCTATGTAGTCTGTTTTAATTAATCCTAGTGTTTGTTCTTTATTAATCTCTAAACTCTGTTTCCTTATGTCTATTTCATTCAATAATCTTGTTGATTCTAATTTGGTTATAAATCCTAATGCTTTTGTTATTTTATCTATATCTAAAACTGAAACATCATTATTTGAAATTTCTGTAAATAATTTGTCTATTCTTTCTCTTACTACTTTGTCGTTTGTTTCATCTTCCTTTTTTCCTAATGAATGATCTATCCAAAATTTCTTTCCATCCCCTAAATCTAAGAAGTATTTTCCATCAACTTTTTCATAAATTACTTCACTTAAAATGCTATCTATCCTTGCCCAATGACCTTCTTCTACTAATATTCCTTCAGTTATTATTCCTATTTTACTTAATTTTTTTGTATACTCTATTACTCTATCTAATGATTTTAAGTCTGAATCTTCTACATTATCTGAGAGTATATCATATAAATTAATTATTAATTGTTTTGGGCCAATTACTATTGTTGCATCATCAAAGGAAATTATTGTTTGATGTAGATTACGTAATTTGTTTTCTTTTACATTTGTTGGATTTAATTCCTTTACTCTTGAAAGATTGAAATTTCTTTTATCACTTATTGGTAATTTAAATTTATGAAAATGAGTTGATAATTTCCCTCTTTTCCGACATACCCTACGAGAGCTTCCGACACCCTCTTTTTCAGATGCTTGTAAAAATATCATTCCTTTTTCAGTGATCTTATTATTTGCTAATTCTCTTTTAACAAACCCGTATCTTTCTAGTTTATTTATTTTATCATAGACGCTAGAACGAGGAATTTTAGCAATATTAATACTATAATCTCTTACATTAAATCTCTGATTATTTGATTGATATAGGTATCTAAGTAACTTCCTTTCTCCATCTGCAATGGAAATGGGGGTGTCTGAGTATGTCGGATTTACAATTTTTTTTCTCGTGGGGTGTCGGACACTTTTAGAAATTTTTTTATTTGTTTTTTCTTTCATTTTCTTCTTGTAATTCTTCCATTGATTTATTTACAAATCCACATTTCTTACACTTTATTTTATTAAATTCGTTTACCTTCCAAAAACCACAAGCAGAGCATCTCATTCTAATTCTGCAGGTGTATGTACTTTCCAATGAGGAATCCTTTCTTTATCTAAGAATACCTTAATCATTTTTAAATTTAATTTTAATGCACAATTCCTACAAGCTTCTACCTTTCTGCTATCTAACCAATATGGTGCAACTACTCTAATTCCCTTTTCTCTACATAGTGGGCAGATCATATTAACACATCCTTCATCCATGCAGGAATAATCCAGCAATCTACTTTTCTTCCTGTTTCTGGACAGATTTCTTTTTTATAGAATCTAACCATCCCAAGATCTCTAAGTTCTTTAACTCTTCCAGTAACACAATTAATTGGGATATTCAAATATTTTGAGATTTGCAAATTATAACATGGCTGTATTTCTTTTATTGCTTTGAATACAAGCATTTGTTTTTCCCCTAGATTTTCTAAGATATAGAAATAAGCTTCCATTGAAGTTGCCCTCATCTTAGTTTTCCTCTTTTTCATTGTAACCCCTTTTTATACAATTCAAAAGTGGTTTTAGTTTATATACTTTTCCACTAATTCGCAGGAAGTTTTAAGCATTGCTTAAATGTTTTAAGAATTATCAGAAAAAGTGGGTGACATCTTACCCATCATTTTCCTCATCCTACTTTTTCGGATACCTAGATCATGGAGAGCAATCTCTCCTTTCATGATATAATGTAGTGACTAAACTATTTAAATGTTTGCTTTTTATTAATAATTGTAGTAACTAACCTTTCCTATGGAAAATTACCTTTAAATCATTTATTCCTTTCCATAAAAGAATTAAAGAAAAAGTATGCCATAGCCGTGCTGCAGTCTGGAGCAGATTCTATAGCACATAATTAACAATGCTCTTTTATTTATAAGTCTTACTTATCTATCATCTATCATTTTATTATGCTTACTCCATTAAGTTTTGCAATAGTACATCCATCTTGTTTTGTTATTCTATTTGATGATTGCATTATCCAATCAGCATTTATATGTTGCCTTCCAGTATTAAAGAAATTAATATCTGAATCAAATATCTGAGGATTATTAAACTCCCAAGAACAACTACAATCAATATTATTTACATTAGAATTTGATAAGTTTAATTCCTTAAAAGTGATTATTGGGCTTGAAGAAAAATAACTTAAATTAAAAGCATTAAAATAATCTGGATTTATTGCTGTTGAATTGAATGGAGTATATATTGATGTTCCTGTTCCCTGAATTGTAAATGTTTTTGTAACTCTTATTGGATCATTTGTAGAATCTTCTGTTAATCCTCCAAGAGGAATCTTAATTGTTTTTCCATCTTGATTTTCTAATGTTAATTGACTTGCCATATCACTTTCAAATTCATCTAAGGTTATAAAATAAGTTTCTATTTCCACAGTATTTGTTGCAGGAACTATTGTAACAATTTTAATTCCACCTTCTCCAAAGTTTTGTCTTGCTTGATAATTTGTTTGAAATATTGTTATAAGTTTATTATTATCACTTATTTGCATATTTAATGCTTCTCCATCATGCCCAGCATCGTGTTGGTCTCCACCCCAAGTATAAGTAATATCACTTTGATTTAATAAAGTATCAACTACAAATGTTTGATTTCCACATCTTGTTCCAAGAAAATCTGAACTATTGCCTATTGCAAATAAATCATATCTTGCTGTTGCATCATCTAAAGTAACATGAGTTCCAAGAACAATATGGTCTGGATTATGTTCAGTTATTTCTCCATTAGCCCATTCTATTTCTGTTGGATTTGGACAAACAGGTAATACTAAAAACATCCATTGTTCTCCATTAATAGTTTTATTTGCCCACATACTTATTACTCTATCCGCAGGATTATTTCCACCAAACCAACTTTCTCCACTAAATCTTGATAAAGGAAACCTAGAGTTAAAAGCATTAGTTCCTCTTGTTACATTATTATAACCTGTTCCCATATCATGATTTCCTAATGCTATTGTGTAAGAAATATCTGCATCTTCTAAAATTGTAATTGCCCCACTAATTCTATCTAATTGGGTAAAATTGTTAAAAACCTGAACTAAATCTCCTAAAAATAATATGTGTTGAATATTTAATGCAACTTCATTATCAACTATCCATTGCATAGTATCATTTAATTGGGTTGCATTATTTTCTGTCATTCCTTGAATATCTGGAACTACAATATAAGTGAAATTATCTTCTCCTGCATATTCTTCTCCATCAATAGTAAATTTCTTTGTATCTTTTATTGGTTGTCCTTCTCCACTAACAAAAGAAATATTTGCACCACTTACTAAACTTCCACAAGCATCAGAAGTTTCTCCTTGCCATCTTGTTTGATTAAAAATCTTTCCAGTATCTCTAATTAAAACACTTGCATCTGTATCTATTAAATATAAATTTGTATTATTTCCATCTCCACTTGAACCACCCAATAATCGAATATCTGCAATATTATTTCCACTAAAAAAGTTATTAATACTTGTTAAATTTCCCATTTGCCATGCAAAAGTTCCATTAAATTGTATTCCAACTCCTTCCCCCACCCTATCTTCACCTGAAATGCTTGAATTTATTATAAAAGTATTATCTAAAATCTCTCCTTCATCTGCTATTAAAAATATTCCTTGCTTATTTACCATACTTATTTTAACATTTTCAATCCAAGTATAATCTCTCCGAGTTATTATTCCTGCTATTGAAGATAAACCAACATTTCCAAGATAGGTAATATTTTTAATTGTTATTGAACGAGAAGTTATATTTCTTATAAAATCTCCACTTCCCTCAAAATCTTCAATTTCAATTCCAATAGCAAATCCCAATATCCCATTTTGAACTCTTGCATAATCTGAACTTGATGTAAAAATAATTATCCTAAAGTTTATATTTGCTACACCTATTTCATGCCCCCTCATATCAAGGTGAACTTCATTTCCATCTATAACAATACAATTATCCATTAATGGACTAATATCTCCTGTTAATCCATAATAATCTGCTGAACTTAAAGTTCCACATCCTGTTTGGGGTGTTAGTGATTTTGAAATAACTTCTTCTGCATTAAAATATATTTCAAATTCATTTCCTGTAATCCATTGAAAATGTGCAGAGGCATTTTGTCTTGAGAAAATTGATTCTGCAAAATCTAACATCATCCTATATTCAAACCAATTTTCTGTATCTAATGGGGTGCTAACATATAATATTGGATAAGTATAATCATAATCTTCTTCTTCATTTCTTCCCCTACCAATTAATTTAGTGAATCTTAAATTACTCCAAACATGAAATTTATAACCACTTAAATTTCCATCTCCTATTTTTCCAAAATTAAAACTCTCTGTTGTTTCATTATATTCCATAAAAATATCATTAACAGGTTGATACATTTGAGTTTTATAATCATATTTTAGTAATTCAATAAAAATGTTTGCACTATAATTCCCTTCCCAAAAACTTACATTAATAACATTCTTTTTTGCAGTTGTTAGTTCTAAAGAATGATGTCCAAATTTAACTTCTGAAGTTTCTTGAAAATTTACATTATAACAATATTCTCTTTTAATAATAACTTCTTTAGTAATATATTCTTCTTTTGGTTCTTCTTTTAATTCAAGTTCTGTTTTAAGGGTTGTAATATTTTTAGTAGTAATTTGAATATCAACTTCTATCATTTGTTTAGATTTATTATTGCTTTTGTTTGTTAAATAAATTGGATATTTTTCAAAATCAGTTGTATTTAATTCCTCTTTTAATTGAGGACAGATTCTCCAAGTTGTATCATTTATTTTATAGGCCATAGATTCATCAAAGTTTAAGATATATCTTTCTACATCATCAAATTTTAATATTTTTATATATTCTACTTGTTTAATATTATGTTGGGGGATGTTTGAGAAATCAAAATGGTTTCTATCTTCTTCAGAATTATATGAATCAATTACTGCATCAATAGGAACTGATAATTCCATTATAATTACTATAACTAATGTAACCATGGAAGTTACAAATATTGTATTTAAATCTTTTTTTGCTTGTGTATTCATCTTTCATTCCCATATACTGTGAGTCCCATTATTAAATAATCTGGAACTACAATCTGAATTTAAACAAAAACTATCTTTTGCTGTTATGTTTCCTGCTGTTATGAAATTCCCAAACATATTAATATTAAAAGGATTTATAACACTATCAACTTGCCAATCTCCAACTAAGGTATTAGTTCCATCTCTTCTAATAAATATTTTTTCAAAGGCATTTGAAGAAGTTTCAATTGTTAAGTGAGAATCGGTTGTACCCTCCATTGTTATTGTTACTGTTACATCTCCCCCCCCTGCACCAACTTCTGCTTCTAATTCTAAGTTTAATCTAACTCCATCATCCAACATTATAGGTTCTGCTAGAACTCCATGTAAATCAAATTCAGTTCCTATAGATAATAATAAATCAGTAGTTTCAAATGTTATTAATAAAGTTCTTGTTAAACCATCAGCAGAAATATTATAAAGTTTAGGAGTAACTATTACTGGTTTCTTTCCAGGGCCATCAGTTTCCAAATGGATATGAACATCATAAACCCCTTGTCTTAATTCATTAAATTCTGGTTGTCCAATTAATGTTGTCCAATTAAAAATACTAAAAGTTCCAGTTCCTAATGCTGCAGAATCTAAACTATTTTCAGGCCTTTCTAAATCTGTTTCAGTCATATTAAAATGTCCTGAAATATCCGAAGATTCATTATTAAAAAAGAAATCAAAGGCTGTTGAGGCTGTTGCATCATCAACATAATCTTTATTTACTAAATCCTCTGGTAAAATAGGTGTTGTTGTTTTTCCAAATATCCAATCTGCAGTTATATTCCCACCAACAATTAAACTTTCATCAATAGTAACATTACTAGCAAATTGCCAATTAGCACCACTAAAAAACCAAGGGTCCCCCCTCATATCTATTCCTCCAATCCCATTAGCACCAAAAATAAAAGATAAATTTGCAGCAACACCTGTTAAATCTCCAGTAATATTTATATCTGTAACCTGAATAGTTTCAAAAATAGTATCATTAAGAAAAGTTATATTTCCACTATCTCTTACATCAATAGTCATATATACATCTCCAGTTCTAAAATTTCTTAGTTCAAATATTCCGCTTCCAGTCCCATCATAACAAATAGATACCCCTGCAACTGCACTTTCTGTCAAATTAATACAAGCATCAAAATTTACTTCTGCCCTCAACCATAAATCTGCATTACTATCTTTTGATACTGGGCTATCTCCTGAGATTAATAATGTTTGATTAAAAAAACTTTCAGTTCCTCCACCTTCAATATCTCCTACATTCTCTAAATCATTATCACCCATATCAATTGGGCCTGACATAGTCCCACCCGTCAATTGTAAGTATCTTCCATCAAGTGTTGGATATAAATCTGGGACATTGTCCATGTTTCCTTCGTCTGTTATCCAGATGAATGCGAAGTTTGCTAGATTCGCAGTCTCTGCATGAGAAACATTTTGTTGTGAGAAGTTTGTTGGTGCTTCAGGAGTTATGAAATTAATCCCATAATCATTTTCTCCATAACCAATCCCTGCAATAATTAATGGACTAATTAGGAATATTGCTAAAATTATTATTAAAAATTTATCACTTCGCATTTTATTATTATTATTTTTTAAACCTTATAAATTTATTGTCCTTGTGGCTTTGGAGTTAATAGGGCCGTTGTTCTAGCTTGTTTAAGTTTCTCATCTTCTATTAATAAATTCTCTCTTTTTAACTTTCTCAATGTTGAATCCCCAATCCCAGTTAATTTAGTAAAATCTCCCATTTTAAATTCTGGATGTTGTTGAATTACCCAATACATTAATTGTTTAACTGCATATTTCCATTTCATAATTTTTCTTGAATCTTTTTCGTCTTCACCATTATCTTGCTCTTTTGTAGCATTTTCTATTTTAAACTTCATATAAATCTTCCATATTCTTGGAGCAATATGTTTAAGGGATGGGAACTCAAAATTACCTGCATATCCTTTTAATTTTTTTTCTGCCTTTAAAATATGGTATGCACTCCTTGAAGCAATTGGAATTCTTTTTAAAAGTGATTCAAAACTTCTTGCGTTTTCTTCCATATGCCAGGGGTCTGAAATCCACCGATTAACATCTTTCATAGAGATAATACAAGAAGCAAATTTTTTCCCCATATTTCTATTATAAATATACAATCTCATTTTTATTCTATCATTTCTAAAAGTTGTTGTTAATTCTTTAAAATTTGGAAAACAGATAAAGAATGCTTTATTTTGATACCTTTCTGTTTGAGACATCCGAACTAACATTTGTTGCAGTTTATTTTGCCAACCATACTTATGTAAATTCTTTGATCCCTCATCTATAATGAAAGGCATATATCTATCCAAATCATTATACTTTTTTTTCAATTCTTCTGTTTTATCTAAAAAAGACATATTGGCATTGAAATCAAAATTAACTGTTAATTGTTCCCATTCTTTAGGGTCTAAGGGGGTTGTTCTTGGATATGTTTTTACAATTTTCCCATTTAATTTATTTCTCCAGGTTCCAGAATATCTACACATTAATAATGCAATCAATAAAATTAAATTACTTTTTCCAGATCCAGTCTCACCCTCTATATTACAATAAAAATCTTTATCATTTCTTAATCTTCTAAGCATCATGTTTGCTAACCAAAAAGCATTAACATTTGGGTTTCCTCTTTCTTTATAGAATTCTTTTACTTCTTCGACTAAGGAGTTCATTTCTTCAACAGTGATTGTTGTTTTAGGTAGTAAATATCTTTTCGCTGAGATGTTCATTTATTCTCCTACAATGGCTTTCTCTATAGAGTCTTGTAGGTTTGTTTCGGTGGTTATTTTGAATCCCAATCCTGCTTTTTGTGCAATTAATAATGATACTCTATGTAGTTTATCTAGTTTTCTTATTAATACAAATGGTATTTTTTTATTATGAATTACATTTCTCTGTTGTAAATAGGTATTAATTTCTTTCTTTATTTCTAACCATTGTTTATCTATTTTAATCCAAGTTTGATCTGGAATAACAACTGAAATTGGAACTAATAAAGAATAAATATCTGCATGATATAGTTCTAAAAAACTTGGAGAATTTTCATTATTTAATCTAACCATCATCCCAAGCTGAGTTACCCTAATTCTAATATTTGCTATCTCTTGATATATCCAAGACCACATATCATACTCTGCTTTAAGATTTTTTCCAACACTAAACTCCCCACTCTCAAGGAGACTTGCATTTTCTTTTTGATTTTGATTATATCTTTGGACGGAATGTCCGATTTGCTTTTTAGTTCCAGAACCCATAGTTATAATTTAGAGGGTAGTAAGCTTTATATACTTTTCCATCCTCTATATTTGGTAATATCTAATCTATTAATATAATAATTAAATAAATTAATAAAAAGATTGTTGGACACCTACCTAACGAATGAATAAAAGAAAATAGGTATTTGTTGGACAGAACACCAATTAAAATATGGGTATCAATCCTTATGGAAAAAATAATTGAAAACTTACAAGAGAACATAGATAAGAGTATAGAAAAGGTTAAGATTCATGCTAATAAATTTCGTGGGAACCCCTGGGCCTTGCATAATATGTTAAAGGATGAGGAAGCCCCAGACATACAAGAAGTTATTAAAATTCTTAAATCAATTGCTGAAAAGAGATTGGATTATGCTGCAGCATTATCAATAATTTATTTATCTGCTAGTAGGGTTAATGAAATACTCCCTTGTACCTTAAAAACAGAGGAAAAACATCCTGGAATGATTAAAAAAGATATTAAAATAAGG
>SDBT01016033.1_pt1 | contig 11885 bp, 16 predicted proteins | sample 2277101 | NCBI WGS metagenome assembly SDBT01 (sample SAMN10404973, study PRJNA504765) | marine sediment metagenome | isolation source: marine sediment core GS10_PC15, 103 cmbsf | place: Arctic Ocean: Southern Knipovich Ridge | collected 2010
TCGTAGACGGGGGTGACCCAATAGTTCGACGTCCCGAAGTTGGTGGTCGGCAGCGTGGCTTTGGCTGTGGCGTAACGTCCGTTCCCGATCGACTCGTCGTCGTCGTCGTTGTCCTCGCCAGTTAGGACGCCTCGGGTTACGTCGGCGGTCCAGTAGGGGTTGGTGACGAAGTAGCCACGGTTGCCGAGCTCGTCGGCTTCTACGTCATAACAGGCGATGTACTGAGCAGTAGACAGGCAGGTAAACGGCGTATCGAGCGTAACGATCGTCCAATCGTCCTCAAGAGGAGTCGTCGCCGGGCCAGTGGCCTTAGCGGTGGAGACCCCGTTTTCGAACAGGTGGACTGCCCGATCGATTGTCGGTGGTCCTCCGGTCGGGTCCGAGTCGTGGTAGAAGGCGATAGCAATAATTTCAGTGTCCTCTGAAACTGAGAAAAGGGTGCCGAGGGTGTAGTCGGCGTTGTCGTCGCCGCCAGCACCAGAAGGGGCCGCTACCGTCAGATCCCATATCGCGGCGTTCGCCATCGGCTACCCCTGCGGGAAGGCGGCGTCGAATATCAAGCGGCCGTGTTCCTCATCCGACAGGCGGCTGGTTTTCAAGTCGGCGTGTTTCCGTCCAGCCGCGGCGAAGTCAGCAACACTGAGGTCGAGTAGAGCCGTCGGGGCTTGCATCCTGAGCGGCGGGTCACCCGAATCAGGGTTCGCCACAATTACCGTCCACTCATCATTGATCTTGCCAGTGGATTCCACCCGGATATACAGGTGATCATATGCGGTGTTCTTGGTGCGGGGACTTACGGTTGGCGTGTCCGTACAGTTTAGCCGACGCTAAAATTGACGATCAACGTAACCAATGTGGGAGAGATACAATGCAGTCAGCGAAAATTGACAACTGGCAAGTGGTGGGGCGTGGCTCGGAAAACGGTGGCAGCGGTGGCGTTAGTCTTTTCTTCCTGCGGGGAATAGTTTACGATCACCCGGTGATCCCTGACGGTCACGAAATTCGTACGTCCACTCTGCAAGATTTGGACTTCAGGACGGGGACGGCTAAGACCCAGAACACCATCTACACCCTTGGTGATCCTAAACCAACCCCCAAAGGGATGTTGGGGTGAACCACGCACAGGCGCAGCAGCAATTCCAGCAAGGGCTTATCCACCCGTTATGTCCCGGCTGCGGCCATAATGTTCTACGGACTGGAAGAACCCTGGCTATTCGAGGTCGGATTCAGGAAGTTTGGCGTAGTTACCAATGCGTTAAATGTGTGGAAGTCTTTCTCGCTGCGATCTTGGGCAAGGGTGTAGACATTAAGGTATAGGAGGAACGTTGTGGGCAACCACCAAAAAATTTTAGGCGTAGTCCCCGGACTCTCGGGAGCCATAGCATCTTACAATGGGTACGAGCTAAAACTTTTGAGTATGCCTACGGTTAAGGCAAAAGGCAGAGGCCGTGATGTACTTTGGGACAAGTTAGCAGACGATTTTCTCGGCCTAACAGTAGACTATGTAGCCAAGTGTTACATTGAACAGGTGTCTACCCGCCCCGGAGAGGGCCGCTCGTCAGCGTTCAAGTTTGGGTACACAGCAGGAGGGGTTCGTGGTATGATGGCACATGCGGCTATCCCCGTTGTCATGGTGACTCCTCAGAAATGGAAAAAGTTCTTTGGGTTAACCTCAGACAAAAAGGAAGCTTGCGCTCACGCTGCCGCTATGTTTCCTGAGAACAAAAAAGAATTCTATGGCCCTAAAGGTGGGCTCCGCGATGGATTAGCAGAAGCAGCACTCATAGCCCTGTACGGGTACCATTTGGAGAGACATAATGTATGAATTAGACGAGACGCTAAGGAAGTTTGCAACAGATTCTCAGTGGGAAAAGCTGGTCGCTATCAAGGAAGGGGGGAGTCAGAGGGGGGCTGCCAAACTCCTGGGGGTGGCCCGATCAACCATCAGTGGAGCAATGAAGGCAGTTAAGACAAAGGCTGCTCGCCAAGGCTACGCTCCTGAACATGGACTGACACACACCATCCCTGACGGCTACCGAATCAAGGGAGTGTCCACCCTCCACGGTGGAGACGGCGAGATAACAGCCCAGTGGGTCAAGTCCGAGATTGATAAGGAACGACAGCATGAAATGTTCCTTGAAGTTGTCGGTGAGTTGACCAGTGGACTGCCTCGTGTCGAGCCAACAAAAGCTCCTAAGACATCAAGCAAAGACCTCATGGCGTGTTACCCGGTAGGGGATCATCACATGGGAATGTTGTCTTGGAATAAAGAGACGGGGGATGACTACGATCTACAGATTGGCGAAAGGCTATTAACCGGAGCCATAAACTACCTGATCGACGCCGCACCCGACTGTGAGGAAGCTGCCGTGATTTTCTTGGGCGATTTCATGCATTACGATAGCTTTGAACCAGTCACTCCTACATCCCGTAATCAACTTGACGCGGACAGTAGGTTTCCAAAGATGGTGCGAGCTTCGATCAGGACCATGCGGTACATGATCGAACGTGCTGCCGAGAAGCACAAATACGTGCGTGTCATTGTCGAGATTGGCAACCACGATTTGTCTAGTTCGATTTTCCTAATGGAGTGTCTCGCCAACGTGTACGAGAACGAACCCCGCATCACTGTAGACACGTCCCCCATGCACTACCACTACTTCCAGTTTGGAAAGTGTCTGATTGGTATCCACCACGGACATGGTGCAAAGATGGCACAACTTCCTCTAATCATGGCGGCAGACAAACCAAAAGAGTGGGGGGAGACTGAGTACCGCACATGGTGGACCGGCCACATTCACAATCAGACTACTTTGGATGCTCAGGGATGTTCAGTGGAGAGTTTCCGTGTCCTCGCACCCAACGACGCATGGTCCCATCAGAAGGGCTACCGTTCACACCGTGACATGAAGTCGATCATCCTGCACAGGGAGTTCGGTGAGGTATCACGCAACACAGTCAACCCGGCCATGCTAATAGAGACTGGTTAAAAAAGTCTTGACATTAGCGGCAAGTTATGTTAGAGTTCACAAAATTGGAGAGCCACGATGACCTACCTCGAAAGTCAATTCCTGAACTTCCACGCTCGCAATCCCAAAGTCTACGAACTGTTCCAGCTATTTGCTACACAAGCTATCCTTGCTGGGCGGAAAGTATTATCTGCGGGTCTAATCTTTGAGCGTATCCGGTGGGAAACCATGGTGATTACGACTGACCCGGATTTTAAACTGAACAATAATCACCGGGCGTATTATGCACGACTTTGGATGGACGATCATCCTGACGCCGATGGGACTTTCAGAACCCGACAAGTGAGAGGGAGGTAGCATGAATTCGATTGACTTTTGTTTTTGGTTACAGGGGTACTTTGAATTGAGTACCGACGACGGGAGCAACGCTATGCTAACGTCCAGTCAGGTCAAAGCGGTTAAGAACCATTTGGACCTTGTTTTCTTACATGAGATTGACCCGTTGCGTGAAAGCGAGACGCCGGTCAAGCCGAATGTTCTCAACGCCCTCCACGGTAACGACAAAAAGGTAAGGTGCTAATATGATTTATCCGACGAAGACAATCTATCTCGCTGGCCCAATCACTGGTCTGACCCATGACGAGTCACGCTACGGGTGGCGCAAAGAATTCGCCTCGCTCATGCCTGAACATATTCTCTGTAATAGTCCCATGCGGGGGAAAGAGTTCCTTGCAGACTTCGGTGTGCTGACCAGCGGTGACGGGTACCCAGAGAACGCAATGTCCTCACCGTCAGGTGTAACAACTCGGGACTACAACGATGTTAAAACTGCCGACGCCATGATTGCTTGCTTTATCGAGAGCGGCGGTCGGTTGTCAGGGGGTACCTTCATGGAGTACGGTTTTGCTTATGCTCACCAGATTCCGATCATTGGTATCGGTGATCCCAAAGACCCAAACATCTGTCACCTTATGGCGCAGCATGTCTCTGGGTACCAAGTGCAGACTCTTGAGGAAGCCGCCATTCTCGTAACCAAGTTGCTCACACCGGGGATATAATCATGACAGAGCAAGATCATGAAAATTCAAAGCGCCTCAATGACTTTCCTAATAGGTATTTAGGACCTGAGCGACGTTCAGTTCCGCGAAATGGTCCGGGTGATATTGATAAGCATCTTCGTAAGCCGGTGGCTGGTGTTATAACCAACGAAAAACCATCTGCTAATCCTTGGCCACAAAACTATGGCAACGGTGAGGGTCAGTTCGCGGACAATGAAGCTGACGTGAACCCATGTGGTGAGGTTAGTATCGGGAACGGCAAGCTTGAGTCAGCAACCGCGTTTCCTCCGTTTAATGGAATACCTAAGCCGAAGGTTATGTTTCCTATGGGTGACGATGATGATCCCGATTTCGCGGAAGACTTGGAGAATTCGCTGAACTATCTAAGGGGAAAACCTGTTCAAGGTGAAAGCGATCCACGATTGGTTCCCCCGTCAGGAGGTAGTGTCTCCGAACTTGCTCGCAAGGAAGAAGAACGTAATGAGTCAATCGGGAATAACCTGGATGCGGGCGGTGGGTTGCGAATGAATTCTGGTAAGATACGGATGGAACTAACCCCGCCTGAATGGGACTACGCGCTGGCCGATGTCACCACCCAAGGATCAAAGAAATACGCTGCCCGTAATTGGGAGTTGGGTATGGAATGGTCTGTCATGGTTGGCTGCATGAAACGTCACCTTGTAAAGTTCGAGGCCGGTGAGCGATACGACGGCAAAGAGTTTGACATTGCGGCTGGAACCACCGGCTGCCATCATCTTGCCATGGTCGCTTGGAATGCTCTTGCACTTATGTCGTATGACCTACGGCAGATTGGCGAGAATGATCTACCCGACGCCGTAACGGTGGATTTGCTGAAGCGGGTCAACGCAATGACCTCTGACTTGGGAGTTACCGACAGTGACAAATCTGACTGATAAATATGCGGCGTTCGTAGCGAGGGGGAACTTCACCCGGTCTGATCAGGACAGTAGGTTCCTTGGGCCAATGGGGTTGAGCGGTGAGGCCGGTGAGGTTCAGGAAGTTCTACTGGACCGGGGTGTGGGCGAGGCTGACTTGGCTGTGGCTACCTCCAAGATTTCAGAGCGGTTCAAGAAACATTTGCTCCATTACAAACCACTTGACAGGGAAGAACTTGTTAAGGAAATGGGCGACGTGCTGTGGTACTTCTTCCTGATTTGCAACAACGAGGGGCTCAATTTCGATGAAATAATCGTTGCCAACGTGGTGAAGATATGTGACCGGTACCCTGACAGGCACGAAGACCCCTCTGGTTGGCTACCCTAATGCGTAAGGCGTGGGAGGTTATTAAGCACGTATTAGGAGTTGCATGTGTCATAGCCGCGTTAACTCTCGGTGTGCAAGCCGGGATGGACATTCAAGAACGTGTCAGCCACCCGTCCAAAACGATAATTCTTTTGCCACCGGTCATTAACTCGCAGAAAATATAAGCATCCAAGGGTTGCCAATGAGCGGGGACTGAGGTAGTATCAAAACTTCGGTCCCTTTTCACGTCAACCATTAAAAACAGGTAATAATACATGTCCCTCCCCACTTCCTACCAGGAATTTATTCATACTTCACGATACGCAAAATGGATTAGCGAACTAGGAAGACGGGAGGAATGGGACGAAACTGTAGTCCGGTATTTCCAGTTTTTCGTGGATAAACTTAACAGGGACAACAATGCTGACTTGAGTCCAAGTGATACCAGCCCGTTGATTTCTGCGGTAACTAGCCTCAGTGCTATGCCATCCATGCGAGCCATGATGACTGCTGGCCCTGCCTTGGACCGTGATAACATCTGTGGATACAACTGTGCGTACCGGGCAGTGGACGACGCCAGAGCTTTTGACGAGATACTGTTCATCCTCATGTGCGGTACTGGGGTAGGGTACAGCGTCGAACGGCAGTTCATAAACGGACTTCCGTCTATTCCTGACACGCTGGACGACAGTAACATCGTAATCAAGGTGAGGGATTCCAAGAGGGGCTGGGCCGAGGCTCTGCGTGAGTTGGTTGCTCTCCTATACGCTGGTCGTGTACCCTCATGGGATACGTCCCTACTACGCGGTAAGGGTGCAATTCTTAAAACTATGGGTGGACGGTCTAGCGGGCCTGACCCGTTGATAGAGCTTTTCAAGTTTGTTGTTCAGATATTCAAAGGGGCTGCTGGTCGTAAGCTACAGTCCATAGAGTGCCACGATATTGTCTGCAAGATTGGCGATATTGTAGTGGTGGGGGGAGTGCGTCGGTCTGCGTTGATATCCCTATCGAACCTTAGTGACCAGCGTATGCGTGATGCTAAGGCTGGTGAGTGGTGGGTGCTTACCCCACATAGACAATTGGCTAATAACTCTGTGGCACACACGGAGACGCCGGAAGTCGGGCAGTTCATGGAAGAATGGCTGGCGCTTTATCATTCCAAGAGTGGTGAGCGAGGCATATTTAACCGTCAAGCTGCCCGACTACAGGCTGAGAGAACCGGACGCCGCCGTGTAGACAACGTGAACGGAGCCGGGAATGGTCCCATCCAATTCGGTACTAACCCATGCGGTGAGATTATTCTACGCAGCCAACAATTCTGTAACCTCACTGAGATTGTGGCTCGACCAGACGATAGTGTAGAAGACCTGGCTGAGAAGGCTCGCGTTGCCACCATACTTGGTACATGGCAAGCTACATTGACGGACTTCCGCTACCTCGGTAAGAAGTGGGCCGAGAACTGTGATGAAGAACGTCTACTTGGTGTGTCTATCACCGGCATGATGGATCACGGAATCTTGTCGGGTCAACAGAACGGACTTGTTGCAACGGGAGAACTTCTTGACTACCTCAAGAACGATATTGTGATTCCTACTAACCGGGAATGGGCTGATCGTCTTGGTATTCCACAGACTGCTGCTGGTACATGTGTCAAGCCTAGTGGTACTGTGAGCCAACTCGTCAACGCAGCCAGCGGACTTAACTCGTGGTATGCACAACATTTCGTTCGTCGTGTGCAGCAGGACAAGAAAGACCCTGTGACTCACATGATGATAGACCAAGGTATTCCCTTTGCTGAGTACGAAATGAACAGCGAAGTCGTGGTGTTTGAATTTCCTAGAAAGGCACCTGAAGGTTCGGTACTGCGTAATGACATGAGCGCCATTGAACAGCTTGAACACTGGAAGGTGGTACGTGACAAATGGTGTGAGCACAATCCGTCAATCACAGTGGACGTGAAGGAAAAAGAATGGCCGCAAGTTGGTGGCTGGGTGTATGACAACTTTGACGAGGCAGGGGGGCTTACCTTCATGCCCTACTCAGACCACGTATACAAGCAAGCACCATACGAGGAAATTACTGCCGAAGAATACAACAGACTTAACGCAGCAATGCCCAACGAAATCGACTGGTCGAAACTGTCCGACTATGAGACAGATGACCAAACAACAGCCACCCACGAACTAGCATGTGTCGCAGGGGTGTGCGAAATATAGGAGTACGACACGATGATATACATTGACATGGACGGAGTTGTTGCCAACTGGGATCAGGCAATCATTGACATTTTTGGTGAGGAATACAGCGACCGGGTTGCTGATGATTTCTGGAAGAACAAGTGTGTTCAAGAAGAAGTTTTCCGTAGGATGCCGCCTATTCCAGAAGGTGTACAGATGGTGAAGGATATCGCCAAGACCCGTGACGTGTGCTTCATGACCAGCACGGGTGGACTTCCCCATCACATTGACATCGCCAAACAGAAGCTCGACTTTCTCCACACACATGGCCTCGGCATACACCCGGTAGCTTTCTGCATGAATACTTGGGGGAAGGCCCAGTTCGCTAAGCCAGGTGCTTTGTTAATTGATGACCGGGTCAAGGTATGTGCTGCTTGGGAAGCCGCCGGTGGCAAAACATACCTTTTTACCAGAGAAGATGCTGAGCATATAACTCAGTTAGTGCTTAACACAGGAGAATGACATGGCACAGATCAGAACAAAAGGAACATCACCGAACCCAGCGCAGCGACATCGTCGTACCTCGATAGGTTCGTCTGCGAACACGCGACCTACGAACAAACATAAGCGCCGCAGTTTCAAGGCGTACAGAGGGCAGGGCCGATGACAGGATACAGCATAACGTTTATTCCACGTTCGTGGGCTATAGGTCCATGGAAAAAGGGCCAGAAAAAGCTATTTGCTTTCGGCCCTTTTCGTTTCGTAGTACACACAAAGATTGAGGGGAAGTTTGGTGCCTAGAGAACTGCTGTTCAGCGTAACGGCTAAAGACTGTAGGTTTGATTATTACAGGGGTTCAGGTAAGGGTGGTCAGAAGCGGAACAAGACTGAGTCCGCTGTACGATGCACCCATATCTCAAGCGGAGCCGTGGGACAATCTGATGATACCCGTAGCCAACACAAGAACAAGGTCACAGCATTCCGCCGCATGGCTGAGACACGTAAGTTTGCTGAGTGGCAGAAGCTAGAAGCTGCTCGTGCCACAGGTAAACTTGCTGATGTTGAAGAAAAAGTTGAGCGAGCTATGTCGCCACGAAAAATTCGTGTGGAAGGGAAGAACGATAATGGTGGTTGGGCTGAGATTTAATTGGTGGACCCGGTAGGATTCGAACCTACGACCTTCTGTTTAGGAAACAGACACTCTATTCCTGCTGAGCTACGGGTCCATGTTGGATGCGGGTGTAAGACTCGAACTTACAACCTCCTGGTTCAAAGCCAGGCACTTTGCCATTAAGCTAACCCGCAATTGGCGATCCTGATAGGACTCGAACCTACATCACCCCGCTTAGAAGGCGGGCGCTCATCCAGTTGAGCTACAGGACCATTATGAAAAGAACATGTAAAAAATGTAATAAACCTATCACCGCCTGTAACGGGTTCGTAACTGCGTCTGAATGGTTGGCGGCTATATCAGACCCAGCTATCCACGTATCAGAACTATGTGGATACTGCGTTATGGTGGATGCCGAGAAAGGATTCGAACCTTTAACCTCCTGATTCAGAGTCAGGCGCTCTACCATTTGAGCTACTCAGCAAAACTTTGGTGCTGACGAAGGGAATCGAACCCTTATCCATCCCGTACCAAGGGATTATTCTAGCCATTAATACTACGTCAGCAGTATTGGTGCGTCCCCCAAGAATCGAACTCGGACCTTCGGGACTTCACTCCGACGTGCAGACCGGCTACACCAGAGACGCAAACTTAATTCATATTTTCTTTGGCGGGTAAGTGAAAATGAATATCAATACCACTTTCAGTTTCCTCACCAAATAGAGTATCTCCTGGTCTGACTGTGAATGCAGTTCCGTCTGATAGGCGTCCGTTATATGGATCACAATCCCAGTAGAACTCTGTCCACATATACTCAGACATTTAGATACTCTCCCTTGTTGGCGGGTGACGTAGGATTCGAACCCACACGACTGTATCTCTACAGACCTTCGGTTTTCAAGACCGCTGCCGCTACCCAGAATCTTTCGGCTTAGTCACCCATTTTCGCGAAGGCGTTCTACCATTAAACTAATCAGGGAGATCATCCCCCTAAGCTGGAATCGAACCAGCACTTCCCTCTCCTTTGGTGCCCCTAGTAGGATTCGAACCTACAACAAACCAGGTTTAAGCTGGTCGCGTCTACCGCTTGCGCCATAAGGGCAATCTTTTGGTGGCTCTAGTAGGATTCGAACCTACAAATGCATTCGTTTTGAACGAACCGGGTTTGCCATTTCCCTATAGAGCCAATCTTGGTGCCGGTGACAGGAGTCGAACCTGCATACCCGAAGGCGTTAGTTTCTAAAACTAATGTGTATCCCATTCCACCACACCGGCATTAACTTGGAGGATCAGTGAGGATTCGAACCCCTTGGCGGCGGATTAAAAGCCCGCTGTAATCCCAGAAGACGTTAGCCTACTGATCCAATTGTTGGTGGAAGTAGAAGGAATCGAACCCTCGACAAGACCGTTATGAGCGACCGGTTCTACCACTGAACTATACTTCCGTTACTTTAAAAGTCCGTGGCAGTGAGCATCAGCAGCAAAACTAGCAGCCAACGCAAACGGCTTGAACTCTGGTTCCTGACCACCGGTCATCCCCATTACATATCCACGGGCTTCTTTCATAGCCACATTGCTTTCGCATTCAGGACGCGAGTTGATGTCCAAGTGAATTTCGTATGGACGATCACCGATAGCCACATACGTATTCTCAAACGCTTCGAGAGCGTAAGTCACTTCTTGCATCAAACGCATCTTCAAGTTCTTCATCTTACCACTACGGATAACCTTTCCATAGTCGGGAAGGATCACAGAGGCTCCAAACACCTTGCTACCGTGGTACATGATGTTCTTGCCTTCACCAGTAGCCTTACGAACGCACACCACTGTTGAGTAGCGAGCAGAGGATACACCCTTGTGCTTGATCCTGATTGAGTCACAGCCAATCATGATTACACTGTTGGGGCTACTCTGACGAATGAAGCCATTGATCACTTCGTAGTTTAAATTTAACATCGTACTCCCCTGGTTAGAAGTTGGAGGATCAGGTGGGATTCGAACCCACGTATATCGGATTAAGAGTCCGAGCCGTAGCCTTTCCGGTCACTGATCCATTTCTCTGTGTATTTTTCTATGGCAATTAGAACATAGAACAATACATTTTGCTATCTCTGCAAGGATTTTATTTTTAGCAGTTCCACACATAGCCATGGTAGATACAGCATTAACTTTGTCACTCAGGTTAACGTGATGAAAATCTAAACATATATTCTCGTCTTCATCACACCTTTCACAAGACAAATCGTCCTTTATAGATTCAAGCCAATCTCTGATTTTTTGTCTTCTTCTCAGATTTATGATTCGTCTTTTATCTACATTGTTGCGCTCCCAATCACGCTGGTATGCCGCACGGTCTTCTATCATTTTGGAGCCCCTACTCAGGAATCGAACCGAGATTAACGCAGTACAAAAGCGTTGTGTTAGCCATTATCACTATAGAGGCATTGTAGTATTATGTCAAGCACAAAATTGGCGACCCTACGGGGAATCGAACCCCGATCATCCGGTAGACAGCCGGATATCTTGACCTTTAGACCATAGAGCCGTACTCGGTGGCGCAGGGAGCGTACCCCTGACTATCTTATACATTAACGCTAGTACATACCAAACTTGGAGCGACGTACGGGATTCGAACCCGTCTTCAAAGGGTGAAAGCCAATGTGTCCTATTCCGATAGACGAACGTCGCAATTATTATGTCCGTGTCAGGGCTCAGCATTCCCCGCGCTTGCAACTGATGTAGACGCATCACACGAACTTGGTGGGGCCAGGGGGATTTGAACCCCCGTTACTGCCTTGAGAGGGCAGCGTCCTAAGCCATCTAGACGATGGCCCCAATAAAAGTGCGCAATTCTAAGTGTATACGGCAACCCGTAGGGTACCTCTATCGACGCGCACAAACTTGGTGGAGTACCAGAGAATCGAACTCTGCTCAACAATCTTGCAAGGATCGTATGCTTACCCAGAGCGTACCCCAATCTTGGGGTGAGTGATGGGACTCGAACCCACAACGACCGACTTCACAGATCGGCGCTCTACCATTGAGCTACACTCAACACAAACTTTGGTGGGTAGGTGTGGACTCGCACCACTCCCCAATCGAGAACGGATTTACAATCCGCGTACTGGAACCCCCAGCTTTACCTACCCATATCTTGGTACTCGGTGAAGGATTCGAACCTTCATGTCACGCCGTGTAAAAGCGATGCTTCCCTATCAGGCCAACCGAGCAGAAACTTTGGCGGACGGTGAAGGATTCGAACCTTCGAAGCCTCTCGGCTTTACGCATTAGCAGTGCGCTACATTAC
>SDBT01016034.1_pt1 | contig 11885 bp, 7 predicted proteins | sample 2277101 | NCBI WGS metagenome assembly SDBT01 (sample SAMN10404973, study PRJNA504765) | marine sediment metagenome | isolation source: marine sediment core GS10_PC15, 103 cmbsf | place: Arctic Ocean: Southern Knipovich Ridge | collected 2010
TGGATCGTAGAAACGATATTTTTTACCCATCTCTCCACCGAGAGATGTAATGCATTTTCATCTGATATAGATAGCGGTATTTTTCTGCTATTTATTCAAATATTACTCGGACAGACTCTTAATATGTGTTTTGATGGGGAAAGATTACTAAGATTTTCAAGAAGGTATCCTATTTTTCGCGCTGTTGTTTTGTTATTATATTTTTTTAGATATGTTGTTAATTTTTTATAGTTGATTTCGTCAAGATTTTTAAGGCAATTTATTGTTTCAGTCCATCCTCCAGCATATTTTGGTTTGTTGATTACATCTATTATAGTTCGTTCTACGTCAGATATTTGGATATGTTCATTGGAATAGGAGATAGTTGTAATTCCAAAGTATTTTTTTGGTATTGTTTGTATGTAATTGATGGTTATGTTATGGTATTGTATATTTCGTTGATGTGTTGTTGTTGTGGCGTATATGTGTGTTGTGTAACGCTCTGAAAGACCATGGATTGTAAGGGCTGTATAATAGGAGAGAAATGATTTTTTGGTTGCTTTTGCTGCGATAAGTATTGCATCTTCTGTATATTGTTGTTTATTTAATATGACTGATTCGGGTATGCGTACAAATAGTCCAGGTTTTACTCTTTCTGCCACCTTTTTTTTAACCATGTTTGATGCAATGTTTCGTGCATGAGCATAGGAGATATTTAGAATTTGTGCGATATCTTTTATTGTAAATACTCGTTTGTCTTTTCCACCAAGATAAAAGTAAAGTTTTTGTTCTAATCCAGACATTGATTTAAACATACTAATACTTAATGTATTTTCCCAAATATAATAGTTTCGGTTATATTTTGGAAATATTACTAAGTGAAATATGACATTGGTGTTTCAAAATAAGAAGATATCATTATTTTTATAAAAAGAAAGAAGAAAGGTTTAGTGAGAAAAGAACAAATATTCCCATAGGTTAGATTGATGCTTCTCCGGTAACCGATCTAAAATATTCCTTCCTGTTGGCCTCCTTAAGACTCAGCGGGCCCATATCACTATTGTTCGTCTTTATGATACAAATTTAAAAAGAGTATTTTATCTTCACTTTTTTGGTAAATATATGACAATCTAAATGGAGGTATTCGGAGTTCTCTTGTTCCTTTTCGACTGTATTTCAATGGTTTTTCAATATCTGGATCACTCACAATTTTTTTTATTTGTTTTTTCACTCGGTTTTTAATTTCTTCATCCTTGATCTTTCTAATCCGTTTTTCAAAATGTTTATCAAAAGCTACAGTTACCATTGTTCAAGCATCTTTAAAAATTTTTTATTATCGACTTCTTTGAACTCGCCTCGCCCATATCTTTTAAATGCATCTTCAGTTCTTTTCGCAAATTTTAAATCATCTTCAAAATTTTTATCAATATCTTTAACTCTTCTAAGTATCCATTGATTTCGATTTTTTATAATGAAAAGTTTTTCCCCTACAGAAATATTTTTTCTCATTTCGCTAGGAATAACAATTTGTCCCTTTGAGCTTAATTTTGTTATTGCTATATCCATAATTACACAAGGTAAGATATGTCTTACATACTATATAAATATTACGTTTTTGCAATAAAAATTTAATTGAATCTAATTTCTATACAGAGCAATAATAGAACAAAATACATAATATTTTACCTGAAAATTCTCCTGTAGAGTTGATCGCTTCTCAGCGGGCCCATCATTCTTCTTTGAGAAAATGGTATTTTAGAAAAAAAATTAATCATCAGAGTACTCCAAATCACAATTCTCATAGGCGTAAATCCAATATCCACATCCAGGTTCAAAAACATCAACAAACTCATAACCCTGAACAGTACTATTCCAACCATAAACAAAATCAATTAAAATACTATTTTGAACAGCTTCCTGCCATGTATAATAAACTCCACTAGTATTAACAACTATATCTTGTTTGTCCAATGATATCTCACATGGAAATCCATTCAAATTCCACATAGAATTTAGATTAATGTTATAGTCATTATTACAAATTGGAATTAATCCTCTAATCCAAAGTTCGCAATTTTCATAGGAATAAATCCAATATCCACATCCAGGTTCAAAAACATCAACAAACTCATAACCCTGAATATCATTATCCCAACCATAAACAAAATCAATAACAATATTGTTCTGAACCGCTTCCTGCCAAGAATAATAAACGTCATTATAATAAACAATAAGAATCTCTTTTAGAATTGGTTCATTTATTGGTATTGAAATCAATATCCATTGATCTGTAAGCGTAGTAAGATAGCTCATTTGATAATTCATTAATGGATAATTATCGGTATTATCACCGCCAGGGATTTGATAAGTAATATCCCCTATCCCATCATCGTCAGTATCCTCACCTGAATAGTCATCCCAATAGTTTCCACCAGCGGTATGTCCTTTATCCCAAATATTGTTCCCATGATCCATCGCATTTTTACCATAAACTTCCTCAATGGAGTTATTAATGAAGATGTTATGATACAAAATATTATCTCTGCTTAGTTGTTGGAGAAAAATACCGGAGGTTTGTGATCCATCAGTATTATTTTGCAGAGTATTTCCTCGAATAGTATTGTTTTGTACTCCTCCTAAATAGATACCGTTTGAAACAATGTTGTCGTAAATAATATTTTCATTTATGTTGTTATTATTACTATTCAATGTAAGACGAATTCCATATGCTGGTCGTTTGTAGTTAATTGGATTTGTTATTATTGTTCCTTCAAGATTTGAAATGGTATTTCTATTTATCGTGTTATAGTTACTATTCATTGTTAAATAGATTCCTATATAATTACTTGTACTACCGCTACTTCCGTTTGTAATTATATTATTTTTAATACTGTTATTACAGCTGGAAATAAGGTAAATCCCATATGAATAACTTTTATCAAAAATATTGTTTTCAATTGTATTACAATCGCTAGAAATCATGAAAATATCTACGATCTCACTATTCTTGATGACACATCCTGAAGATTGGATGATCTGGATTGTATTTAGAGTTTGATAAATTGCAATATTTGATATTGTAATCTCGCTGGAATTTATGAGTATTATTTGCCCTGCATCTGATGAAATATTCTCATTTGTTTTATTTACGAAATAGTAAACTGGTTTGTTATTCACCATGTTGCTTGTATTTATATTATGCCAAAAATCTGAGATATTATATTCACTTTCCGGAGTATAACCGATTCCAATTTTTAGACTACAATTAAACATTTGATTATCCCAAAGAACATTATTTCTTGATTGCATCATCTCAATTCCTTCAGAGCAGTCAATAATTGTGTTATTGAAAATATTACAATTCCTGGTAATTAAAGAGAAGATACCATTTCTACAGTCATTTATGACATTATCACATAAAGTATTGTTATCTGAATTATTTATATAGACGCCATCATGAACTGAATTACTTATTGTATTGCCCTGTATCATATTGTCCATCCCCCAGATTTTGATACTCTGTGAGACACTAAAAATTGTATTATTTAGAATCTGGTTTACATTAGAATTGCTAATCAAAACTCCAGTTGATACGTTGGATATGTAATTGTTTGTAACTAGAATTTCATTTGAATCAATAAGTTGAACGGCTGATGAACCGCCATTTATTGTCAACTGTGAAATAACACATGTACTACAATTGACCAGTATTACTTCTCCTGCATCTGAAGGGATAGATAATTCGGTTTCATTAATGTAATAATAAATAGGTTTATCATTAACAGTATTACTTGTGTTTATTTCATTTAAATAATCAGAAAGATACGTCCCATCTAAATATAAACCACAATCAATCATATGATTATCATATAGTAGATTATAGTTACTTGAGGAAAGATAGATGCCTTCTGATTTGCTATTACTCACGGTATTGTTATTGACAGTATTATTTTTACTGGAAACGAGTAATATTCCGAACTTTATGTTATTTTCACCTATTGAATTGTTAAAAATAACATTATTGTCTGAATGAAATAAGTCTATTCCACTATTAGAATTATGCTGATCATTGAGTATCTTACAATCAGAAATAATATTGCTGTTGCTATAGTATAGAAATATATTTTGGCTTAATCTTGGAACTATGTTAATTTTTGTAATTATTGTATTTTCAACGAAATTAAGGCTAATTGGAGGATAAGATGAATAAAAAGCATTACTTGTAATTTTAAACTGGGAGATTTGTACTTCATCAGCCACGACCAAAATTCCCCCGATTATTCTTGTCTGTTCATTGCTCTCTCCTGTTAAATTTATACCTCTTTCTATCAACAGGCTTTCAATATACATCCCATTATAAACATATACTGAATCACCAGCTCCTGCATTATCAATAGCATCTTGTATCTTATCAAAATCTGCACCACCATCATCATCAACATAAAAAGTATTGGCAATATTATTAATCAATATTTGAGATGAATCTTTATAAATTCCGTCATCACAATGTACAGTTAATAAAATAGTGTAATAACCTTCAGTTAGTATTGTTGAATCAATAGAACATAAAACATCGTACAATACTGAACTAGAAGAATTAACAATTTCAATCCAAGTTTCTGGATACAAACCTTCTCCATATTCAACAGTATAATATTGAAAGGACGTACCCCATGCAGCACCAATAATATCAGCTACTCCATTCACATCTGATACAATTGCTTCTGAATCAATAATAGCTAATGCAGGGTTTCTTGTTAATGCATCATAAGCATTTATTTTTCCATTTCCGATATATACAGATGAGTTCACAGGATCACTACTGCCTCGTATAATAGTAACAACAACATCTCTTGTGTAGCTTTGATTTTTTGAAAACAGCAATCCAGCTAGCCCTGCAACATGTGGACCTGCCATGCTTGTACCACTTTTATGTTCATAACCATTACCAGGTACTGTTGAATAGATATCTTCACCTGGAGCTGAAACATCAACCCAAAATCCATAGCTCGAAAAACCTGCTTTTGTATTATTATGATTTGTTGCAGCAACTGCTATGACCTTGGGGTACATCGCTGGATAATGTGGATCATCACCATTGCTATTTCCTGCACCGGAAGTAAGAATCGCACCTTTGCCATAGGCATAATCAATTGCATCCTTTAAAACATAAGAGCTCCAAGGATAACCCCAACTGTTAGATATTACATCTGCCCCATTATCAATTGCATAAACTATTGCTTTAGCTCCATCTTCAACAAAACCAGTTCCAACATTACTTAGAAATTTAACTGGCATTAATGTACAATTCCAACTGACACCGGAAATACCGATGCTGTTATTTCCAACTGCTGATACTATACCAGCACAATGGGTTCCATGACCACGACCATCCATCGGTTCGGGATCATCATTATAGAAGTCCCATCCTCGTATATCATCGACAAAACCGTTTCCATCATCATCGATATTGTTATCAGGAATTTCGTCATCATTAATCCAAATATTTTCTGCAAGATCTGAATGAGTATAATCAACACCTGTATCAACAATTGCAATTATTACATCAGAATTACCTGTTTCAATTTCCCATGCTTCAGGTGCATCGATATCCGCATCAAAAGTACCTCCAGTTTGACCGGTATTATGCAGATCCCATTGTTCATTAAAATCAGGATCATTTGGTATGTCGTCACAATAAACAAGGAAGTTTGGTTCTACATATACTATATTTGGGTCTTTTGCATATTCTTCCATTACTGAGAAAATATTGCTTTCATCAGAAAGAATAAATTTGTAAACATTTGAAAGACCATATGAATCAAAATTGTCTATTTTGTTTTTAAAAACCTTTTCTATCGATGTTATTTTATGTTTTCTATTTAAATTATCAATAGATGAAATTCCTATGTTAATAAGATCATTATTAGTTTTTTGAATGTTTATTTCAACATCTTTTTTAAATTTTATAATAAACTGACCGGGGATAAATTCATTTCTTTTTGGTTCAACAAATGATATATTATTAACGGAATTAGAAAAAACTTCTTCTTTTTCAAATTCAGAAAGCAAAGAACCTTCTGTTATAATTTCCACTTCTGTAAAATCATTTTCTGTATCAATATCTATTAAGGAATCAGCATTTTTACTAACAGAGATATTTAATCCACCGAGGATCATTATTAATGCCAATCCCATAACCGTTATTTTTAAGATATTACTGTTTATCATCTATGGCCCCATTGTTAAATTACATGATTAATTCAATTTATATAAAAATGATACATATTATATAAATCTTTTTATAAAAATATATTTGGCCGGTTCCATCATAAAAAAACTCAAAATCTATAATTTTTCTTGATCTTATGAGTCTAAAGCAAGATTTGCTTCATAATTATACCAGCAATATCTTACAAGTTTAAGTGTTTCAAAATGTGTCTGAGGTATATATTTCATCCCAATTTCAAAAGTGCGTAACATATTACGTGCATTAGAGATGATTTTCAATTTTTGAACGAAAGTTCTTTTGTTTTCTAAATCATATTTTAAATTGTTTGCAATTGTGATTATTTGTAAAACCAGTTTTTCAGAATGATTTAATCGATCAGATAATTCATAATTTAAAGCATCTATTCGCTGTTGTACTGAGTCGTCAAATTGAGCTAATAAGGGATAAACAGAGCCAAGTTTTTCAAGATCAGATAATGTCTTATTATTATAATCACTAAAGAAACTGCAATAATAAAAGGTATATCTCACAGGATAAAGGATGTAGCTATTCTCAAGTAGTTGTTCACTGAAATATTCAGAAAATAATTCAATATTTTCATTGCTAATATTTCTTAAAATAGAAAGATTTTCATTGAGTCCAATAAGTCTTGTTTTAATAGCCTCAAATGCTGACTCATTATTCGGCAAAAGAGGCAAATCAATGGTTTTTTCTCCGATCATCTCTATAAATGAGAGAGGGTAATCATTGAGTGTTTCTATATTTTTTAGAGGATCTGATGTGACATAAAATAATGCATTATGAACAGTTCGTCTCCCATAATAGGGATCGCCATCCCATTCAAATCGATCAATTAAGATTGAAATATTTATCACAATTTCAGGATGACCTGCAAATAAGACAACATCTCCATCTCCAAATGTTGAGTGTACCCAACTAGGTGTTCCTAACACCTCTTTTTGAAATCTTGAATTAACTGAGGAATTGATTTCGGATTGGAGGCCGGTAAATGTCGCTATCTTGTTAGAATGAGGCCCCATCCATAAAAATAATGGTCCGTTGAAGAATTCTTTCACGGTTTTATTGATACCATATGCTAAAGGATGATTTGTATCTTCTATCTCTGAAGTTGCTATATAGAGGTGCGAGTCTAAAATGTGTACTTGTCTCATCAATGTATCACTTATTGATAAACTTATAAATGGGATTTTAAAAGAAAGTTCAGGGTTATAGGCTTGACGTAATGAAAAAATTGGTATTGGTAATATATATCCTGAACTTGCGGCCTGTGCACCATAACATGACCCAATATATCCGCCACCGTTTCGTACAAAATTCCGTATTGCGTTGGCCCCTGCTTTATTTGCTAAACTTGCGACAACTTCAAAAGTTCTTCCAGGGTTTGGATTATATGGCCATAAAAAGACATTGAAATCATTGTTATTTAGATACAATTCGGTTTCATTATCAAGTAAAAATTCCATATCTAGAAAACCACCAGATTCAGCAACAAATAGAAAAGTTGGCCATCCATAACGAGTAGGAATACCAAAATGTTGTGCAATTTTTGGCTCAACTAAAGGATATGCATCTAAAGAGAGGGGATTTATTAGTTTATATATTTCAGTTTTGAGTAAATCATCCTGTTCGATTTCACTTGAAATATTATAATCATATATAATTGCCGTTGTCAGTATATCTTTCGTGAGACTTCCTGAGAAAGATATGACAAAATCTCCTTTATTAAACCCTCTTTCTACAATTTCACTCTCAGTATTCATCTCTTTTGATATTGCAGAAAACTCACATGACGACCAATAAACAGTAACATTTTCCCGGAGGAGATCATTGATTAAATGTCGTACTTTACTGTTTTGAAATGTTTCATCAGTGGAATCAATACCAGATGGAAGAGGTACAACAAATCCATAGCAGTTATCATCTGTAATTTCATTATTAAGCAGATGTATTTGCATATCTAAAGATGGGGTCGTTTTTGATGTTTCAATATGAGTTGGATATTGATTAGTTGTATTCTCACTAGGTAGCACATTCACAATAAATAAGAACAGTATTAGTGCAACTGCTATTCTTTTTTTAATCAGAATGTTTCCCCCAATTGTAATTACATAGAAAGCTATGATATATAAATGTTTACAACTACATGATTTTACACTCGAAACATTACAAATGAAAATAATTATTGTACAAAAATAGTATTGTGTTTTTGCTGGTTCTGGAATTGGTTCTTTGGTCGACGAAAAAAGATTGTTAACAAATTTTTTCTGGAAGGGCCTGTAACCAAGATTTATACCATATTCTCCTATTAAATATTCGTTAAGTCCCCTACTACAAAAGGTTGGACAAAAAATGGGCAAATCAAACAAATATACATTCCAGAGGATTCTAAAGACTCCAGTTTGGCAACAAAATAATCAATCGACAATTAGCTATAAAATTATCACAGTCATTACAGAATTTTGTTGCAAATATCTTCCAAAACCAGTTAGAAAACACACATTATCTGCTATATATGTAAGTACAATGTTAGTATCGAGAATTTCTATGTTGATTAATCAATTGAATTTTTCAACATATATAGTCTCTGGTAAAGAAAAGCACTCTGGAACAGAATTACGAATCATATATATTACAAGTGAAGGATTAGATCCATATATTTCCAATGTTTTATTTTGCGATATACCTCAATGTGAAAAAATCGGAAAAATCTCTATTTGGAACATAAAGAAAGAATGTAGCAAATTCTCTTCAACCATAGACGCGATTTTCATCAAAAGCGATATGTTTTATTCTCGTTTTTTTAAGAATCGCGGTTTTATCATTTTTCCAGAACTGATTTCGATGACGTTAGATCTTACAAAACCTTTTGAAAAAATATTAGACAATTTCTCAGTTAATGCTAAAAGAGAAATTCGGAAGGCGAAAAAATATGGTTATCCCTATGAGATATCTCAAGATCTGGAAAAACTTAAATTATTCTATCATAAAATGTATTTACCATATGCATACCAGAAACATGGGAAATTAGCCATATGCGTTAATTTCAATACTATCAGACATTTGTTTGAAACAGGCTATAAGTTAATGTTGATAAAGCAAAATGAAGAAATTGTTTCAGGGTGGCTGTTTTCTCTTAAGAAGAAAACATATACAGCAAGATACATGGGAATAACAAAAGGAAAAACAGGTCTTTTACGGCAAGGTTTAGGCGCTGCAGCTTTTTATTTTTCAATACTTTGGGCAAAAGAAAATGGTGTAAAAATAATTAATTTCGGAGCATGTCGACCCTTTCTAAATGATGGAGTATTTCGATATAAACGAAAATGGGGAACTAAAGTTGAAGTTGCTGAAAAACTCTTTTTTTATAACAATTTTGCACTAAAAATATGCAGCGATAGCAAAGCAATTCATAGTTTTTTATTAAAAAACCCTTTCATTTGCATCAATGATAGTCAACTTCAGGAAATGACCTTTGAACAAAATAGTCATTAAATTTCTCAATTTTTTAGAATAATTTTAGATAACCGTCTCTCCACATCGAACAATTACTACATAAAGGAATCTTGGAATACTTCTTCTTATGAATTAAATCTCTAATATTTCGATATTTTTCATTTTTCCATACGTCTTTTATTGAAGACTCGTGTATATTACCTAAAACCATTTTTCTATCATAATCCTCTGGACAACAAATTACATCACCATTACTTAATATATTAAACGAGGCAAAAGGTTTAGTACAATAATTAAATATTTTCCGCAATAGCATAAATTTAAATCGTACAAGAGGAGAAATATCTTTTTTATCCAAACAAATATCATTAAAATTAGATAAATCTCCGGATCGATTAGTTAGATAGTTTACTATTATTCCGCCTACTTTTTTCTTCCAAAACTTCTTAAAATTCTTAAATTCATGAATGTTCTTTCTCTGTACAGCAAACTCAACATCAATATGTTCACTATTAATTTTAGAATTTAGAGCCTGATTGAGGTTCTCTAAAACATCCTCAAAATCAAATCCACTTCTAATTTTGTCGTAAGTTTCTTTGGTTAAAGCATCTAAACTAAATGATATAAAATCATTTCCGGAATTTTCCAATTCCTTTATTTTTTTCTCAGTAAATAAACTTCCATTGGTTAAGATACCCGTAATTATTTTTCCTTTACTTTGATCCTTTATCAATCGTATTTTTTTAAAAAGATTCTCATCCATTAAAGGTTCATTTTGAAGATACATAAATATCATTGTCGTTGATTTTTCCTCTTTTATTATCTCGGAAATAATTTTTTCAAACAGCTTGTCTGACATGATTTCAACTTTATTATTTTTAATTTTTGAATTTGGACACATAAAACAAGAGCCATTACAATTATTAATTGTCTGAATTTGAATCACAGATGGAAAAGGAGGATCATTTTTCTTGATATTATATTCCCAGATTCGCCTTATATGTAAAAAATAGAAATAAAGAATGAATCTAAATCCATATTGAGTCATGAATGAAAAAAGTAAAAAAATTTATCTTAAATATTTATGCTTTAGGCTGATTTACACAATAAATCATGACAATCGTTGAATTGAAATTATTTAAAAATGAGATCATTTAACGTGTACAGCCTATCAATATATCCAGATTTTACTAAAAATATCTCACTAAATATCTTTTTTCAAATCTTAGTTGTAGCAAATAATTTATTATCAGTAAGACTTATTCCATTATATGGCTGATCCAGAAACAGCATCAAAGAATGTTGGCACCTATGTTTTTGAATCTACTCCATCACAAACAAATGAAATTTCTTCGAATATCATGATTTCTACCGTGACAAATCTGAAAGATTTTAGAGTTTTTTACCAAGTCCCTTGGGAGATATATAAAGATAATAAATACTGGGTTCCACCGTTCTGGAAAGATTTTCGAGACTTTTTTCGATCAAATTCTCCATTCTGGAGTCATTCTGAGTTACAACTTTTTATTGCTTTTCAAGAAAATAAACCTGTTGGTAGAATTGCTGCAATTATTGACCATACCCTACCAAAGGATGGTAATAAAAAAGTTGGTTATTTTGGTTTTTTTGAATGCATACACAATTCAAAGATTGCATTAGGTTTACTGAAGAGTGCTCAGGATTGGTTAATTTCAAAAAAAATAGATATCATGCGTGGACCAATTAATGGAAGAATTGATATTGGAAGTGGTTTTGTCACAAAAGGTTTTGATACTGTTCCATATCTTTTAGGATACTACTCACCAGATTATTATAACGATTTTGTTAAAGAATTTGGGATGAAAAAATCAAGAGATCTTGTATCGTATCATATTGATTTAACACAACGTATCCCTCAATCTGTTCAAGATGCAGCACAGCAATGCAAAGAAAAAGGTGTTACAATTCGCCCGTTTAATCGCTTTCAATTTAAAAAAGAAATGGAGATGTGGTGTGACCTTCTTATTGAAATATTTTCTGATCATTATGGTTATATTTCTGCATCTCATGAAGAAATTAAAGCAACATATGGTATGAAACAATTAAGATGGGTTATCAATCCAAGATTGTTTTTATTTGCTGAAGTCGATGGTGAAACAGTAGGATTTCGGTTTTCGCTTCCTGACTTTAATCCCCTATTTCAAAAATTAGACGGAAAAAT
>SDBT01016035.1_pt1 | contig 11884 bp, 16 predicted proteins | sample 2277101 | NCBI WGS metagenome assembly SDBT01 (sample SAMN10404973, study PRJNA504765) | marine sediment metagenome | isolation source: marine sediment core GS10_PC15, 103 cmbsf | place: Arctic Ocean: Southern Knipovich Ridge | collected 2010
AATACTGGCACTTCAGCATCACCAATCCTTTCTAGCAGCCGAGTGCTAGCATAGCGGTTTTTGCCTTTTTTTATTCCTTAAACCTAGAGGGGCTGTTTATCACTCCCTCCTGACTTTCCTCAGGTATCGCAGCAAAGGCCTTTTCCAGAATCTCTTTCTTGAAGAACCTTGGTAGAAAAGGTCCCTTAATGGGGTCGAAAGCACCGGCACAAGATAACACATCAAGTCTTTGGGACGAGTTACAAGCAGGAATTCGCCGAAGGCAGAGTCCAAATCAAACGGCAGAAACGGTATTTGCACGACAGCGCCCTTCGGTATTGGAGTAGTCGCATCAGCAAGGTTCGTTGAGGGTGTTATCTCTTCTTCTTTGACTCTAAGGAGTTTAACAATTATCTTCTTCAGGCGCTCATAAACGGTGGCCACCAGTTTAAACCTCTTCCGTTATACACCATAGCAGCTACAGACTATCAACCTCCCTCACCTAATACCTTTGCTGGAATCACCTTACCCCGGAGAAAGCCATCAGCCAAACACTCATTCTTAAACAGCACCTTATGGCACTTAGGGCAACACCATTGCTCATCACCAAATTCCGCAAACTCTTGATCTACCTCATAAATATGACCACCAAGATACCTAACATTCCACGGCTGCTGGACAGAATACAGTAGGTATTCTATTTCTGCTTCACAGTTTGGGCAAACTGCCATCTTAACCTCCTTTGATTCCCTTTATGTTATCCTTATTCCCTGTCTTCTGCCCTCAGGGTGTCACCTAGCTAGATTGCCAAGCAGGTTACCACTCTGGAAATGCCAGCAACGGAGTTGATTTTCCCGGTTATCAGCTCGCCAATCTCTTGCAGGCCTTCCCCTTCTATTACAGCGATAGCATCATATGGACCAGTCACGGAATCAACCGAATTTATCCCTCCCCCAAGCTGCTTGATTGCCGCCACCACTCCGTTAGTTTTACCCACCGCTGTCTCAATCAGAAGAAAAGCCCTTGCTGCCATTGTTTACCTATCTCCTACTTCGAGAACCTGATAACTACACTCTTTCTTGTGTATTAATATTTTCAGCTCAGCCAAACAAGTAATACCAGCAGGGCGATTATGACAGCAATTATGCCAGTCAAGGTAACGGCTATCTTTATAATGGCGTTACGTCTAACCAGGTCTTTCATTAACCCCTCCTAAATAGAAAATAACTCTCCCAGCTCCTCACTGGTTACCGAATAACTAAGGTTTTCCACGTAAAGCTTGCTACTTGGCATCCGATCCCCTTTTTTAAAGTTTGGTTAAATGTGTTGTACATATCTTCTCCTCACCTTCGGCCTCCCGATATTATGGGAATCCACAGCTATTTTAGCCTGTTTTCTACTAGCTTCTTTTTTATATCTCCTTTGCAGTTTGTCGAAGTCCTTAATGGCATCGCAGAATTTGCAGTACCCTACATTATTAGAATCTATAATCCACCAGTGGGGCGGACACTTCACTCTTTTATTCCAGGGCACGTTACCCTTAATGAAGTGCCCTTTGCTATCCCTACCTGCTATCATTTGCTATCTATTCCTGTGACTTGCCCGATACTTCCTCTGCGCCCCGGAATGTATCTCATTCCATCTCTCTGGATTTGCCTTCCGCCATGCTAGGCACCTCTTTATATGCTCTGCTTTCTCCTCTGGGTTTAGAGTCCGGTAGGGTCGTTGTTTTCTATACTGGAGACACTCTCTACATAATCTATGAGAACCAGGCGGGCGCGGCTTGCCGCATTGCTGGCACTTTCTTGTCTCGGCAATGAGCGATGGTATTTGTCTAACTTGCTCCTCGGAGTAAAGCCAGGAGCCTCCAGGTCTTATCGGGTTGGAAATGCCATCTTTTCTCAGCTTAATGAGCCAGTTCAGCGGGTATCCCAGCTTAGCGGCAACCTTACCTTCAGGTATTAGAATGACTGGTGACCGGTCATGCTTAGCTAGAAGCTGTCTTATCCTCTCGTGGCTTTTGCCAAACATCTGACCCAGTTGCCTGAGGGTCTTACCCTTGTTTCTCTCATGGATAAGTAGCTCGATAGTGGCGGGTGAAACTCTATTTTTCACTCCAGTATATTCAACAGTCTCTTGCATATCACTATCTCACAGACTGCTAGGCGGGAGGGATGCCACTTGCCCGATTTCAGCTGAGGCTGCCCACACGGGAGGGGTACAGGAGGAATTTAAGCTAGTGGGTAGAATGAGCAACCTCTAGCACCTCAGTTTCCCCTGGCAGAGCCCGCCCATACTTTTAGATCACTACAAGCACTGGGTCATAGCTAGCTTTGTTGAAATCAGCCAATGCTGCAATTTACTTACGGCTCAAGTTAAATAGTTCATACATGAACTATACTTAAGCAAGGAGAATTGTAATACTTCATATATGAATTGTCAACCTCTTTGGGGAAATAAATTGATCTCTTTTAGAAAAAACAGGTATAAATACTCACGCGTGATGAGACATAGAAGTGCCATTCAATCGCTTTGACAGCGAGCCAGAGGATGCTATATTCTATTTTTTAAGACTTGATGAAAGGCGATAAAACAATCAATGGCTAACAGGGTACACAAGTTGAAAGATGTAGACAGCGAAGACACGATTTTGAGAACCTTTATATTGTTCGTGCAAGCGGCGGATACGATAATGAAATATGCCAACACTCATCTCTACAGAAAAGAGAGGCTCTCGATAATCAAAGTAATAGTGCTACGAGTGTTGGCTGCTAATGATGGGACCATGGCTCCTTCTGAGATAGCAGAGTGGACATTCAAGGAGCGGCACAATATCACGACATTAATCGACCGCATGAAACGAGATGGACTCGTCAGAGTTGAACGCAATAACAGGGACAAGAGGTTCGTTAGTGTCTCGCTGACGGCTAAGGGGCGGAAGGTCCTCAAGCAGGCTATGCCGGTGGCGAGAGAGATTGTGAACCGAGTGATGTTATCAATTAGTGAAGGTGACGCTGTTCCGCTAGAAAAGTCACTGAGGGCCTTGAGGCAGAATGCACACAGTGGCTTAGAAGATCTTGCCAAGCGTGATCAACCTCACCCAAGGTAGAGCAGTAGCCTCGGCACCTGTAAACTGAACAATCAGCCAGATTGGTTAGCCCACCAGTACCAAACCCTAGCGTATAATCCATGTTATACGCATGAGACAAAATGGACAATAGTTACCTCCCATTTGGATGAAAATGAGGTGGCCAGGATCCCACTATCCTATTGAGGAAACTCCTTCACAACCGCGATGCGTAACCTTGGTTCGTACTTCTTAAGACTCCCAAAAGCTATTTTTGATGGGAAGCTATGACTCATTCGCCACTATTGGTGTTCAGAGTCACCGGCATATGCAACATGCTTAACCATGTTCCCCCATGGCTTACGCTGCTGGCACAAGGGACAAGTAAAAGGCTTGCTAAGATTCTTCACTGGCATTTGGAACGCTCCTTATCCCATGGCTCCTATAGGGCACAGTCCGCCCAATTGTACAGTCCATTTACGTGGCCCCTTTAGGGTTTTGAAAGTATCTAAAGGTGTCCTGGCGAAGTGTAGTGAGACCCAAAATCTCTGTGATCTGAAGTTTCGTTCTTCAGACGCTAGCCTCATTACTGATATTTGACCGGATAAAATTCTCCCAAGCTTGAAGGCACTTGGTCGCAAGTTCAAAAGCATCAACTGGCCTGACCGATGTGTCAATTGTATATTTAGCCAAATCGAGGGTCTTGACCGCTTCGGGGACTTGCCAAACGTAGATGTTTAGTACCATTGCAAATGTCAGCACATAGTCGCAGTTCTTCATTGTTACTAATGAATTCTTAAGATATTGCTTGCACTATAACGGCGGTGGTGGTAGAATTGGCCTTGTCCAAAAGGACTTCCTTTCCGAGGAGGCAGGTTTACAAATGTACCCTCAATGGGAACTTTGTCTCAAAAGGGAACGGCTCGCGGAGTTCCGGTAGATGGATGCTGAGGAAGCAAAGGCGATTCTTCAAGACGCTTCGGGTACTGACGAGCCGGCAGTACTCTCTAAAGGTATCCTTCACAAATTAACCGCTGCAGATGTGCCGGATGATGTCCGTATCCAAATCGGTCAGGTGAAGGACAATATCATACACCTTGACTGGGAGGGCTTCCTGTTCAAGGACGACATCCACATCCATGGAGAGGCGGAGTACGTCTGGACACGGAAATACTGGTACGCACCGATTGGTTTGGAACACTACCTCGATTTGGTCCGCCGAGCTGTGGAAGTTCGCGCAAGAGACCACGACGACGTCGAATTAACGCACTATGACGATGATGGGGCGTACATCCAACTCGCTTTCTCGATTAGCTGCAACGAAACCAACCTAGGCAGGGCTTATCATCATGTTAGAAAAATCTGTGACGAGTTAGAGGCAACAGCCGAGAGCGTAGCTGACCAGGTAGGCAAGCAGTTGGCAGAAATCGCTGGCCGACTATCGGGATGGGGATCAGGAAGTCTTGATGTACTGGTGAATGCCGTCGAAAAGGCATCTTCCACAGATCAACGAGGACGGTCGCTAGAGGAACTCATCGCGCGATTGTTTGAATCGGTTCCTGGTTTCATCGTTACCAGTCGCATTAGGACAGCCACCGAGGAGATCGACATTTCCGTACTGAACGATAACCCGGATCCACGTTTCCGACGCGAGTCGGCTATCCTTCTGGCTGAGTGCAAGAACTGGAGCGGGAAGTGTGGTAAGGATGAGTTCGTCTTGTTCAAGCAAAAGATCGGGAACCGCAGTGGCAGATGCTCGCTGGGCTTCTTGGTCTCGTGGAACGGGTTCACCAGAACTGTGACTAAAGAGATGCTCAGGGATAGCAGAGAACACTTACTTGTGGTGCCCATAACTGGTAAGCAGATCCGGGCGGCAGTGCGAGAAGGGAACTTCTTGCAAGTTCTCATCGCCAGTTGGGAGGAGGCTGTCAATACGTAGGGTAGACCATCATGGCACTGAATATCAAAGAACTTGTCAAACGAGCGAAGGAATATGTTGAGTCCGAAGGTAACACCGAGGTTACCAGTGTCACCGGTTCTCATAGTTTCAGTCATCTCATCACCTCGAATACATAATCAATATCAAAGCAAGGGTCTGACGGTCCTGTCAAAAAGGGAAAAGAAAGAAGCCAAGCAATAACTATGAAGAATGGGAATAACCGGGGGCATGAGTCCCACATGGCACCAAGACGTTTAATATAGGGTAGAATTACTATCTGTAGACATCACATCGACACTCTTCATAGGGCCAGATATTGTTATGAAACGGGTGTCCAACTTTTGCTATTCGTTACCCACTACAGAGAGTAGTTGACCAGGTGATAGATCTAATCTCTCGTTTGTGCCGCGCGACGCAGTATCTGCAACTCAACGTCCGTAGGGTACACCCCTATAGACGGGCCAAGCTGTCCCTGGAAAGTCGCCCTTTTCTTCTCCGTCTTTCGTTCGTACGACTCGGTAGGTTTATTTAGCATTGTGTAAAAGCGTAACTGAGCGATGCGCATTCCCGGGTAAAGCTTGAACGGTACCCCGCCATCGGTATGCAGTTCGAAAACGACCACACCATATGAGCCGGGCTGAATGTCGCCTGCGGTAGAATGAACCTTTAGCCCTAATCTCCCCCATCTGCTTCTGCCGTCTAGCCTCGCAACAAGGTCTACGGGGACTCGGATCCATTCCAGGGTGGAAGCCAAAACCAATTCACCAGGATGTAATATGAAAGGTTTTTTGTGCGATAGTCTCTTGGTTCTTCTCGAGTTTGTCACGATTTCAGTGAAATCTTTCTCATTCATCAGCGGGTCAAAGCTATCAGACTTGGACGTATCTAAAATGAGAAACTCGGTACCTAAGTGCACATCTATCGTAGCTGAGCCAATTTGGTCTTCTGGGAAGAGTAATGGTGTGATGATTATTCGCTCATCATCATTTGTAGATGCCAAACGGCGCACGATTTCTCGGTCCGGTAGCCTCATCGTTCACCTCGATTGCTTAGACTTCGCCCCCATTTTCCTTGAAGAATCTGTGAATTGCAGCTGTCTCAATAGACTTCTGCAACAGGCGGGAGATATATTGTTGTACCTCCAACTCTTCGTTTAGTGGACGTATTTTTGCCTTTTTTTCTTGGTGGGTTGTAGCTTCTTTCTCGTCGGACTCCTCTAGCGGGATAACCTCAAGGTCATGCCCAAGTTTGAAGAGCCACCCGGCATTGAGGATTGAGCTGACTGGGCAGGGGTCTTCACGGAGGATGCGACATGCCGCTTTCAAATCGTAAGGGGCAGCTGTCTGCTTATCTGCTTCTTCCACGATCTTCTGGTCTCGCCAAGAACTGATGAGTTCCCGATTCTTCAGGCGCTTACTTAATTGCCCCGCCAATGTATAACCTTCTCCGTCATAGGAAAACACTGTTAGCCCCAGGCTTGGGAATGCCTTCCTTACCTCTTCTATAACGAAGGATTTGAGTTTCATATACAGTTCGTCCGTGACAACTATGGTGCGGCCCTTTGAAGATGCAATTTTGCCAAAGTCCCCTTTTTTAAACTCTTCATCCGTGCCTATAGTGCCTTCCTCCGAAGACGGCGTATGAAAATCCCTTTTCTTCAACTCCAGATTCAATCTTGTGTCGAACAAGCCCAAGTAAGACTTCAGGAGAGTGTCGCCGGACGGTCCAAGGAAACGGTGATCCATCTCATCCAGGCGCTCTTTCAGAAAATCGATACGCTTCTTAGGTGAAGGACAATCTTCCGTATTATTGTGAAAGGTGTATAATGAGGTTGCGTCTAAGGTTGCCTCTTCATGGAAAATGAAAAGGTAATAATTGAGATAGCAGAGTAAGTATGAAGGTCCTAAGACCTTGAGGGCCAACAAGTGGGAGCTCAGTTCCTGTCCCCACTGCTGAATGATCTCCTGCTCTTGGTAGCTGCTCGATATCGTACGAATCTTATCCTCAAGGGCATGATCAATGTTCGCAGTCCGAACTATCGCGTGTCCAAGTTCGTGCATTAAGATGGGCCAGATTAGTGGATTGTTCTTCTCGATGCGCGGTAGGGCAATCACATTCGGCGTATTCGAGCGCCTCGCGTGAGAATCCTTTTTTGAGTAGGGATGAACGAAATCGTACTCCTCGCTGAAGCCAACTGCAACCCTGAGTTCGTTGAAGTACCTCTGTGCGGAAGGCGTCTCAAACAGGTCCCGTAAGAAAGTTTCGGTTTCAGCCTCCACCCAGGGTGTATAGAACCATTGCAAGTATGCGTGCAGATCCTTAAAAGCCTTAAGATGGCGTCCAACAGTTATGAGATAGGTCACCCCATCCTCAATGCCGAAGGTTTTCTGGTTCTCTCCTACTATACGCCACGATCGACTAAGTTCATTGATTTTGTAGTCAACGGAAACTCTCAGGTAGTCGAGTAGCTGAGGCTCTCTCTCTACAACTGCAACTTCTGCCTCTTTGATGTACTCCTTGAGTCTGAAGAATCGTTCTGCTATTTCCTTGATCAAGAGCATAGTGAATAACCAAGCGCTTGCGTTTTCGTTTTCTTTAATGCTCATTTTTGTTCTTCTCAATTGAAAAAGTAATTGGAGCGTTCTACATGCGAAGCGTGTAGCCTAAACAGCGTAAGATTTCCCACTTCATATTGAGAACGGTGTCTGGTCAAGAGTCTATTCATGGCCCAATACACAAAAGCGCTTGCTGCCTGATTGCTCCTTACCTTCTACACTAACGGTTGTCAGAGCCCTAGTGCCATGGCCACACGAAGGAAGAATTTCCGATAACTTACTAAGTTGGCATCATCCGCCGACACCTCTTTTAGCACTCCTTGCAAACCCTCGCCAACCGAAGCAGCCTCTTTAGCTAACTCTGTAAATGCCTGCTTATCGAAGCCAGATTCCTCCCTCACTTTCTGAAAAGCTCTCCAAACAGAGATGTCTCGGGATTTGATTTCTGCCGGAGATTTTTCTATAGTATAGCCTTTTTTCAAGATTTCACAGAGAGTGATTCCATCTTTAATTTCGGAGCGGCACTCCTCAATTTCGGAGCGGTACCCCTCATTTTTTAAGCAAAATCGGAAACACGTAATGCCCTCAGCTGCCCTAGCTGCCAGATCAGCCAGCTCCGCGGGGCCCGTGATGATTAAGCTACCTGCGTTAGACATATTGTCCCTCCTTCCTTACTCGGCAGTTTGTACACAAGGCTCTAGTAGAAATCTGAATATTGGGCTTACTAGCTTATTCAGTGAGATAATCCCTCCTATATCGTTTTCCAACCAAGTACATATTTGATTATACCACAAATTACTAGTTTAAGTAGATTGTGTGTTATCCAGAGCATAAGTAACGCCTGACCTCGCCCATTTACTAAAGATGATTTTGGCTATTCCAAAAACTGGGACCGAGTAATAGCAATCTACTATAGGTAGCACCAACACTCCCTCTCATCTTATTAATGTAAATAGGATAGAGTCGTCTGGTACAACTCCTCTTTGATTCGAACAAGCTCGTCTGTTTGACCAGTCCGGTTATTGTAGCCTTCCGAGCAAGGTGGAGGAGCTTCAGATTGAGGAGAATGGCATCAATGTGGTACTCTAGTCAGCGAGTAAGCCTTTTTTCCTTTGGGCGAATCGACTGAGGTAGCGATATTTTATGATGGGTAAGCAGCCAGCTTTTCACCCTTGGCTCGCTGAGACGTAGGGCAGTGCGAGGTAACATGCAAAATGGCAACATATGAAACGTATTTTGTCACGTACTTGGATATTGTGGGATTCCGAGCTCTGATCAAGAATCTGAGCCCAGAGAAGGTGGGGCAATTGCGAGATACCCTCAGGACGGCTCTGCAATCAATGAGCGTGCGTGGTAAGGGGGTCCCATCGGTCACCTCATACCGTTTCAAAATGTTTTCAGATAGCATAGCGATGAGTGTTCTATCCAGTCGGGTCTTAGCGCTCCAGTTCCTTTTACACATCGCTAAGTTCCAAGGTTCCCTAGCATCTGAAGGATTGTTTCTCCGGGGTGGCATAGTCTGCGGAGACCACTTTGAGGACGCCGAAGTCTTGTTTGGTCCGGCCCTGATACATGCTGTGGATTTAGAAAGGGACATCGCCATCTGGCCCAGAGTGGTCGTTCATCCTGACGTAGTCGGCATGTGCCGTGTTGACGAAGCGTCGTCGTCTTCTGGCCCGGTAGTAGACAGCCAAATTGATATCCTTCTGCGAAAGGATTCAGATGGCATCACCTACCTAAATTATATCCGCATATTCCACGAAAGCTTTGACTCTGCAGAACTGGCTGGGCAATTCTTAAGGAATCATCGTAATCACATTCAAGGCAAAGTCAGAGAAGCCTCCCAAGAACTCAAGATACTAGCTAAATACTACTGGCTTGCCACCTATCATAACAGTGAAATGGCGGAACTAAACCGCTGTGACTTACAGATAGATATGCACTCAGCGTTTCCCGGCCTATGACTAGGTTCTCGTCACCTTCAGAGATTTAGTAGGAGATTTGCCAACGTGGTATGCCGTTGGTACGGGTATCTAGCTCAACCAACCATCTGCGGAGCTTCAAGATTTTGTCGAGTGGCTTGCTTTTGTGCGACAGGCTAATAAAGCATTCGAATGGGTCCGCGGTCTCCCCCCAAATCCTTGCGTATAAGTAGTGTTATACGCAAATTTTCAGCTGACGAAAATTACTATAAGTCGAGTGCATTTATGAAGTATATTACCTTCTTATTACTGTAATACGATCATATATATCTGCACCCGAGGGGAGTTCTTCGAGCCCAGGCCAGGACTTTTTCTCCTCACATTCTTCGAGATAGTCATTAAATGCATCTTGAGCTTCCTTGTTTAGCAGCACAGCGATGATGTCAAATTTCTTATCAACGTCTGCCTCAATGCCAATGAAAATAGAGGATGACCAGTCACCATTTACTTGGACATCAGCCGGAAGATCTTGGGGATAATAGCGGCTTACTTCATGGGGATAAATTGCAATCCAAATTACTTTTTCTTCAGGAATGCTTTTCGATGTTCCCCTCACAATTTCTTTAATGTCTACTCTACCGTCACTAGGAGGATAAGTAATTTCTAATAATGATGGGGGTGGAGTTATCGTGAATACCACGTGATCCTTTGTATATACCGGCTTCCAATCACCCAAAGTTTCTTTCACTAGGAATGTAACATCGTATCTTCCAGATGGCAAATCTTTAGCAGTAAAACCAGCACTCACGTCTCCTCTAGCGTCTGTTCTGATTCGCATAAAATCATAGACCCCTTCGTCATCCTTGGTTGCGAAATCCCTTAGTAGCGCTTCATTACCAACTTGCCCCGCCTTTCCATTAAGTGTCAGCATATACTCACTCTCGGGTTTCAATCCATGCCCAGATATCCTTCCTGTAAACTGAGCTCCTCCCTCGTATTCGATGTTAATTGTTGTTGGAGTAGGAATTGGTCTTGATTCAACAGTTGATAAAGTGTAGGTGCAAGTATGCTCTTTACCGTCAGTCCCCGTCCCCTTAACTATTATCGTGTAGTCACCAACTGGAACGTCTGGGGCCACATTTATTGTCATAGTTGAAGCGTATACTGGTGTGGGTTCTCCGGTTGGCGGGATGAAAGCAATTAGTATGTTAGAAGGTTGTCCGGTAGCGCTGAGGCTAATAGGATGCTCATATCCCTGAATGCTGTTAACAGTAACCGTGGTTTCTATTACTTCGCCTTGATCAACTTCACCTTGCATAGGGTTGACAGAGATATTGAAATTGGGCGTACGTGGCGGCGAAATAACGGTTATAACATACTTGCAAGTATGCTCTTTACCGTCAGCCCCCGTCCCTCTAACTATTATCGTGTAGTCACCAACTGGAACGTCTGGGGCCACATTTATTGTCATAGTTGAAGAATACGGTGGTGTCGGTCCCCCAATTGGAATAAAGGTAACTACTACGCCACGAGGTTGTTCGCTGGCCTCGAGAATGACTTGATATTTATATCCCTGAATATCCTCGATAGTAACCAGCGTCTGTAGTGCGCCACCCGGATGGGTTTTTCCGGTGATCGGGTTAACAGACATACCGAAATCAGGCGGGGGTTTATTTATATTATATGCCACTATAGGTGTAATTATGGCAGCTAATATTACTACTACTGCCATAATTATTATACGAGGATCTCTATACCATGGTCTTCCATTTTCAGCCGCCATTTTCTATTTACTCCCCAATAACAGACGGCAATAACGACCACATAAACGAACCCAGAGTTTGCCTAATCCCGTACTCTCAAACAAAGGGTAGCATCTATTTCAGTAAGTGTCAACGGCATCACGCTTTTTGGGGGTTCCCCAGGTCTGTTCAGATCATTTGGATTGCACAAAGCTCTCCTAGTTTGTTAAGTAACTCCCAACCAAACTCCTGCGTATAATTAATGATATACGCATGGATTTATTCCATCAGGGCGTTGACATTAAGGACAGCAATATACTATCGTTCCTACTAACTCGTAATTTAAAAGGAGGAAGATAAATGCAAGCCTACTGTATGAAATGCCGTGCAAAGAAGGAAATGAAAGACCCCAAGAGTATAACGATGAAGAACGGAAGACCAGCTACGCAGGGCACATGCCCTACATGCGGCACTAAGGTGTTTAGAATAGGTAAGGCATAGCCCTGTTAATAGTATAATATGGGATTCCAAAATAGGCTGAACAGGTTCACGGAAGTGATGTTCAGCCTATTTGTCGTATACCACACAATCCATCGGAATGTTGGATTCGAGTGTTTCCCAGAGTGCCACAATTTTATTTGGTTTCCGGGTGGAAAGGGAAGCCGGGTGACGTTATAATA
>SDBT01016036.1_pt1 | contig 11884 bp, 9 predicted proteins | sample 2277101 | NCBI WGS metagenome assembly SDBT01 (sample SAMN10404973, study PRJNA504765) | marine sediment metagenome | isolation source: marine sediment core GS10_PC15, 103 cmbsf | place: Arctic Ocean: Southern Knipovich Ridge | collected 2010
GGCGCTGCTGCAGGAGCCTCTTCAGCCGCGGGCGCGGGCACAGGCGCTGCTGCAGGCTCTTCCATCTTGGGCTCGATGCCAACCGCCTCCTCGGCCTCGTGGACGATCTCATCGATTCCACCGCTGAGCGCTCGCGCCGCCGCGCCGATCCCCAGCATCGCCAGGCCGTGGAACAGCAGGTGGATACCCACGAGCACGCCAATCAGCCATGCGGCCGGGTCGGGGTATGCGCGCCAGATCATCACGCCAAGAGCCAACGAGACGATGCCGCCGACGAGGGCCCAGCCCCACCCGATCTCAGGCTTGACCTGGAAGGCGTAGATAATCTGGGTAATCCCTTCAACGATGAAGTAGACCGCCAGGACCAAGGTCATGATGTCCAGGCCCATCAGCGGCCTGCCGAGCATTGCTAGTCCGGCGAAGATCGTCAAAAAGCCAACTAAAATCGCCCACATCCCGGCTCCGAGCGACTGTGCTTTGAAGGCATAGATAACCCGAAAGATGCCCCCTACGACCAACATCACACCGAAGTACCACACCACGGCCAGGCCGGCGACGAATGGAGATCCCATCGCTAGAAGGCCGAAGATCACCATCAGGATGCCGAAAAAGGTCAGCATCCCGGCGCTCTTTTTGATCTCGCCCGCCGCAGAGGTTGCTGCTATTGCGCTCATGTTCTCCTCCTCGAGGAAGTTGAGGGGCCGGTAACGTCTGATCGTTCTATTGGTGCCAGGCTTATTGGTAAACCAAGCCTCGTGATTTGTAAACCGTCAAAGCGACGGTACCCCGCGGTGGGATGGGCTAACCCCTAGCAGGCCGTGGTGAAGGTGTGATGGGTCTGGTTACACCTTCACCACGGCCTGCTAGCGGGGCGACTCGCCGGTGGCAACCAGGCGCTTATATTCCCGCCCGATAATAAATGCCACGACCAGCCAGATGAGCACGAGTAGGATGTTGAACTTGGCAAAACCGCTGGCGCCCCAGACCAGAAACGAAGTGCCCACGAAAACCATCACCCCTGAAAATACGTCGCCAGAACGCACAAAGAAGGAATCGATCACCTGCTTGCCCTTGTACTTCTGCTCGCGCGTGCAGGGCAGAAACAGCATGTTCCGAACCGTATTGTTCAGCGAGTAGTCAGTGGAGTTCTCCGCCGTTTTCGCCCAGCGGACGTAGGTCAGCACTGGATAAAACGCCAGCACCGTGTAGGCACCGAGTGCAGTGAAAGGCAGGATCATGATCGCGATGGGAACACCCAGGTACTTGACGATCCTCGACACCAGGAAGAGCTGAATCAAAACCGCGGCAATGTTAACAACAGCAAAGAACCGTGAGTAAAACTGGCCGATGTACTGCTCAACGGTGAGCCCTCCAGCCTGCCCCGCAGCCACCGCCTCGTTCGCGGCATCGGAGATAACACTGGACAGAATGTACTCCCCCGTCGTGTTCACCCAGTTGGCGAGCAGCATCAAGACACCGATCATGAGTAGGTAGCGAACCTTGAACACCATGCTGAAGGCGCCCTGCCCCCCGCTGTCCGGCCGCGAATCTTCCCTCGCCCCTCCCGTTCCATCGTCAAGGTCGCCATCGGCCATTCGTTCCTCGGCCGGCATCATGGCGCTCTCGCCCAGCGCACCTTCTCGCTTCTTGCGGTCGTACTCCTCCAGGGCCTTCTGGACATCTTCGACACGGAAGGCGCTGCTCGCCGTTAGCGTTGCAGTGCTCATCTCCTCGGGGAGATGAGCCTCTGTTCGCAGGCGCTCCTTCTTGTCGATGAAGTTGGTGATCTGCAGTCCGAGTACCAGGAGAACCGCGGCAACGAGCATGACCTGATATATGCCCAATGGCGCTATGAGCAACGCTGCGATGGCGGACCCAAGAACCGCACCGGCCGAGGCACCGAATCCAACAAGGGGGAACAGGCGCTTGCCCTCGTCCTCCGCATAAACATCGTTCGCGAAGGCCCAGAATTGAGCAACGATCATCGAGGCAAAAATGCCGATCCAGACGAAAAAGACCATGCCGATCGGCACGCCGAGCTGAGCAAGACCGTAGAACACCACCAGACAACCGGTAAAAAAACCGGTCACGATGTTGATCAGCTGGCGACGCGGGAAACGGTCGGTGAGGGCACTGTAGGCCTTGAGGACGAAGATCAGTACCAAGACCATGGCCGCCGACATGTAGCTCTTCATCTCCGCGGAGTACTCACTCAGAATCAACGCCTCACGCACGGGCTTGAGAATGTAGTAGGCGGTAAGGATGAGAAAGATGTTGAGCGCCATCAGAATCGCCGTCAGACCCTCACCCGGACGGATCTCGGTGAACAACCTGAGGAACTGCTCGAGCGGGCTGAGTCTAGATTTGGTGCTCATCGCAGATTCCAATCGACGGAACATCCGGATTGCTCGGCGTCACCGCGGGCCACACTACAACGATCCCCCCGGACGAACCACAGACTATCGGCCTTGTTCGTAATCATGAATAGATCAGATAATGAGGCGGGTACGACAGCCGGAGGGGCCCCGTCCATGAGAAAAGCTACTTCAAGTGAGTTTCTGGTCATCGTCGTCACGGTGCTCGCCGTCGCGTCAACCCTGGGGCCAGGTGCCGCGCCGGCAGCTACGCTGACAAGGCCTCCTGGCGAGCTTGCTTTCGACTGCATACGGGACGACTGCGGCCGCCCGCAGACGCTCGAAGAAATGCTGAGAGAAAGCTATCAACGCGCGGTTGAGAGTTTTACCTCACTCGACCATGACGAAGCCATCGGATTGTTCACCAGGGTCATCGACTTCCTCGAGAGTCAGGCACAGCACCGAAACTTGCAGCACAATGAGCTCGTGATGATGGGCAGCAGCCATTTCTATCGCGCGGCTGCCAAGTTGAACATCGGCGCGGACGAGGACGAGGTGCGCGACGATCTGCTGAGCTCTTTTGCAGCAGTGACCGACCCACGTGATCTGGAGATCGATCTCGACCTAGTTTCCCCAAAGCTCATAGATCTCTTCAACGAGGTTCAGGAGGGCTCAGTCGCCCGTCTCCTCGTCGTCCCCGACCCACCATCGGCAGAAGTTCTGATCGACAACAGGCCTGTCCTGTTGTCACTCGACGGCACCCCGGTGCTTGCCGGCACACACACGATCACAGTCCGGCACCCCGGCTTTCGCGAAGCATTTGAGACTGTGACAGTGTCGGCCGGCGAAAGGCGGGATGTCTACATCCCTCTCGAGGCCCGCGTATTGACCTTCTCAAAGATCGACCTCTTCGTCACCGAGGGCGCGAAGAAGGATGCTCGGGTGGAGGTTGACTACAGTCGCAGGATCATCACCTTCTCTGACGAGAAGGATGGAAACAGCAGAGCGACCTACGCGCGGATTCCCGCGGACAAGATCACGTCGATGAGCTACCGGGAATCCGACACACCGATGGTGACCGATGGTGTGCCCGCGGTGTCGCAGTTAGTCAGCGGAATACAGGGCCTGTGGAACAGCAAATCACATTGGCTCACGGTGGAGTTCATCGATTTGAACGGTCTCGAGAGCTTCGTCTACATGCGTCTCCACAAGGACAACTTCTTGGACGTCATCGCAGCCATCGAGTCCTGCTCCGGCAGGGATGTGGACGGAATACAAGTCCCCTGAGGTTTCAGGAATTCCTCAGAGCCGCTCGCTTCACGACCCGTTGAGAAATCCAGGCTAGTAGAGAACGGCGTTTTCCCCACGCGTGTCGATGAGCTCCTGAAGGTGCGCCACGACGGCATCGCGCCGTTGCAGAAGAGAAGAGATCTGGTACTTGGTAAGTTGGGTGCCCGTATGCTCCCTGATCGTGGCCTCATCCAGCGCCCGCAGCCCCTCCCAGAGATCACGCCTGCAATAGATCACTCTGTCGATGAACCTGAGCTCTGGACCTGTCTGGAAAGCCCGGGAGTGATCGATCATCCACAGCTTCCAGTCCGCATCGATCAGAATGTCGCCTCGATTTCTGTCGACGTTCCCGATCAGATCGTCGAAGACGTGCATCGTCTGGACCTGGCGCATCCAAGTCAGGCGTTCCGGCGGCCGCACACCCCGCTCGTAGCGGTCGTTTTCGGTCATGGCGCCGTAGACCCATAGCTGCAACGAGCTCTCGTTCCTCTGGTAGCGCCGCAGCACCGTTGGCGGAACGCTGTCGATGCCCAGAACCAACGCGAGCTGATAGGCAACCTGTTCAAAGACGTAATAGTCGCGCAGCTCCATGACGAAGGTCCCATCAGTCAATCGTTGCCGCTGGTACGTCTCATCGATGTCCTTGAGGGTCGCGTTCACCTGCAGCCCGTCGAATTCGAGAAGGGCCTGGCGTGGCCGGGTTACTCCTTCGGGGATCCTCTCAGTCGACACGATCTTCGCTGACCTTAGGAATTCGAGGATTTCATCATCGCCTTGAAAAGGCAGCGGCTCGCCGTCGGGGCCCAGCCAGACTCGCCGCACGCTCTGCCCCGAAACGCTCTGCCCCGAAACGCCCTGCCCCGAAACGCTCGCGACGCCAACGGGTATCAGCAGAACCGTGAACACTAGAGCCGCGACGGACCAGCCAAAACCGATGGGTTTCCGCTGCGTTGAGGTCGGCCGAGTCCACGTTAGACGCACTCTTCGATTCCTCAGAGCCAAAGTAAGACTTTTCCCTTCCCGCGAAATCGCAACAACTGCCCAATATCTCGATTCTCACGGCCTGGAGCATTAGTTTGGCTGACTAATTCCCCCACAAGCTATCGTAGAACCTCCAGGCGGACAATGGGCATCAGGGGGCCGGCTCGAAGAGCGCGGCTACTGCCCCGGAAGGATCTTCGATAACGCAGTATCGCCCATGCGCCCCCATTCCCTTCGGCTCCACGATCACCTTGCCCCCCATCTCAGCACATCGCGCAGCACTGGCATCGAGATCCTCGACGATGATGTACATGAGCCACTGCGCCGGCAGGTCGGCATTGCTGCCACGGGCGTGGCATATCCCGGCAATTGCGCGACCGCTCTCCGGGGCGGCCATGTTGAAGTCGTCGTAGTCACCCATACTCACAGGCGACGATGTCCAACCCACGACCGCTTCATAAAACTCCCTGGTCCGTTCCGCGTTATCCGTCGTGAGATCCGTCCAGACGATGGATCCGACCTCGTTGCTGTTGTCGTCGGCCATTTCTTGGTCCCCAGCGGGTGACCGAGAGCGCCACTCTCAGCTCCCGCAGCTTCTCCTGGATCGTGCCGACGTTTTCCGGCCCCATTCGCAGCAGGTGCTTGTCTACGTCGCTCAACGACTCGACGTCTGGGTCGCTGTAGCGATATGAGAGCACTCCGCTCTCCACCTCGATGTCCCCTTCGATAACGGGGGTGGCAGCGAGCTCCTCAATGGCAGCCAAAAGGGCATCGTGGAAATCGTGGTCCGGGTACCCCAGGTCGCGATAGGCCACGTCCAGTAGGGGCTTGAGCTGATAGTAGAGCTGCACGGTCCCCTCTGTGTTCACGGACGTGAATGTGTCGGCGAGCCAGTCGTAGCGTCGGTAGCTAGCTGGATCCAGAATGAGGCGGCCGTCCTTTGTGACCGCATGGAACTCACCCTCGGGTGCGAGCACGCCCAGATGTGCGGCCGGCGTCTCGCCCGCGCCGATGTTGACCACTGCCGCAACAAATTTACGGATCAGCTCGTCGGTGGCGAGAGTCGCCGCCAGTCGCGGATTCGCTGACAACTCTTGCGCCATGAGACGCACCAGGCCGTCACTTTCATCCAGCGGGGGCAGATTGATGCTCACCGGGCTGACCTCCACCTCGGCCGGCACGACCTCGGCCTCAACGGGCGCGGGAACAGGAACCGGTTCAGGCTCGGGCTCCGCGGGACCTCGGAAGAAAATGACGTAGACGATGATGCTGACGATGAGTACCCCGGCCAGGACCAGGGATATAACGACGGGTCTGTCCACCTTGCTCTCTCCGGGCTCACGGTTAGTCCTGCATCCCATGGTAATGCCCACAGGCATCCCAGTTCCAATGAGACCCCGGTTGAAGGAGATTCGGTCCCCGGCTAACGTGCGTCTATCAGAGACGATTGGCTGGAGAGAATGCCCATGACGAGCGCTGGAGAAGGACTGCTGGCTGACGGCAGCCGGCCGGCAACCCATGATGTCCTTTTTGCACGATTCCGGGACCTCGAGATTGAAGCTCACACCGTAGAGCACCCGCCGGTGTTCACAGTCGAGGAAGCGAAAGCCCTGCGCGGCAAGCTGGCTGGCGGCCACACCAAAAACCTGTTCCTGCGCAACAAGAAGGGCGCGATGTGGCTGGTGGTGTGTTTGGAGGATCGCTCGATTGACCTGAAGGAACTGGCTCAGCGCCTCGGGGCGGGCCGGTTTTCGTTCGGTAGTGCCGACCGCTTGATGAAGTACATGGGAGTCATTCCGGGAGCAGTCACTCCGTTCGGAATCATCAACGACACCGGAGGAATGGTCCGCGTGGTGCTCGAGCGGGCAATGCTGGAGATGCACACTCTCAACTTCCACCCCCTCGACAACGCCAAGACAACCGCCCTCGCTGCCGCGGATCTCGTTCGCTTTCTCGAGGCAGAGGATCACCGGCCGGAAATCATCGACTTGTCCTGAGCGCGGGGTTGGATTCGCCGGGGTGCGTCATCCCAGTTGGTGGCAGGAATCTGAGAGAGCGAAGTGAGCTCCAGGCTAGCGGGCTAGCCGATGGAGTCCATCAGCAACCGCACGCGGGCGACATCGTCGCTGCGCTTCAAGGCGGCTTGGCCCACCCGCGGACTAATGGCCCCAACCGCCTGAGAAACCCGATCTATTGCTGCGTCGGGTTGCAGCTCTTGCAGGGACGCCGGCCGGAGGCGATGCCCTCCTGGGCAGTGCTGAAAAAGATCTTGTGCTTGGCGCCGGTCGCCTTGATCCAGGTGCACTCCGACCGGTGAAAAACCGGTCGCGAGATCGACGCGACGAAGCTCTGGCCCCTCGGCTCCACTGGCAGCGTCGCCGCGAGGCTCGGCATGGCAATCGTCTGATTGATGTCGAAGGATTGCCAGGAGGCCTCCTCCTCGACGACCTGAAAAGTCAAATCGAACTTACCAACTTGAATCAGATCACCAGGATTGATCTCCGCGGACTGAATGGAATGGCCGTTCAGCAGCGTCCCATTCGTGCTGTGATTATCCGCCAGAAGATATTTCCCCTGGACGACGCGAATCTGGGCATGCTGCCGCGATACGCCGAGGTTGTCGAGCGTGATATCGCAACCTGGATCCCGGCCGATGTTGACGACTTCCTTGTCGATCCGAGCTTCCTCGATGACTCGATCACCCAACTTGACGACTAACTCGATCATCGATACCCCCAAGAGCGTTTGAGACCTCGTATTGCCACCGCCTTATCAGCTATCCGGAATCTGGAGCATAACGCGCCATCCGCCACAAGCGCACCCCTATGGAGGTCTGAAAACCAACCAGATCCGCTGCAAGGAAACGGGAGCACCGCGCTGCAGAGCGTCGCTCAAGAGCACCACGAACCGCTCCGGCGACAGGTTTCCGTGCAATGTTCCGATCATCGGTAGACCGATCGCCTTGAGGCCCCGCGACTCCGCTTCCTCGAGAACCTCGTCCAAAGCGCTCGCCACCCAGGTTTCGTTGCAGCTCGGTTCCTGTTCGAGGTCGTGAACGACCGCCAGGAAGCGCAGGGGTGAGCCGGGCCGGACCACGACGCTCCCAGGGACCAGTGGTTTCGCCGCGTGAACTTCGGTCATCACGCGCACGGGATGTTCCGGCGTCACGATGACGTCTGTCGGAGTGCTCAACACCAGGCAGGTGTCCTCCTCTGCGACCATGGCATCGACCATGAAGGGAGGCCGGTGCGCTGGGCCGCGGACCACGAGTACCCCGTTCATGTTCTCAGTCCGGTGGAGCCCGCCCTCGACCAGTCTGAAGCCGGTGTGCCCTTGCGCGTCCTCCGGGCCATTCGTGTCGTTCATGAGCTCGCCTCTGCCCTGCCCTATCCGTAGCCGAGGTTACCTCATGATGGGCTCTCGAAGCGGTGGTACCATCCCTCGAATACGAGCAGCCGCCTCGGCAGCAGACTATTGCCCGGTCTTCGTGTGGGTCCCCGACCGGCCTCATCGGAGCTAGCACCATGAGCGCGCCGTTGTGGGAACCGTCCCCGGAACGCAAGTCAGCAGCAATCATCACTGCCTTCATGAAACGTCTCAGTGACGATCACGACCTCGACCTGGCAGAGTATCGCGACCTTCATGCCTGGTCCTGTGACGCCATTGAGCCGTTCTGGCAGTCGGTCTGGGACTTCTGCAATGTCTTCGGGGACACCCACGGTGGCGAAGTCCTGCGCGATGGCGAGCAAATGTCCGGCGCCCAGTTCTTCCCCCAGGCGCGGCTCAATTTCGCCGAGAACTTGTTGCGCAAGCGCGGTCCGGACGATGCCATCGTCTTCTGGGGCGAAGACCAGGTGCAGCGACGCCTGAGCTTCGATGAGCTGTTCGATCAGGTATCGAGACTCAGCCAAGCCCTCTCCGCCATGGGAGTCGGAGAAGGAGACCGAGTGGCCGGCTACCTACCGAACATTCCTGAAGCGGTGATCGCCATGCTGGCCAGCACGGCTCTGGGTGCCATCTGGTCGTCTTGCTCTCCCGACTTCGGCGTGCAAGGCATCCTCGACCGCTTTGGTCAGATCGAACCCAAGGTCGTGTTCTGTGCCGACGGCTACTACTACAAGGGCAAGCCCTTCTCGGTTCTCGACCGCGTGGCTGAGTTCTCCCGCGAGTTGCCCACCATGGAAGGCCTCGTCGTGGCGGGCTACCTGGACGACGATCCAGACATCAGCGAGTTGCGCCTCAGCCTGGAGGCGCACGGCACACAGGCGTCACCTCCGCGCGTCGAAACACTTGCTACGCTGACAGCCGAGCATCCCGGCGGCGCTATCGAGTATCGCCAGGTTCCGTTTAATCATCCTGTCTACATCATGTACTCGTCCGGAACGACCGGGAAGCCGAAGTGCATGGTGCACGGCGTCGGCGGGACGCTGCTGAAGCACCTCTGCGAGCACCAGTTGATGTGTGACATCAAGCCCGGCGACCGAGTTTTCTACTTCACGACGTGCGGCTGGATGATGTGGAACTGGCTCGTGTCCGCCCTCGCCTCGGAGGCAACCCTTCTTCTCTACGATGGCAACCCCTTCGCGCCGAGCCCGAATATCTTGTTCGACTTCGCTGACACCGAGCGAATGACCCTGTTCGGCACCTCGGCCAAGTACATCGACTCGCTCAAGAATGTGGGCCTCGACCCGAAATCTACCCACGATCTCGGCTCGTTGCGTACTCTCACCTCGACAGGCTCGCCGTTGGCACCCGAGAGCTTCGAGTACGTCTACGAGCACATCAAGGACGACCTGTGTCTGTCGTCGATCGCCGGTGGCACCGACCTGATCGGCTGCTTCGTGGGAGGCAACCCGATCGGCCCGGTGTGGCGCGGTGAAATTCAGGCCCGTGTGCTCGGCATGGCGGTGGATGTCTTCGACGACGAAGGACGGTCGCTACGCAATGAGAAGGGCGAGCTCGTGTGCACCGAGCCCTGGCCCTCGATGCCCGTCTATTTCTGGAACGACCCGGATGGGGCCCGCTACCGGGCGGCATATTTCGAGCGCTTCCCGGGGGTCTGGTGGCATGGGGACTACGTTGAGATCACCGAGCACGACGGTATCATCATGCACGGGCGCTCCGATGCGACCCTGAACCCGGGTGGTGTCCGCATCGGCACCTCGGAGATTTACCGGCAGGTCGAGAACCTGCCCGAGGTCGAGGAGGCGCTTGCCATCGGGCAGGTCTGGCAAGGTGACGAGCGCGTTGTCTTGTTCGTCAAGCTCGTCGCAGGCTTGGAGCTCAGCCAGAATCTGATAAACAGGATCAAGCAGGACGTTCGTTCGGGCTGCTCCCCCCGACATGTGCCGGCGAAGGTTCTACAGGTGACCGATATCCCCCGCACCAAGAGCGGCAAGATCGTCGAGATGGCCGTGCGTGAGGTGATCCACGGCCGCCCGGTGAAGAACGTTGATGCGCTGGCCAACCCCGAAACCCTGGACCAGTTCGCAGGGCGTGCGGAGCTAGAGGACTGACTAGTCCTGCCGCAAGGAGCGGGCCGGATCCACCTTGGCTGCACGCAGCGCCGGTATCAGACCAGCTAGCGTCGCAACCGTCCCGAGCACAACAACAACGCCTACCAGGATGCCTGGATCTGTAGCTGCAACTCCAAATAGCAGGCCCGACACGAGGTGAGTCGATGCCAGGGCCGCCACCAGACCCAGCAGCAATCCAATCGCCACCGGAGTGAGTCCGGAGCGCATCGCCGTTCGGACCACATCCCTGCGCGTCGCACCGAGCGCTATCCGAACACCGATCTCATGAGTTCTCTGGCTCATGGTGTATGACAACACTCCGAATACACCGACTGCGCCCAAGCCCAGCGCCAGCAACGCAAGCAACGAGAAAAGGAGGGTGTAGGCACGCGGCGTCGCCATAGAGCTGCCCGCAACCTCCCACATCGGTCCAGCATTGGAGATCGGCACGGTCCGATCCACTGACCGGACAGCCTCACGCACAGCCGCGAGGCTGTTCCAATCCGACTCCGCCCGAACCATCAGGTACAGAGTCCGGAGCCATGACTCCTGTTCGTAAGGAACGTAGACCTCAGGCTCCGAGGGAGCCGACAGCGTATTCTGGTGCACATTCCCGACAACGCCGACGACGGTGAACCACGGCGATCCATCCGACCAGGCGAGCAGCTTGCCGATGGCGCTCTCGTCCGGCCAGAGCCAGTTAGCCAAGGCTGAATTGACCATCCCTACGGGCACCGTCTCAGCCCGGTCGGCATCCGTGAGAGTGCGTCCCTCGATGAGCGGAATCTCCATGGTCTCCACGTAGCCTGGCGTCACCACGCGGTAGCTGACGGTCTCGGCTTGAACGTCTTCCGGTACCGGGCTGCCGTCGGTTGAAATCGTCACCCCGAGGGCTCCTCGCGACAGAGGTCGTGCGTTGATCGCACCCACGTCTGTCACCCCCGGCACACCCTCCACCTGCTCCAGAATCTGCCGGTAAAAGAGCCGCAGCTCGTCCTCGCCCGGATAACTCGCCAATGACGGAGTGACGTGAAGCGCGTACAGCCGCTCCACGGTGAAACCTGGGTCGACCTGCTGGAGAACCCACAGACTCTTGACGAGGAGACCCGCGGCGGCCACCAAGACCACCGATAAGGCGATCTCGGCAACGACCAGGCCGGCATTCAAACGATGGCGCCCCCGGCCTATGGTTCCTGCTCCCGCGGCATCTTGCCGCAGTGCCGGCTCGAGCGAACCCGACAGCCTGACGGCCGGGACGAGGCCAAATGCCAGGCCGGACAGGATCGACAAGCCGAGCGTGAACACAAGCACCTGCACATCAACGCCGAGGTCGATTGTCTGAGGGATGTCGGCCGGCAAGATGCTCGTCAGGCCCGACTGTCCCGCCAGCGCGGCCAACAGACCCACCGAGCCACCGATCACGCCCAGAAGAATCGACTCTGTCAACACCTGCCGGGCCACCCGCCCACGCCCAGCACCAATGGCCGCGCGGATGGCAAACTCTCGCTGCCGGGCACCGGCACGAGCCAGCATCAGGTTGGCCACATTCGTGCAGGCAATGAGCAGAACCACCCCTACCGCAGCAAGGATGATCCAAAGCGTGCCGCGAACATCGCCAACTCGGGACTCGTGCAATGTGACAACGTCGATCTCCTCTGCGCTTTCGCTCAGAAACATCCGCTCCGGCCCCGCCGCCAGGCGGGCAATCGCCATACGGAGCTCGGCGCGAGCCTGGGTCAGAGA
>SDBT01016037.1_pt1 | contig 11884 bp, 8 predicted proteins | sample 2277101 | NCBI WGS metagenome assembly SDBT01 (sample SAMN10404973, study PRJNA504765) | marine sediment metagenome | isolation source: marine sediment core GS10_PC15, 103 cmbsf | place: Arctic Ocean: Southern Knipovich Ridge | collected 2010
TCTTATTTACAAGATTACTGTTTGAGATTATGCTCCCGGTACCTTGATTTACAGAGTTTTGCAGAAAGTTAAATGGTAGCAGGGCACAGATTAAAAATATTGCAAATTCTTTTACCCCTCCCCTGAGTACTATTGAAAATACAAAGGAATAGACAAGCATGGTAAGGATGGGATTCAGTAGGGACCAGAAAAAACCAAGCACGGAACCTCTGTACTTTACCTTCAGCTCTTTTCTGGTCAGGCTGACAAGGAGCTCTCTATAGGAAAATAATTTTCTAATATTTGCAAACATAAATAATAAATAAATATGACAAAAATTTAGCGCTTATTATAACATTAAACAAGACAATGAAGAAACAATATCGGTTTCAGTTTGATACTTGAGGTTGATAATATCAATAAGCGCCTTTTCCAAATAAGACTGTGGGGATTGTCTTAAGCAGTATTTTTATATCCATCTCAATGGACCAATTTTGTATATAATAGAGATCCAACCTTGCCATCTCTTCAAAAGAAAGCTCACTTCTTCCGCTGACCTGCCATAATCCTGTAATACCCTGCTTTACATTCATCCTTTTCATCTCCCATTCATCATATTGTTTTACTTCTTCTGGTATGGGAGGTCTGGGACCGACCAGACTGAGATCGCCCTTGAGGACATTAATTATCTGGGGGAGTTCATCAATGGAAAACCTTCGTATAAATCTACCCACCCCTGTGATCCTTGGATCCTTTTTTATCTTAAATAGTGGACCATCAGCCTCATTATATTCCTTCAGCTCTTTAAGTCTCTGATCTGCATCTACATACATGGACCTGAATTTATACATATAGAATATTCTACAGTCTTTTGTATATCTTTCTTGTTGATAAAAAACTGGTCCCGGAGAATTTAATTTTATTACAAGTCCGACAATTAAATAAATCGGTATAAAGAAAATGAAAATAATCCCCCCTAATAAATAATCCATTAGATTTTTTATAAATAGGTTTACTCCTGAAAAACCGATATTAGCTACCTGGAGTAATGGTACTCCACCGACTTCCCGCATATCCACTCTCTTCATAGAAAATTCAAAGAATCCCGGAAACAGCAGGACCGAAACATCATATTTTTTTAATTTTTCAAGGATCTCCAGTACTTCAAAATATTTATAGTCTGTTCCAGAAATTATTATTGTCTGTATGTTATTATTCTTAATGATATCTGCAATATTATTTAGATTTCCCAGGATTTTGATATTTCTGTTTTTTTTCTTAGCCCTATTAACTTTATCTTCCTCATCCACATATCCAATAACCTCATAACCTTCCTGTGGATGTTTTTCTAGAGTATCTCTGATTCTTTCAGAGTTTTCTCCAATTCCCACTATGACAGTTTTAAAAGAAATGTTTAATCTCTTCATCAACCGCCTGGTTATATTTTCAATTAAGAATCTGCTAATAAAGATTGAAACAATGCTTAGTAATACTAAAAGACCTATCCATTTCCTTGAGAAAGTAAATAAATTAAAAATATATCCGACAAGTATTATCGCTATTATATTGTAAACGATAGCCTTTAATAATCTTGAATAATATCCAGATCCTTTATAGATCTTATCCCAATCATATAGTCTGAATGCATACATAATGACAAGTGCCAGTACTATGAAGATAATTGAATAGAATTTATAATCAAAATCAAGATATGCGATCTGCCCGCTAATAGCAAAATCACCTGTTTGGAATCTGATAAAATAAGACAGGTAGAAACAAAGTGATAACAATATGCAATCATTTATTACTAAAATAATTCCAAAGAAGGCTTTCTTTTTTATTCTTGATAAGGATTTTAAACCACTCAAACAGTCTGAAAATCTATAAATTATTTTTTTCAATATATTCCCTCTTCGGATTAAATTCTTGTTTATATAAAGACCTATAAAATATCTGGATAAAATAATAAAAATCAAACTAAAAAATATATTAAGCAGTATCCATACTTTAGAGAAGTAGAAACTGTCCCGGTACCAGCCAAATGATAGTGTAACTACTAAACCTATAATAACTGAACTTATTATTTTAATATAATAGATCATTCCATTATAAATATAAGCCCAATTATATACTTTAAAAATCGCCATAATAACTAATATCGTGCCTATAAAGATCAATGAATAAAGAACATAGTTTAATTCAATCCCGGTAATAGGTTCGTATCTGCCGAAAAAGCTTGTATAAAATCTTAAACAATAGGTTAGAAGACTGCCCAGAGCTAAAAAGATAATGTCATTTATAAAAAGAATAAAGAAACATCGTATCTTAATTTTTATATTAGCAGGTTCATTAAATGAATTTTCCATATTTAATGAATATTATAATAATTAATCTAAAAATACAATTTCCCCGATCATAACACCTATTTCCTTCGTGTCATTATTAATTCCCATCTCTTTAGGTGTCCAGCTGCTGCTGGAAGAAATTGTCAATGTAAATTTCTCCCTAGTAAATTTTGGTATATCAACTTTAATATCATGCCACATATTTCCATCTATTTTTATTATTTTCACTAATAAATTATCTATATATATCCTCATAAAAAGAGGTATTCTACGGTCCACTGGAATACCGTCTCTAACTGGAATATTTAAAGCATCTCCTTCCTTTTCAAAAACTTTACTTGCATCAATACTGATCCATCTTACACTTTTTCCTTCAAATACTTCTTCATTATAAAATCCGTAATTATTTGCATTTTTCCTAAAAGTATTCTGCTTTACATTTGTAGAAAGAGTCGTGACAGAGCTAATAAAAAAACTTGTTGTAAAAATTATGATGAGGATTATAAAACTTATTTTACCAAACAAATCAGGACCAAATCTATTTATTATTCTATTTTGAAATTTTTCATTATCTATTTTGGATAAACCCTTATAAGCTTTATTTCTCTTATTTCCGCTAATGTAATTTACTTTAATAAAGGATATCATCAGTCCAATAATAAGCCAGAAAGTAAATTGTATTTCCATAAAATTAGTATGTGGTCCAAAGATTAAAGCAATTAGCATTGAGGAGAAAGACATAAAAAGACCGATCAATATCCAATTTATGTTTTTATCCTTTTTTATATTCTTACTTCTCCTAAGATAAATAATCACCTTTTTTATAAGAATATAAAAAATAAATAATATTGGTATAATACCTATCAATCCTAATTCTGATAAGACCTGTAAATAATAATTTCCTGCATAATCTACCAGGGTAAAATCTAATCCGTGATAATTTGGTAGCTCAATTATATATGCTCCCGTGCCTATCCCGGTTACTGGATAATCTTTAAACATCTGTATTGCTCTTTCCCAAAATATATATCTATAATTTGAAATTGATTTAATTCCTTCAACTAATCCATGTCTACTAGCATAAATGTTAAAAGCGATAATAGATTCCATGGTCCTGTTTATCATGCTGAATTTTGTAATATTTGGGTCTTCTATATTATTAATAAACAGAACAGAAAATACTGCCAGTAATATAATTATTAGAACCATTGATAAGATACAGATTAAAATAATTATTTTCTTAATTTTTGAAATACTGATTATCTTATTTTTAATTACTTTTACTATCTTAATTATTCCAATAACTAAAAAGGATAATATAACAAAAATAATCCCAATAACTGAACTTCTTGAACCAGCTAAAAGTAACATAAATAAATATGGTAAAAATAAAATACTGAATAATAATTTTAATTGCCACCTCTTTAAGTAGATAATCATTACAAGAAAGATAGGGAACAGTAATGCCGTAAATGCTCCCAGTGAATTAGGATCTGTAAAAGTAGAGTTAAACCTGCCAGTTTCAACCCAATATGTAAAACTCCCAAAAGTAGGATGAAAAAAATATTGATAAAAAACAACAACTGTAGAGACTACTGTTGAAGAAATTAAAACAATAATCGAAATAATGATCTCTTTAGTTTTTTTAACAATATTAAAAATTATAAATATTAGCCAAAAGCCAATAATATAATTCAAGAAAAACTTTATTGTCCATGATATGGAACCAGTGGATCTCACTCCGTTTACATTAACGGTTAAATCATGGTACTTGCTTGTAATAAAGGGTACAAAATTAGCATACCGGTAAATAGTGATCAAGGAAGAAATTACCACTATAATTATAAAAAACAGTATTGGTACTTTTAACTCCTCATCAAAATCAATATCTGACTTTAAGAGAATATACCTGCTGCTTTGAATTTTATATGAGTTATTTACAAAAAATCCTAAAGTAAAGGCAAAGAATAAATAAAGGATGATTTCAACTGGTCTTACATTAAGAATAGTTGTAAATGAATTTAAGAGAGGTATAAAAAAAATAAATAAATATAATCCAATTTTTATTTTATATAGCGATACTATAAAAATTATCAGGCATAAAGTATTTAATACAAGGTTTACTGCTATATCATCATGAGTAAATCTATCGAGATGTTTATAGAAAACTGTAAAAAGCACCAGGAATATAAATAAATTTTTTAAAGTTATTATTCTGTTGATAGAATATCTATTATTCATATCTCTTTAGTTTATCTCCCTGCCAGTACTTCATGGTATAATTTCAAAATCTCATCTATATGATGGTCCATATCAAGATTCATCTTTTGAATTATTTCTTTGGAATTTTTCTTCAGCGGCACCAGTAATTCAGGATTATCAACTATTTCCATCATGACCTTCTTCAATGAATACAAATTGCCTGGTTTAAAATATATACCGTTTATACCGGCTTTTATAAATTCCGGCAGTGCTCCATGATTAGCAACAATGCAGGGCAATCCGTTATAGCCTGCCTCAGCCAGAACAAGTCCTGCTGTTTCGAGCACTTTTGATGGAAGCACCAGACAATCACAACTTTTCATAATTAAAAAAACAGATTCTCTATCCTGGTAACCTAAAATTTTAACCCTCCCATCAGTTTCCATGGAAACTTTCTGGCAAAGCGGCATAAGTTCGCCATCTCCAATTATTATTAATTCAGCTTTAACTTCCTTTATTGTATCAAGTAAAAGTTCAAGTCCTTTCTCAGGAGACAACCTTCCTACATATAAAAACTTTATAAGTCTATTTCCTTCCCCTGCTTCAATTACTTTTTCATCTGAATAACTTATTTTTTCTTTCGTATGTAATGGATTATGAATAAGTCTTACAGGTTTTTTTGTTTTAAGGTTTTCATCAACAAACTGCTTTAAAAAACTACTGACCACAATAAAAGCGCTTACTTTTTTATCAAACTTAATAATCTTTTTAGTTATTGTATACCTTGACCATCTCCATAACTTTTGTCCATAACTTCTTTTATCACAATTGGTAACCATGCATTTCATCAAGCATCCCTTTTTGTAATAGTCGCAGATCTTTTGAGTATTAAAATTATAAATTCCTAAATTGGGACATAATAGACCGTAATCATGAATAGTATATATTACAGGAATTTTAAAAGATTTTGCTAGAATAATAGGAGCCCATGAAAGCGCCTTTGATACTCCATGCATATGTATTATATCCGGAAGCCATCTTTGGAATAATTTCTTCAGCTCTTTTACTGCAGTAAAATTATAAATTCCATTAATAGTTGCTTTTATTCTGCTTGGATTATCAAGTATATCACTTTGATCAAGGCATATGATCTCCTTTAAGTCAGCACTGTTTAATTCTTCTGAAATAGGGCCCACAGCTGAGAAAAAGACAACCTCTTGATTTATTTTTGCAAGTCCAATCGCACTTGCAATGGCAACCTGTTCTGCCCCACCCTTAACAAAGCCGTAGTCACTCAAAATTAGAACCTTAAGCTTTTTCATTGTGATACCACTAATCAAAGAATTATTTTTTAATTACAGCCAATTTAAAGAATCAGTATAGAATTTTATTATTACAGCTTTTATATTCAAGACTTAATAAATCATAATAAACTTCTTCAGTTTTTTTAAATTGTCTTTCTAAAGTAAATTTCTCTTTTACAGTCTTTGTGGCATTTTCCTTTATATGTTCCAATTTATTTTGGTTTTTATATGCATATAATATTTTATCTGCCAGATCTTCATTATCAACCTTACAGAGAAATCCATTTACACCGTCTTCTATCATTTCTGGGATACCGCCAACACTGGTGGCAACAACCAGCCTCCCTAAGCTTAAACTTTCCAAAATAACCATTGGAAAACAATCATCTAAAGTCGGACAGTGTACCAATAAATCTGAAAACAGCATAAAGTCCTTTACATTATTTTGATATCCCATAAAAAAGACTCTATCACCCAGATTATTCTGTTCTATAAAATTTAATAGATACTTTTTATATTTTAAATCTTTTTTAAACCAGACCTCGCCTAAAAATATATATTTAATATTTATGCTTTCTAATGGCCTGGCTATTGCGCTCTCCAGCAATAAATGCTGGCCCTTTAGCTCCGATATATTTCCTATATTAAGTATAATAAAGTCATTATCTTTGGAATTCAGGTTTGGATAATTATTTAAAAAAATATCTTTATTAAATTTAACATTTATAAAATCTTTTTCTATCCCCTCGTGTATAACCATAACCTTGTCAGTATTTTTTAAATATTTTGCAACATCATCTCCGGCTTTTTGAGAAACTGCTATAATCTTATCAGCAAATAAATCACATACTTTGGATCTGATGATCTTCTTCCATTTTTTATCTAAAATACCTTTAATATATATAATCTTTTTTCTATGTAATATTCTGGAAGCAAATCCGATATAAAGCGATTCCTGAAATAAATTACAAATAATCATTTCTATATCAAGTTTTTTTATAAGGGAGAAAAACATTATATTTATCTGAAATATTTTAACTATAAAAAAAAGCAACTTGAGCGGATTATATGTTATCTGCAGGAAAGGCATACGTATTGTTCTTACTTCTAGCTCATGCTTTAATGCTTCTGTATAAAAAATCCCATTTTTATCAGGTAAAATCAAAATAGGGTTAAAAATTCTTTTATTAAGTCTTTTCATTATCTCTAAAAGAGTTTTTTGTGCACCACCCAGAATAGAAGTTCTTGATAGAAATAATATATTATGTCTTTTTCCTTCAGTATTCATATCTTTGTAACAGCTACCCTATTTTAATACCCTTTTAATAAAATGTTTTCCTTTTTCCCCAATGATAATTTTAATAATAAAAATTATCATCCTTTTATAACAGACCAGTTTAAGTCTTGCTTTATTTAAATTTATTTTTCTGCCTTCTTTTTGAATATTTATGTGAAATCTATTTAATTCTTTTATTAGTTTTATTCTTTCAAAAAAAGGTTTTTCTTCCCTTCTGTTTTGTAAAAACTCTAGTAATTTTTTATTTATTTTAGTTTTTAAGGCTATTTCAAAACTGCGGTCAACTGTTGCAATATAATTTTTTGAAAGCCTTTGATTATCCCTTATTCTATATTTAATTAGATACTCAGCAATCACATATATCTTATATTTTCTTGATATCCTAAACCAAAATTCATGATCTTCTGAATTGCTTGAACTCTCATCATAGCTGCCGATATCATGGATTATTTCTTTTACAAACATGATAGAGGAAGATGTAAGGTTATTTCGATAACTTAAATTATAATATATTTCTTCTGCAGATGTCTCACATCTTAATAATCTAATAAGATTACTATCTTCATCTATAGTTTCTGTATAGCTGCCAACAGCTGCGTAATCTTTATTATTTTCTAAAAAATTGAATTGTTTTTCCAGCCGTTCCGGAGTAGAGACATCATCAGAATCATGGCGGGCAATGTATTTTCCCCTTGCCGATTTCAATCCCTTGTTTAAAGACTTTGTTATATCAATATTCTTTTCATTAATGATTAATCTTATCCTGGAGTCTTTATAACTATTTATAACTTCAATGGTCCCATCAGTGGAGCAATCATCAATGATTAGTAACTCAAAATCTTCAAAAGTCTGATTTAAAATACTCTCAATCGCTTCACTTATATACTTTTCATCATTAAATACAGATAAAAGAACTGTAATTTTTGGATTATTTAGAACCATATATTTTCTTTATATTGAAATATTATTATTTATATCCTATTCCAGGATTCAGGAATTAAGTCATTAGTATTTATACTTGAATCATTAAACCATTTTCCAGGGGCCATAACAGTCCTATCACTATTTTCACTCAGCCATGCACCCCACCAGCTAAAACTACTGTTTGCAATTATATGATGTTTACAAAGACTCATAAGCCTTAAATCTTCATAATCTTTAATACCTAAGTTCCTGGTAACATAAGTAGCAGAATATTCTAAAATTAGATTATTCTTAACCCAATCAGGATCATCAGAAAATATAAAGAAATGTGGATTTTTAATAATGCTTGCTAATTTATTTATTGCTTTCTGATAATATTCTAAACCACAAATTCCATGAAAAGAATTAGTATCTGAATCAGTTACATAGTCGCCTCTTCTTATATGGATAGAAACCGATCGTAGATATAGAGATGTAACAAACTCTGCTATTTTTGTATTTTTAGCATCAGGGCTATCTTTGATTTTAAATTCACTTCGGATAATGTCTTCGATTTCTTTAAAATATTTCTCACTTTGCCAATATCCTTCCATATAGACATCGTCAGATACATTCGATATTTCAGGATCGAAATGGAAATGCTTTTCTTTAATATAGCTTCGCTTATGATATGGTTTTATTTTATTAATAGCTTTAAAAAACTTTCCAGATATATTATTTGTGTCCGTACCTTTTAAATTATAAACTTCTTCCCTGGAAGCAAAACTTTCAATTATATTAAAACAGCTCAATTCATATTGGCGCTCAGTAGCGCATTTATTATCTTTAAAGCAGGAAACATCCAATTTAAGTATTGTATTTTTATCGTGAGCAATTTTCCGAGCTGCTGCGTACTGAAACATTTGATTTCCCAGTCCACCTAATAATTGCACAATAATCATATTTAACTGCTGCACCTCTTTTTTTATAGTATAAGAATGAAGTGAATATTTATGATATAGGAGATGTTTTTTCTTTATTCAAAAAAGCCATACTCATCCCAATCTTTATTACCCACATAAATAATTATAGAGCCCTGCTGATCAAAAGAAAACTTTAGCTCATGTAGGTCAAATAAAGCTTTTCTGAGCTTATCTTGATTTTTTTCAGGGCAGTAAAAGAGTAGAAATCCTCCTCCTCCGGCACCTAAAAGTTTTCCGCCCAATGCACCGTATTCGAGCCCTCTTTCATAATACTTATCAATCTGAGAATTTGATATTTTTCCTAAAAGGCTTTTCTTTAAGATCCAGTTTTGGTGCAGGATCTCCCCAAATGCATCCAAATCGTCTTCGTAAAGTGCTTCAGCTGTTTTATGTACCAGATCAACCATTTTTTTCTGGGTTTCGAATTTTTCTTTCAGCTTCATTTCCTTACCCTGCTCTTTTAAAATCGAATTAGCTTTCCTATTCATCTTTGTATAAAACATAAGAAGATTATTGTTTAGTTTTTGGAAGGTCTCCATTTTTATATTTACCGGCTCAACTTCCACGCTGCCATCAATATTAAAGTTTATAATATTTAATCCTCCGTATGCTGCTGCATACTGATCTTGCTTTCCTATTGGTTCTCCGACTTTTTCTATCTCAATCATGGAAGCTTCACTTGCAAGTCTATCTTTGGATACAAACTTCCCAAGATAAGAATAAATCGAATGAAGAAGTCCGACAGTAAAACTGCTGGATGAGCCAAGACCGGTTCCTGCAGGTACATCCGCCATTGAAATTATCTCAAGACCGCCGGTTATATTTAAATATTTAAGTGTTTCCCTTATTATTGGATGCTGTATTTCTTGTACAGAATTGCATAGCTCTGTTTTGGAATATTTAATTTGGAATTGCTTTCGGTTAAAATAAGGATGCACGAATATATACATATATTTATTTATTGCCGTGCTTAGGACAGCACCTCTGTTGTTACTGTAAAAAGCAGGTAAATCTGATCCTCCTCCAACAAAACTGATTCTAAACGGTGCTCTGCTGATTATCATTAATCTATCCCCGGCATTATAAATTTTTTATTTATCTGCATTTAACATTACAATTATTTTTTGCACACTATTGATCGCATGAGTACTTATATTTTTTCCAAAATATTTTATAAATACTTCGAGTCAAAATTTATTTTAAATTTGTACTTTAAAAAACATCTTATATATGCTTTTCCGCTTTTCCACTTATTAAGTTTTGAACCACCCAGCCTACTCTCATATTTGATATTATATTCCTTAAACTTAAAACCATTTTGATTTGATTTTATGATGACTTCCGAAGGAAATGTATGGTTGTTTTCCCATTTTATAGAATCAAAGACTTTCCTTTTCATCGCAAACATTCCTGTCGTTACATCATGTACATTGATTCTAAAAAATATTCTCACTATCAAAGCAAACATACGGTTCCCGAATTTATTTATTTCAGGCATATTATTTCCAAGATATTTATTTATCCTGCAGCAAGAAATAATATCATAACCATTACTTAAAATATCTATAAGTTCAGAAAGAATATCAAACGACTCTGTTCCATCACAGTCTGCAGTCATTATTATATCTCCTGTGGTATTTGCCATTGCTTCCCTCAAAGCAACTCCATGTCCGCTTTGTTTTTGTTTGATTATCTTAACACCAAATTCCTTTGCTATTTCCGGGGTCCTGTCAGTACTGCTGTCCACAATTACTATCTCTGTATCATAATCACTTGCATATTTTTTTATATCTTCAAGAACAGATCTTATAGCTTCCTCTTCATCATATGTAGCCATCGCAATTGATAGTTTCATTTTTTTCCATTTCTCTTTTTTATTATTTTTATATGGGATTATTTTAAAAGTTTCTTTAAAATACCATATCATATAATACAACAAAAGGTAGTATAGGTTCAATAAAAAGTTAAATCGATATTTTTTTATCTATAGTTATTCTGGTATTATTATATACTATAATTTATATAAACATTTTTTTCTTTTTTAAATTGAACTAAGTATCTTAAAAATTAATAAAAATGAGTATCAATAAAATAGTTATAAAATATATTTTTATAATATTGGTAATAATAATTAGTTTATGTAGTTTTTTATCAATACTTGCCCTGACAAGTAATTTCACTATTGGTTTAAACCCTGATTCAGTGGCATATATTGCTTCTGCCAGAAATTTTTTCCAGGGAAGAGGTTTTTCTGTCCTCTATGACCAGGCAGGTGAAGAACAATTACACCTGTGGCTACCCATGCATGACAATGGAACATATCATATACTGCCATGGCCATCATTTTATCCTCTGGTACTAAGCATACCGCTATTTTTAAATTTAGATATCATTGAAGGTGCAAGATGGATCAGTGCTATTTTTTTTGGACTAAATATATTTTTAATAATATTTATTATAAGGAAATTAACCAACTCATATATTCTACCCATAATCGCGGGTCTGATATTTATGAGTTCCAAAGAACTTATTCATGTTTTTACATTTGCATGGTCAGAAACTATTTTTCTCTTTGCTGGATTTTTAGGATTATACTTTTTAATCAAGTATATTGATGATCTTAAATATTCATATTTAATAATATCAGCAATTTTAATAGCCATAGCTTCTTATACCAGGACTGCCGGAGCAGCTTTCATTGCACTGGCTGTCATCGCGATCATATTTTTCGTAAAAACAAAAGTGACAAAAAAAATTCTTGATTCGAGTATCTATTTTTTAATCTCAACAATGCCAGTAATGTCATGGGCCCTATTGACAAGAAGACTCAATAAAATGTCAAATTACGAATTAATCTATTTAAAGCATCGT
>SDBT01016038.1_pt1 | contig 11883 bp, 12 predicted proteins | sample 2277101 | NCBI WGS metagenome assembly SDBT01 (sample SAMN10404973, study PRJNA504765) | marine sediment metagenome | isolation source: marine sediment core GS10_PC15, 103 cmbsf | place: Arctic Ocean: Southern Knipovich Ridge | collected 2010
TAATTTAAAATACAAAGGTACAACCTTGCACGGCAGATTCTTAAAAATCATTGGTATCAGCTTCCCAGCCATTCCATTCCCTGCATCGACAGCAACTTTTAAAGGCTTAATCTTGTCTTTATCAACAAAACTTAAAACATGGGTTATAAAATCAGGCAGGACATCCTTTTTCTCGACGGTGCCTTCTAGCTGGTTATTTTGGAAATTATTGCCGATTACCATTGCGGCAATATCTCTAAGACCGGTATCCTCGCTCACAGGTTTTGCCCCTGCAAGGCAGAATTTCATCCCATTCCACTCGGCTGGATTATGGGAAGCGGTAAACATCACCCCGGGAAGACTGAGCTTACCCGATGCAAAATATACTACGTCTGTTCCAACTTCACCAATGTCAATCACACTCACCCCTTGATCGTTTGCTCCTTTTGAGAAACTCTCAAAAAGCGCTGGAGAAGAAGCTCTCATGTCCCGGCCGACGACGATTTTTTCTGACTTGGCAAATTCCGCGAATGCCCGGCCGATGAGATAAGAAACGTCTTCATTTAAATCATCAGGGTAGATTCCCCTGATGTCGTAGGCTTTAAATATAGAGTCGTTTATTTTCATTTTATTTCCAATAAAAAAATGCCTCGGCACTATTTTAGCATGAAATCGCCTTAATATAAATGCCAAAGCACTTCCCGTTATTTCACTGAGAATGGCAGAAATGCCAAGAATCTGGCCTTTTTTACAGCTCTCGCAATCATTCGCTGATGCTTTGCGCAGGATCCGGTTCTCTTTCTGGGCATGATTTTTCCGTAGGGAGAAACAAAACGCCGCAGTAGATTGATATCTTTATAGTCAATCGCCGGAATCTGCTCCGAACACATGTAGCATGATTTTGGCTGGGCTGGTTGTCGTTGATGAGGTCTCATATAGCTAGTTGGTTTGTTAGTTTGTTGGTTGCTCTTAAATAATATTTTACTTAAAACTTATTACTTTTCTTATTAAACAAGTTAATTGTTTTCCTATTGCATTACTCCGTTCAATATAATTATTATCATTTATTAAACTAAGATCCTCCAAAAATCTTAAATATACAATCAATTCATTATTAGACCCTCTAGATATATCTAGAAATCTCGCAAAATCCTTTTTTGACTTCTTTCTGGAAAAACCTTCTGCAATATTTGCCGGTACAGACAAACAAGCTCTTCTTATTTGATCTCCAAGACTATACTGTACTTTGCTTGGCAACTTCAAAGATACCTTAAATATATCTAAAGATAATCTGTATGCCTCCTTATAGACATGAAAATCTTGATGACTTTTAACCATATATGTCCCATTAGTGGGACTGACTCCTCCCCAATGTTAATTTACCAACTTCACCAACTAACTAACTTCACTAAAATGGTATATCCTCCACATTGATCTCTTCTTCGCCTTCCTGCTTCGGGCTAGCCTTGCTGTCTTTTGCAGGAGCGCTAGGAGACGCACCGCCGCCGCCTTTTGAGTCAAGCATGATCATATTGTCCGCGACAATCTCAGTCCGGTTTCGCTTATTGCCGTCCTGCCCTTCCCAGTTTCTGGTCTGAAGCCGGCCTTCGATGTAAACCTTGCTTCCCTTCTTAAGATACTGCGCGATGATGTCGGCCAGCTTCCGCCAGGCGACAATGTTATGATACTCCACTTTTTCCTGCTTCTGGCCCGATTTGTCGGTCCAGGTCATGTTGGTCGCAACTCCGAAGGAGGTAACGTTCTGCCCGCCTGGAGTTGTTCGCACTTCGGGATCACGGGTTAGCCGCCCGATGATCTGCGCTTTGTTGAGGTCCATAGTTTTTCCTCTCTTGACCTTTTCTAAGCCGCTCTATCTCCAAAAGGTCTTAATTAATAAATTATCCACTAATGCACGAATTTCTCAAATGTCACTAATTCAATTGTATTTGTGATATTCGTGCGATTGGTGTATTCGCGAACTATGCGATATCTTCATCCAATATTTCTTCAATCTTCTTATCGAGATCTTTTAGATCGCTTTTGTCCTTATCCTTTATTTCCTTGGCTATCTTCTCATCTTCTACCTTCTTTTCCTTCTCTTCCTCCTTCTTCGTAGTGGCGGACTTTTCCTTTTTCTCAGCTTCTTCTTTTCTTTCTTCCTGCCGCTTCATCGCCGCTTTTCTCGCTGCCTCCATCTTTTCATCAATTCTGGTAACAAGAAACCGAATGACGTTTTCCCTCGGTCGTAGATCTTTATCTATCTCTTCTACTTTTTGAGTATCAGCTTTGAATTCGATCAGTACATAATAACCATCGGCGTGGTTCTTGATCGGGTAAGCAAGTTTTTTCTTTCCCCAGAAATCATCGCGGACAATGGTTTCGACTTTGCCCTCGACCATCGATTTCAATTCAGCTGATTTCTTCTCAGCTTCTTCTTCGGTGAGTTTTGGGTTAAGGATGTAAATTAGTTCGTAAGTCATGTGTTTAATAAATTTTTCAAATAAATAACCACAAGGCAAGACTCCGCGTGGTTAAAAAATAGGTCTTCTTCCTTGGGATTACCCCGATTATTTGACCAATTTCGGGGAGTGATTTGAGGTTACTATAGACCCCTCTCAATGTCAAGAAAAAGGTGTTGCCTAGATGTTAATAAGTATCTTTTCTCTCAAATAAGACAAGTTATTGACAAAAATAGTGCATTGTGCTAGTATAATTGGCTATCTGTATTTTGATGGCACTTTATTCATAAACACAGGGTAATAAAAAAGCCCGAGTTTCAAGGGAGGGTAATGATATGAAAGGGAAAGCAGCTATCTCGAAAGGTCCAGTCGGCGAAAGACTGGCCATGTCTTTCGGAAACGAAGCGTTCGCCCGGGGATTCTTGGAAATTCTCGAAAAGTGCCTCGGCGCAAAGAACACGGCCAACTGTCCGGCGGAATACTACGTCCAAGAACCGAACATGACCGTCTCGATCAACGGTAAAACCGGCGTTGAGTTCCGCCTCTCCGGCGCCTCGCGCGGCGGCCGGACTCCGCAGATGTTTCAGGCGGCCCTGAAAGACCTGCACCACCTGTGCCACATGACCATTCAGAAGTCGCTCAAGGAAAACGATTTCCAAACCGCGCAGGCGCAGCTCTTCGTTGCGATCATGATCGACGGCGACGTGTCGGACGGAAAGGGAGGATTCTCGCCGATTCTCGAGAGTAAAGCCGAGTGGGTCGGTTTCCCAAAAGTCTGACCCGACGATACCAACGACGAGGATAAAGACTGGTCCAAAAACCCATTACGCCCTGCACCTTTTGGCATCCGTCCCCGCTTCTAAAAACCTCCGTTCCTACCCTTTTTGGGTACGAGAGCGCGGGGTTTTTCTTTTTATATGAATATTAAATGTGCATTTATAGTTTATACATTATTACATCTTCAATAAGCCAAATAATAGTATTATTGTAGATTCTCTTGACATATTCTTTCATTTATGCTAATATAATGGGTCTATATTATAGGCTGTACCTTAGCAACAAACCACGTTATGAGAAATCATAGCATGGTTTAGAATATCAACATTTTCACTTTTCTGAACTGGAGGACTGAAATGAATACAATTATCGATCTGTACTGGATGGTCGCCAATACGATGACCAATACTGGGCTCCTGATGATGATCCTCTCCACTCTTTTCACGATCCTATTCGTAAAAGTTGAGTGGGGCAGAGGAAACAAAAGCACCGCCTATACTATCATTGGGGCATATGTCCTCGGAACGCTCATCTACATCACCGACTATACATTGTTCAAGGTGATAATAAGCGGGGCTCTCACTGGGATCTTTATCTACCTCGCAATCAAACGGAAGGAGTTGTGGGGGAATAACTCTCTCTATGGTCACGTTCTATTCCTCATAATCGGAGCGTCTATTTCGGGTATAGACGTTATGATCTTCCATGCCAGTTCGAGTATGGGAGCACTGGGAATTTTTTCAGCATTCGCTGTATTCCCTCCATTGCTATTGCCCGCCAAGGGGAACTGCCCCTCGAAGGAAAAGGTTCAACTGTTTGTCCTGACCTTTGCAGTGTCCCTGGTGTTTGGTACATTCTTCGGTCAACTGGGCTTCCTGTTCCTCGCAGGACAGCTCGGTATAGAGGTCGTTGAAACCCCATACACGCTTGCAACGCTTCTCACCCTGACAGTGGCGACGGCAGTATGCATCTCTTACTGGACGGTTTCCCAGATGAGTCGGAGCTATGCACGGGAGGTCTTCAACAACCACTGCTCCTGCCCACCCCAACTAGACCGGTTGATCGCAATGCTTTACGCTGGCAAGTATCGGTTCCCAGATCTCGGCCACGCCTTAGTCGAAGCCCTGATCGACTTCGACCTAGAAAGGATTTTCGACGGGCTGGACAAGAACGAGCTTGATAAAGGCGAAGAGCTACAACCCCGGATCTGGAACCAAATAGAGGCCTATTTCAAGGACAAGCACTCGAGTAGGAAAGAATCGTACAAGAAACGGTTCGGCGAATTCCTCAAAGCGGCAAAAAAGCAAGCCGAGAATTGGCCGAACGAAGTCTCCTCGCCCGTAACTATCGTCGAGGGCTAACACCCAGATTAAAATAATGTTGATATCAAGGCGCGGCTTCCAAGGGAATTCCCATGGGAGACGCGCTTTTCTTTTTGTTAAAACATCCACTCATCGCCTTGATTTGACCAATTATTTAGGATGCATTACAGTTATAGAATATGGTAAATAACTTGCCTTCAACCAAAGAGAAAATTCACAATTTTTTTGAACAGCCCAAAGGTTTTGCAGCTTATTTGGTACAGTTCATAATATTCATCTTGATAATTGCTTCAGTTGCCCTTGTAATTATTGAGTTTTTCTACACCGACCTATTTGAAGAATATAAAACGTTGTTTATAGTTTCTAACTATATAATCCTAGCTGCCTTTACCGTTGAATATGTTCTCCGCATCGCTACCGCCCCCAAAAAGTTAAAATGGGCTATAAAACCATTAAATGTCATAGATTTCATCGCGATCTTCCCGAACTACCTTGAACTGATCCTGCCCTTCTTCGTTCCAACCACCGCCCTCAGGGCCCTTCGGCTCATCAGAATGCTTCGCTTCGCCAGAATTCTTAGAGGATTTCGTCTTTTCAAATACGGAGGCTTCCTTCGTAAGGTTCTTCGCTACCAGGACACAATCCTCCAGACTATCACTCCGATCATTGCTATCCTGATCGTTCTCAAGGGAGGAATCTGGATTCTCGAGTACTTCGGCTACTGGTTTTCAAACCAAAGCTTAGGTGAACTTTTTGCAATTATTGGTTTTGCCTTGGGTATCGTCTTGTCCCAAAAGATTGCTGCTAGCTATGATAAGTTCATCCAAGTAGAAGAAGCTTCGGTTAGAATTTATGGCACCCTCCAGTCGCTAACTATGATCTTAAATAAGATTGAACCAGACCTCGGAACAAAAACATGTAAATCTTGGGCGAAGAAGTTCCTGGAACTTTTGGAAAACCCTAAAGCTGATAATTATCAAATTCACCAAGCTAATGATGAACTATATCAAGTAATTTCTAAAGTAGAACCAGCTCCAGCTGAAATGGCTATCCTTCATGGTGATATATGCCGAGACGCTGCTTTCTGCCTTAGTAAAAAAGTTCGTCTTACCCCAAAGGCCTACGATACCCTTCTCCACCAATCTACTATCCTCTACATGGTTCTTATTATAGTTTTCATCCCTGGTTTTACCGGAATGCTATCAGTGTTTATTGCCACATATATTCTTTATGGAATGTATAATTTAACCGAGGACTTCGACTCAATCATCGGGGGAGAATTTAATCTGATAAATATTAATATCTCTGAACTCAAATATTTAGCTTCAGGCAATAAAAAATAATTAAAAATATGTCAAAGAAGAAAAAGAAGATTTTAATTCTATTTTGCGGGGGGACTATCATCATGGAAGAATCTGAAGACGGGGCCCTAGTCGTTCAGAAAAAAGACGAGGCCATCAAGACCATCATCAATCTTGAGCCCAAGCTCAAAACGATTACAGATCTCGAGGTGAATTATGTAGAAAACATTGACAGTACTAATATGTCCCCGTCACACTGGGATAAAATGGCTGATGTCATCAAGAAAAACTATGACCAGTATGATGGTTTTGTTATTACCCATGGGACCGATACGATGGCCTATACTGCCAGCGCTCTCTCTTTTAGTTTACAAAACCTTGGCAAACCTGTCGTCCTTACTGGTTCCCAAATCCCCGGCAGTAAAATAGAAACCGACGGCAGAAGAAATTTCGTCAACGCTGTCCAGACTGCTACTCTGGATATTTCCGGAGTGATGATCGTCTTCGACGAAGAGATCATCCTCGGCGCCAGAGCTTCAAAGGTTTCAGAATCAAAGCTTGATGCTTTTGAAACTATCAATTGGGATCTCCTTGGTGAAATCCGTATTAACCTCCTCCTAAGTGATGATCACAAACCAAGGCATAGCGAGAAGTTGGACCTAAAGAAGGGATTTAACTCTAATATTGCGATATATACAATGTTTCCTGGATTCCCAGCAACTATTCTTGAAAATGCTATAGATAAGGGAATAGAAGGATTTATCCTTCGCGCCTACGGCCCGGGTAATATTTCTTACGATTATTTAGACGTAATAAAAAAAGCTCACGAGAAAAAAGTTCCAATTGTCGTTTCAACACAATGCCTCGAAGGAACAACCATGATGCATCTCTATGATGTTGGCAAGCAAGCTCTAGATACAGGCGTTATTCAGGCTTATGATATGAGTATCGAGTGTGTTTCTACCAAACTTATGTGGGCCCTAAACCACTTTCCATATGAAAAGATTAAAGAGGTAATGCATACTAATTATACAGGGGAAATAAACAAGGAAGGGAAGATATACTAAAACCAAGAGATATCGAAAAACGCCCCTGGCATGACCAGCGCGGCGTTTTTCTTTTCTATCTGCACTATCTTACACTATCAAACAATCTAACCGACTAACAAACTAACTAATCCAACTTTTCTACTTTGCCCTTCCTAAGCCACTTCACTCCAAGATACACAAACGGCGTATCAATCGCCGCGAAGGCGATTTTAAATAAGTAATATGGAATTGAAAGCATAATAATAAACATAAGGTCAAACTTCGGTGAAGTGCCCCAGAACGCGATCATCATAAACACGAACGTGTCGATCGCCTGCGACACTATGGTCGAGAGATTATTTCTAAGCCAAAGCATTTTTCCTTTTGTTTTCTTCTTCCAGAAACCAAACGCCCACACATCATGAAGCTGAGACAGGAAAAACGCGATGATGCTCGCGATGATCATCCTGATCGAAAGGCCAAAGATCGTCGTGTATTCCACGTTATATGCGTACCGCTCGTTGGGAGCAAGCCAGACGAAAAGTAGCGTATAGAGAAGAATCATCGTGAGTGAAATAACTCCAATTATTACAAAATGGCTGGCCTTCTTTTTTCCATACACTTCCTCTACAATATCGGTTATCAGAAATGTCAGCGGCACCATGAAAATCCCCACAGAAACGGATATGCCGAAAATTGTCGTAACCTTCCCGCCTAGTAGGTTCATACCAATAAGAAGCCCAACAAAGACTCCCAGGAGTAAGCTTAATTTAAATTCTTTTGTCATTTAGGTCCTAAAAAGTTTTTAAGTAATGGGTAATAAATATCTTTATTGAAGGGGATAATAAAGTCCCGGTATTTATTCTCATCTGTAAATTCTACAAAGTCCGCGCCCCGGACAATCACGATCGGCACCTGCTCATCAGCTTCTCCCATTAGAAGTGCTCCGACCGCGGCGAGATTATCAACAATGTTAGTCTGGGTCATCTTTAGTTCCCGGCCGAAGATATCTTTTTTGCCTCGGTAATCGCGAAGCGGATTTATTCCAGCAAAACCGATCGATATGCCAACCACGCCGTACCTTAGAGGAACGCAGTGGCTGTCTGTCACCACCACCCCTAGATTCTCTATTTGATTAACCTTTTTAAGATAATCACAGATCTCCCCTGCCAGCTTATTTACGTCCTTTGGCCAGAGAATATAATTACCCTTGGCATTACTCTCGTCTATCCCCGCAGAAGGGATCAAGGTATGGTCTTTAATTGTTAGCACTACAGCATCATCTGGGCAATCTGACCTGGGAATAAATCTGTCGGCTTCCTTGGCGATCAGATCGTCCTTGTCTACCCCTTCCTTCTTTATAGATCGCCCCTGATGGATTGATAAAATCTTTGACGTGATAAGAAGAACGTCTCCATTCTTCAAGCTTGGAAGGTAGCTTCCAAATAGTTCGTACAAATCATCCTTGGGTGGATTAAAAATTCTAGTTTTTACTTTGATGAGCTGCATAATGTTTTCATTATAATCGAAATGACAAAATAATAAAACCCGCCTCGAGTAAAAGGTGTCATCCTGAGGAATCTCGCCGAAGGCGAGTGACAAAGGATCCCGTAGTCGGATATGAGTCCGGGATTCTTCGCTCCTTACAGTCGCTCAGAATGACAGATGTAAAGAAGATGGGTTTTAATATTTAGTTCTTCAATTCCAGCACGTCAAAAGCGTATGAGTAAGTTGTCGCCGTGGTCCCCGAAATCGTGTTCCACTCGGCAGAGAAAGTATGCTCACCAGCCGTCACCGGAATTAACGCATTATAACTTAGTACGAACGAGTCGTTAGCCAGCGTGGATGCCCCGCTCCGAACAGTCTGAAGAGCAGACAGCGGATCACCGTCAATAAGCATAAACGCGCGAATATGGTTATTAGGTGTATTATTGCTAAACACTCCACTGAACATTACCATCATCGTATTAGCCCCTGTAGTCATAGTAATGGAATCAAGCGTGTCGTAGGTAAGGCCATATTTTGTCGTCGTCTTTACAGGACTTCCGTAATCAAGAGCATCTTCCTCGCCCGAAAATATCGTCCCTGGCGCGAGCGAGCCGGTAATAGTTCCGCTTACCTCTAAATCGTCATCAATTTTTACTGGCATGCCATCTCCGGATCCCGCGGCCTCCCCTCGCCATATCTGACCATCAATTCTCACGTCATCTCCGAAAGTAACAGGAATTCCTGCTCCCTCGTCAGTCGTGGTCTCATTCACAATCGTGCCATTAAAGAAAGTAACCCCGCCTGTTCCCTGCTGGCCAATCTTCTCGCCATTCGGGAACCAATTGACAATGCCGGTAAAGGTATTATCATCTGTCCACTCGGTAGCAGCGAAAGCCACTCCCCCAGCAACAAAGAGAAATACAAAAATAAGTATGCCAACTGATACTTTGTTCTTCATATTCTTCACCTCCTTTCGATTTGTTTTATTTAAGCCAAAATAGCGTCTAGATACTTATATTCTAACCTATCTAGAAAAAAATAAAACCCCATCAATTACGACAGGGGTTTATTGAAATACGTCCATCTCTAGAACAACACAATATAGCTAAACGGAATATTATTAGCATTAGCATTAGCACCATCCATAGTAGCAACAGTAAAGCCTGTTCCTGCTGTTATTGACTCAACCCTAACTCCTCCATTCTGATTTGATAAAGCAGTCTGTCCCGGCCGACCAACACTTAAAACAACATAGCTCGTTGCTGTAACGTTTGTATCCGAGATGACGACATCGTCTTGCCCCGCCTGAACAGTGCCCACTCCATAGCTAGTAATATAATTATAGCTTATTTCATCAATAGCATCCTGAACATTTTCCCCGGTAAGTCCGCTATCCGTATTATCATAATCAACTCCACTAGCAGGATTCTCTCCCTGGACAGTCAGGTCTCCATAGAGAAGAAGGTCATCATTCATTTTTACTGGATAGTCATCACCAGGTCCTGAATCTTCCCCGCGCCAGATCTCACCGTCAATTCGAACATTATCACCAAAGGCAACAGGATTATCTACGTCATCAGTAGTGGTTTCATTTACAATTGTTCCGTTAAAGAAAGTGACTCCCCCGGTATCCTGCTCACCAATTGTAATACCATTTGGAAATGCATTAACAATTCCAGTAAATGTATTATCGTCTGACCATTCCGTAGCAGCGTAAGATACGCCAAATATGGTAAAAACAAAAGCAAATGCTAGTGCTCCAATTAGAATTTTATTTTTCATTTTATATCACCTCCTTTTTTTATATTTGAACATCCTCGATTTTCTACTGATATTTTACCTCAATTTTAATAAATATGGAAGTATTTGGGATTTTCAGATATAATATGTATATAGAAAAATAATCAAACAAACAAATGAGTAAAGCTTCAATTGTCGGGCTAATCGTTATTATTCTCCTTGCCCTAATAATCGGGGTTCTTATTGTGCTCTATTTTGTACTTCCGGAAAAAGATGATGCCGACGATGACGCGGATGGCGACGATGGGATCTTTAGCGATCTATTTGACCAAGAGGGTGATGACGATGAATATCAGGTTTTATATGGAAAAACTAAAAACCATATCAGCACCTCCCCTAGTATGGGGCAAACTGAAGAATGCAAGCAATTCACTATGTCTGATTTCGCCGGCGGTGGAACAGTTGAGAGAAACGGGGAATCATTCGATGACTTTGACTATGAGGACTATCTTGCAAGTTACCTCCACACCAGAACCAACGACGATTACTATTATATCAGCGCTGATGAGTCGCCCCAGACCGAAATAATGGGCTACATTGCTTACAACTGGGATTATCCTGAGAAAACTATTTTTGAGGCTCCTTTTTCCAGCATGCATTCAAAGGAACTTGTAAAATCAGCAGATGATGCTTTCCCGGGAAACCTAGACGTCTCTCCTGGAAACAAGTACCTCGTTTACGTTATGACCAGCAAGGATCAGCCTGAATTCAGTGGTGAAATCATGAATCCTTTCACAAATGACTCTTCCCTTATTATTCGGGATCTCGCTTCTAATAAAGAAACTGAGGTCTTAAGCGGTAAATACAATCGTTTCCTGTTCGACAGCATGAGGGACTTTGGTGCTGACGGAAAAACGCTTTTTACCATCTCTCGAGACGGCGATAATTTCAATTTTGTAAAAATTATGCTTGACTCTGGGAAAGTAGAAACATTTGATGAAGTCTTTCCAGGCTTTGATTGGACCAAAACGAAATGGGGCGAACTTTTCGAGCAGAACGAGATGGGCGTCGGTTATCATGCCTACTTTACTCTCTCGCCTGATGAAGAACGACTGATTGCTTATAAAAACTATTCAGCATCAGACCAAGGCAGCCAATGCCGGCCAAAAGCAAATCATAAAATCTGGTCATTCAACATCGATGAGGATACGATTGAAACATATGACGATGGAACCGGACTTATGGATAGTCTAGAATGGGACAGCAATGGAAAAGAATTCGCCTGGGCACAGATTTCATGCGGCGGGTGCTATCCTGATTATCTCGACGCCTATATTTATAAAATGGATGCGGATGGGAACAATAAGGAAGAATTAGTGGAAGAACTAAAAAGTAAAATTCTTCAGCTCGCTTGGTCGCCAGATGATACCGAGATTGCCTACGGCGTCTATAGCACAGATTTTGTGGGATGGATAAAAAGTGTGGATCCCAGGAACAAGCAGCTTGAAAATGTCTTAAGCACCAGGGATACTGAAGGATCTATAAACGAAGGAAATCCAATTACCTTAACCGTCCTAAACTGGATTGAAATTAAATAGCTTCTATAAATTCAGACAAAATGCAATCTAAAGCGGGCCCTTCGGGTGTTCCGCTTTTTTTTATTAATTTGACAATAAATATGACTTTGATAAGATACATAGGTTATGGAATATATTAGTATTACAGCTAGAAAAGCTAAAAAAGATCCACATTAACTTGCGGAGATTTTTTATCTATATTTAAATAAACA
>SDBT01016039.1_pt1 | contig 11882 bp, 10 predicted proteins | sample 2277101 | NCBI WGS metagenome assembly SDBT01 (sample SAMN10404973, study PRJNA504765) | marine sediment metagenome | isolation source: marine sediment core GS10_PC15, 103 cmbsf | place: Arctic Ocean: Southern Knipovich Ridge | collected 2010
GTGGACGACCGGTCCGCGTTCCGGATGGCGCGGGAACTGGTCCACAATGAGGGGATTTTCGTGGGCATCTCAAGCGGCGCCGCAATGTGCGAGGCGTGCCACCAGGCCTCTAAGATGAAGAGCGGGACCATCCTGGTCGTGTTCCCCGACAGGGGAGACCGGTACCTCTCCACCGAGTGCTACAGCCACCAGCGGCAGGATGTCCCGACGGAAGATATATAGCAGCAACTCATCCCCGACCTCTCGCATAACCCCGGAATCCGCGGATTCGCTGATTGTTGACTCATTGCTTGCATTGCTTTATAGTAAGCAATGCAACCATGGAAGAAATAAGCAGCTTGTTCGAAGACGAAGGTTACCTGTTGGAGAAGTCCCTGGCGGCGGATACATGGGGCGAGCTGTACCGTGCCCGTTACGTGCCGCACGACCGGGAAGTCCTCTTTCGCAGGTTCCCGGCCGGGCTCGGGGCCGACACCGACGCCTGGGACCTTACCTGTGCTGAGATCCAGACCTGGGCACGGCTCGACCATCCCGGGATTCTCCAGGTCCTCGACTGGGGGAAAGCGGCCGCGGGGCCGTACCTGGTAACCGAGATGCCGCGCGGAACGTTGCTGGCGGATATCCTTCCCGAGGATGAGGGGATGGAAATGCCGGGCGATGTGTTCCAAAACCTCCTGTTGACGGTGGAGGCGGCCAGGCAGTGGGGGGTCCTGCACCTGGGTCTGGACCTCACCTGCGTGTGGGTCTCCGGGGACGGCGCCGTTGAGGTCGGCGAGTTCGGGCTCGCCTTCGTATCGAGGGAGTTCCCTGCTCACGGCGGCGCCGACGACCTGTTCCTCGCCCCCGAGCAGTCCCGGGACCAGAGGGTAAGCGCCGCGACCGATGTCTACACGCTGGGCCTGCTTTTCGTGGCGCTGTCCGGTGGGCTGGCCGAAGCGCGCGCGGTGGCCCAGGGCGGTGCGGTCCCGGAGGGCCTGGGGGAGTTTCGACCGGTGCTTGCCCGATGCCTGGACGAACAACCGCTGGCCCGATACCGCTCAGCTGGAGAGCTGGCGGGGGCGATGGGCTTTGACCCGGAACAGTGGCTCTACGAGGAGTACCGGGACTGCCCCCTGTGCCGGTTGAAGAGTGAGCTGGAGCGGGATGCCGCCCCGGGTGGTAAGCGGCGGCGCATAGGATTGGCGGCCGCGGTCGGGGAGTTGCAGTACCTGTGGGCGGCCATCATGGCCCTCGCTGCGGTGACGTTCCTGGTATGGTGGCTGGCCCTGCGGTAGAAATACCTCCCACCGGCTCAGCCAGCAATGATACACAGATCATGAAGAGGATATTGGTATTGCAGAATTACCGTATTACTGATATACTGAATGACAGAGAAGAGCCTTATGCAGGAAAAGGGGGAAGCGAATGATGGCAAGTGACGGAGAGGAGATCGTAAAGGTCGGCGAAAGGGGAACCATTACGATCCCTGCTGCCGTAAGGAAGATGGCGGGTATATCAACCGGCGACATGCTGCGCGTTGTCATGTCAACAGAAACGGGAACCGTGACCCTTACGCCACAGGTAACAATCGACAGGGACCAGGCATGGTACTGGACTCCCGAGTGGCAGAGGGGAGAAAGGGAGGCCGACGAGGACATAGCCGCCGGAAGGGTAAACGAAATGAAGGCGGATAGCATGAGTGAGGAGACGGAGAACTGGTAAAGCTGGCTTACACGGAAAGATGGAAGAAAGCGTTTCTATCCCTTAGTGAAAACGACCGGAAAACAACGGACCGGAAGCTTGAGATCTTCAGACAGAATCCCAGGCATCCATCTCTCAGATCGAAACCCGTCCAGGGAAAGAAACATGTTTGGGAAAGCTCTGTCAGTATGGATATAAGGTTCACCTGGCAGAGGAGCGGAGAAAAGGGAACCGTCATATTGAGAAACGTGGGTCACCACGACAAAACGCTGAAAAGACCTTAGCAGACATCCAGGGGCGGTTATTGTTACCTTTCTTGTTCAAAAGGTAACAATATGGGCGTTTCTGGGTCAATAGCAACGAAAAGGGAACAATGTGCGGTGGGAGGGAACACGGGGGGAAGCGTCCTGCTGGGCAAACGGGATGGTCGTTTACATCTACGGTAGCGGCCGCAGGGTCATCTCGCGCTCCCTGAACCACGCGGTTTCCCGGTAGCCGGCCTGGCGCAGCAGCGCTATCGCGGTGTCGAAGTCGCGCCCGACGTCCTCGGGGCAGTGGGAGTCGGACCCCACGATGACTGGAACACCGAGCTCGGCTCCCAGGTGGACGAACGACGATTCCGGGTACATCTCGCCCACCGGCCAGCGAAGACCCGCGGTGTTTACCTCGTAGCAGGCCCCGGCCTCCTTTATCTTTCGCAGGAGGTCGCGGTACGCGGGGGCCAGGTCCACGCTCGCGCGGTCGCCGAACTTCTTGACCAGGTCGGGATGGCTCACGACGTCGAAAAGCCCGGTGGAGACCATCTCCTCCTCGGCCCGCAGGTACTCGTGGTAGAAATCGTCCAGGTCTATCTCCCGGTAACGCTCCACGTAACGCGGGTCGTCAAAAATCCAGTCACCGATGATGTGGACCGAGCCGATGAGGTAGTCGAACGGGTAGGCGTTGAGCATCTCGATGCGCTCTTCCATGGTGGGGAGGTGGTAGTCGGCCTCGATCCCCAGGCGGATGTCGATGCTCCCGGAGTATCTCTCCTTCAGTTCCAGCACGCTCTCGACGTACCGGGCAAGCTCGCGTGGTGCCATGGAGAGGTAAGGGTCGTCGGTGTAGAGGAGCGGCAGGTGGTCGGCGATACCTATCTCGGTAAACCCCTTTTCTATCGCCTTCAGCACAAACTCCTCCATGCTCCCCCGGGCGTGGCCGCACATCGTGGTGTGTATGTGGTAGTCGGGGATCATCACTGCTCCTTGCTCATACGGTCCAGGAGGGACTCCTTCGCCTTCCGGAACTCCTCATCGCTTAACGCGCCTTTCTCCCTCAGTCCATCGAGCCTCTCGATCTGGTCGACTATCTCGGAGTAGAGCGGTGGGCGTTCAAGCGGCACGGCGGCGATTGTCTGGGTCGGCTGGGCCCTTGCCACTGCCATGGCCACCTCCTCGGCGACCGAAGAGGCATCATTGCCACCCGCGACATCACCCGCGCTTACCTGCTCCACGATGCGGAGCTTGAGCTCCTCGGGGTGTGGAAAATCGAAGTACGGGAGTTTCCGGTACTCGCTCGTCGACTGGACCAGCAGGTCCCCGTACCCGAAGATGCGCCCAAGGATCAGCTGGGACGACGATACGTCGGTTATCGTCGAGACAGGGATCTCTCGAGAGTGCCGGGTGAAGACGCCGGCACGGTATATGAGCCGGTGGTCGGTGAGGACGAGGCTGGTGTGCGACCACACCAGGGCCCTCCAGGACAGGAAAACCGCGAGAACAACAAGGACCGTGGCACCGGCCAGGAGCGCCGGGCCCTCGCGGAAGAAACCGACAGTAGCCATGAGGGCGATACAAAGGGCAATATACAGACAGGCCAGTAGTACCAGCCACCGCAGAACCACCGGGTGGTGATGAACGTCAAATAGTACTGTCTCGTCACTGGAAAGCAGAGATTCCGGGTACTTCATATGAGGCCTCCCGATTTCAAACATAGTACCAGAACCGGGAGTTAGTGTCCCGTCTCATAGATACGGTGACGCACCGAGAGCGTCGGTGCGCCGCGCCGGCAAGGCGCGCGACTGAGGCGTACTCACTGAGTACGTCGCAGGGAGCGGAACGCAGCGGGAGCGGACGGGAGCGGCGTTCGAATGCCATTGTATCTATGAGACGGGGCACTAAACGGCAGTCGAGTTCAACTGGCGGTTGAGTTATTATTAACTGGGGTACATAGGTATGAGGGATTAACGATGAGAAAGCACGAGGGAAACGAAGAGCCGGAACTCTACCTGGACGGTGACCAGCCGACGATCTACCGCAAGCGGAAAACCCGCTGGACCTCCGTACTCAAGTGGGGCGCGCTCGCGCTCGCCATTATACTGATCTCCGTGTTCATCCTGGGTTACCTGTGGTTGAAGACCAAGGAGTCCGAGATGCGTGTGCCGGGGGTGGAAGAGTCGCTGGACGCCACCAGGAAGGGCGAGCCGACAACCACGCTGGTGATGGGTGTCGACAAGGGCAGCGTACCCGGCGAGGAGGGCAGCGTCCGTGCGGACATAATCATGCTGGTGAGTGTTGACCCCGACAGCGACAGGTCGGCGGTTATATCGATTCCCAGGGACACCCGTTGCGTGATCCCCGGACAGAGCGACTTTGGCAAGATAAACGCGGCTTACGCGCTGGGGGGCCCCGAGCTCATGATAGAGACGGTGAGGGAGTTCACCGGGTTGGATATAAACCACTTTGTGGTGATCGACTTCGAGGGGTTCAAGCACATAGTAGACGCGATCGGTGGGGTTCCGATGCACATGGAGGTAGCCATCCACGACAAGTACGCCGGCGACGTGCCGGCCGGGGACGTGGTGCTGAGTGGGAAGCAGGCACTGGCGCTGGTGAGGGCCAGGCACGATGTCAAAGCGGTCCCGGCGGGAGACCTTGACCGCGTCAGGAACCAGCGTGAGTTCCTTCAGGCGATGCTGTCCACCATATCGCGCCAGCGGAACCCTCTTAAGATCAAGCGGCTGGTTGACGTCGCGGCGGAGAACATCAAGACCGATCTTACGTTCATGGAGATGCTATCGCTGGGGCGGGAGCTTCAGAGCGGTGACGACGGGGTGAAGATGGTCACCGCACCCGGTGATGCAAAGGTGATAGGAGACGTCTGGTACTATATCGTGGAAATGGAAGGGTTCCGCGAGCTACTCACAACCTTCGAGGCGGAGTCGGAGACTACTGCGGACGAGAATGAGACCAGCGCCGGTGAATCGGTCAAGGCGGAAATCAAGGTGATGGTGCTAAACGGGGCGGGCAAGACGGGGCTCGCCTCCTCGGTGGCGGGGGAACTGGAGAAGTTCGGTTTCACGGGGATTAAGACCGGCAACTCCGAGAGCAGGTACTCAAAGACTACGGTATACTATGCTGGCGATAACAGTTCTAAAGCCGGGGTTGTGGCGGCGGATCTTGCCGGGGTAAAGGAGCCGCTCCTCGAGGAAAGTGACGAGATAACCTTGGAGTACAAATCAGACGTGGTCGTGGTTCTGGGCTTTGACTACAAGGAGCCATGAGGTGTTGACGCCGGGCGGGAAAGGCGAAGGCAGAATGGATGGGGAAGAAAGAATAGAACTCGCGGGATCGGATGAAATCAAGAAGGAGATGGAGAGGTTCTTCGAGCACTTGGAGCGCTGGAAGAGGCCCGTCTTTTTCTTCGAGAAGGCGTGGGAACCTCGCTGCGACGTTTTAGAGACTGAGGACGAGGTGATCGTGGTGGCTGATATCGCCGGTGTGTCCTCCGAGACCATAGATATCATGCTGGAGGGGAGTCACCTGGTGATAAGTGGAATAAGGCGGGAACCGGAGAGTGCTATGCGCAGGAACTACCGCCAGATGGAGATAAGCTACGGGACTTTCGAGAGGGTGCTCGTGCTGCCGGCCAGGGTCGACGCCGAGAGGGCGAGGGCGGATTACAATGACGGCTTTCTGGAGATCAGGCTTCCCAAGGTATCCCCGGAGCCTCCCAGGGAGGTGGAAGTTGATGTCCCCAAAGAGTAGTGGCTCTTCCGGAGAGGGATGGGGCCCGATGGGCTTTTCGGACGAGCCGGAAGAGGATATCGAGGCGACGGTAATCAAGCTCGGCATTGACGCTCCGCACCGGGAGAAGGGGCTCCCTACCTCGATTGAGAAGATAGAGATCGCCGAAGAGCTGCCCATAATGCGGCTTAAGGACACGGTGATATATCCTCACATCGTGGCGCCGCTCCTGGTTGCCGAGGAGCACCTTGTCAAGCTGATAGATGACGCCCTTGCCGGGGACCGGATCGTGGGGATCGTTGCCAGCAAGGACGAGGAGCCCAGCGACCTGGAGAACTTCTACGATATCGGGTCCGCGGTGGCGGTGGCGCGCATGTTCAAGCTTCCCGACGGAAGCATGCAGCTCCTGGTGCAGGGAATCTCCCGAATACGAGTGAAGGAGTTCACGCAGGACGAGCCGTACCCGAAGGCGAAGGTCGAGCGCTTGAGCGACAGGATGGATGACACCGTGGAATTGGAGGGGCTGGCAAGAAACGCTTTGAACCTCTTCCGCAAGATCGTCAACCTGGCGCCCTACCTCCCCGACGAGCTATTCGCCGCAGCGATGAACGTCAACGAACCCAACGACCTCGCCGACTTCCTCGCGGCGAACATCAACCTGGAAACCGCCCAGAAGCAGGACCTCCTGGAGGAAATGGACGTGAAGGAGCGCTTGAGGGAACTCACGGTGTTCCTCAACCACGAGGTCGAGGTGCTGGAGATAGGAAGCAGGATACAGGACCAGGTCCAGTCGGAACTCTCCAAGGGGCAGCGCGAGTTCTTCCTCCGTGAGCAGTTGAAGGCGATACAGAAGGAGCTTGGTGAGGCCGATGAGAAGACCACGGAGATAAACGAGCTCCGTGAGGCGATCGAGGAATCGGGGATGTCCGAGGAGGCCCTGAAGGAGGCGGAGAGGGAGCTCGACCGCCTGGCAAACATGCCGTCGGCGGCGGCGGAGTATATTGTGGCCCGTACTTACCTGGACTGGATGGTGAACCTTCCCTGGAACGTGAGCACCAAGGACAACCTGGACGTCAAGCGGGCGGCCACCATACTGGACGAGGACCATTATGACCTGGAGAAGGTCAAGGATCGGATAGTGGAGTACCTGGCCGTCCGGAACATCAAGGAGGACACCAAGGGTCCCATCCTTTGCTTCGTCGGCCCTCCCGGCGTGGGTAAGACGTCGCTGGGCAAGTCGATAGCCAGGGCTCTCGGGCGCAAGTTCCACCGGATATCGCTGGGTGGAGTCAGGGACGAGGCGGAGATAAGGGGGCATCGGCGCACTTACGTGGGAGCGCTTCCCGGTCGCATTATCCAGGGACTCCGGAAGGCGGGGACCAACAACCCTGTGTTTATGCTGGATGAGGTGGACAAGATGGGCGTGGACTTCAGGGGCGACCCGGCGGCGGCCCTGCTCGAGGTGCTGGACCCGGAGCAGAACAACTCGTTCAGCGACCATTACCTGGATGTCCCGTTCGACCTCTCGAAGGTGATGTTCATCACAACCGCGAACGTCCTGTTCACCGTCCCTCCGGCGCTGCTTGACCGCATGGAGGTGCTGGAGCTGCCCGGATACACGGAGCCGGAGAAGGTCAAGATCGCCCAGCAGTTTCTGGTTCCCCGGCAGTTGGAGGAGCACGGGTTGGAGAAGTTTAACCTCAAGATCGAGGAGAGCGCGCTTCGCGGAATTATCCTGAACTATACCCGTGAGGCGGGCGTCCGAAACCTGGAGCGAGAGATAGCCTCAGTCTGCCGCAAGACGGCCCGCAAGGTGGCGGAGGGAGAGAAGGGTCCGTTCAAGGTCACCGGGGACGACCTGCACGACATGCTGGGCCCGACAAAGTTCCGGCAGGAGGTCATCGAGCAGGAGGATGAGGTGGGTGTTTCCACCGGGCTGGCCTGGACCGAGTTCGGGGGCGACGTGCTGTTCGTGGAGGTGGAGTCGTTCCCCGGGAAAGGAAAGCTCAGTCTCACCGGCAAGCTGGGTGACGTGATGCAGGAGTCGGCGAAGGCCGCGGTCACTTACGCCCGGGCCAACGCCCGGAAACTGGGAATCGACGACGGGTTCTTCGAGAGGAACGACCTGCATATACACATACCCGCCGGCGCTATTCCCAAAGATGGCCCCTCGGCGGGGGTAACGATGGCGGCGGCCCTGGTCTCCGAGATAACGGGGAGGACGGTGGTCAAGGACACCGCGATGACGGGCGAGATAACGCTTCGGGGCAAGGTGCTGCCGGTAGGCGGCGTCAAGCAGAAGGTCCTGGCCGCGCACCGGGCGGGGGTGAAGAGGGTCATACTGCCCGAGGAGAACGAGAAGGACCTGGAGGAGGTGCCCGAGTTCGTGAAGGACGAGCTTGAGTTTCTGTTCGTGAAGGACGTGAACGAGGTAATTGAGCAGGTGCTGGAGGAAAGGCGAGAGGGAGACGCACTGGCGGCCGAGAAGGAGGGCTCGCCTGAAACGGCTTGAGAGGGTATTCAACCCCCGTTCGATCGCCTTCTATGGGGCCTCAAACAACCCGCTGAAGATGGGAACAGGCCAATTGGCCTCCACCCTGATCCAGGGGTTCGAGGGCCCAATATACCCAGTGCACCCCACCGAAACCAAGGTGCTGGGCCTGCCGGCGTACCGGAGTATCTCTAAGGTTCCCGAGACGCCGGATCTCGTCGTCATGGTGCTTCCCACCCGGATAGTCCCCGATCTCCTGGACGACTGTGGAAAGGCTGGCGTAAAGGCCGCCGTGGTGGTGTCCGGGGGGTTCAGGGAGGTCGGGGGCTCCGGCGTGGAGCAAGAGCGCCGGCTGGTGGAGATAGCCCGCAGGTATGACATGACCCTCATAGGGCCGAACGCCATCGGGGTGAGCAACTTCCACACGGGCCTCAACACCACGTACTTTCCGTACCGGTACGACCCCGGCGGGGTGACGGTGGTGAGCCAGAGCGGAACCTACTCGTGCCAGATATACGACTACGCTGGGCGGCTGGGCGTTGGCTTGAGCCATACCGTGAGCGTTGGCAACTCCGCTGTAACCGACTTGAGTGACTGCCTGCGGTACTTCGCTGATGAGCCCAACACCCGGTCGATAGCGCTGTACATCGAGGGGATAGGCGACGGCGAAAAATTTATGGAGGCGGCCCGGTACGCGGTCGGCAGGAAGCCCGTGACCGCTGTCTACGTGGGGGGGACCGGCGCGGGGGCGCGGGCCGGGATGTCCCACACCGGGGCCCTGGCGGGGGAAGACCACGTGTACGACGGGATGATGCGGCAGGCGGGGATACTTCGCGCCTACAGCTTTGAGGAGTTGCTCGACTGGTCCTGGGCGCTGGCCGAGCAGCCGGTGCCGCCGGGCAACCGGATATGCGTTCTGAGCAACTCGGGGGGGCCGGCGGCCAGCATGGCGGACTGCTGCGTGCGGGCGGGCCTCGAGGTGCCGCGGTTCTCGGAGCGGCTCCAGGCGGAGTTGAGGGGCTACCTTCCCCACACCGCGTCGGCACTCAATCCGGTGGACATGACGTTCTCCATGGACTTTGAGATGCTCCACCGGAAGGTCCCCAGGGCGATACTTCAGAGCGGCGAGGTGGACGGCATAGTGGAGTACAACACGTTCGGCTCCTACCTCTTCGAGGTCATCCAGGAGGAGTTGGGAGACCGGCTGGAGTTCCCCATAGAGAAAGCGATTCCGGGCATGGTAAGCGTCCTGGAGGATTTCAAGGAACTCCCCCGGGAGTACGGCAGGCCGATTGTCGCCTCGTCTTTCTGGGGGAGGGAGGATGATGCGATCACCTACCTGACCGACAACGGCATCCCGATGTACCCTACACCCGAGCGCGCGGTGGGGGCGATGGCCGCCCTCTACCCCCGCCACCTGATCCTCGACTCGCTGTAGCAACCTTGCGTTTGGGGCCAGGCCCCTTTTGCAAGTATCTAACGTCTAAACTTGTTGCGTTTTGCTCTTCCCCATCTCCCCAAGTGCCGTATTCATTTGCGGACCTTCTACCGGCACGATTCTGCCAGCCTATTGGTAATCCCTGTGATAGTATGTCTAACCGTTGGCGATGGTCTACATGAGAGAAGGGGGATACATGACGGGAGAGGTCAACGAGCAGGAACTGCGAAGAAAGGCAGAGAAGAGGGTCGAGGAGGTACAGGGGTTCAAGGCGAACCTGATCGCCTACGTGGCGGTGAACATTCTTATCTTCATCATCTGGCTGGTCATAGCCCTGGCCAGCAACGGCGAAGCCTGGTTCCCCTGGTTCCTGTTCCCGCTGTGTGGTTGGGGAATAGGAGTGTTGTTCCACGCCTGGAGCGTGTACGGCGACCGTTACGGCAAGGAACACGAGAAGCGGGTACAGAAAGAGATGGAGAGGATGAAGACCGCGCAGCCCGGGGTTACCCGGAAGGAGCAGGAGTAACCCGGAGGCCGCCTCCTTCTTCAATTGCCCGCGCGGGAGATCAGGCGACCGTGACCTCCTCCGACAGGTACACGTCCTGGATGGCGTTCAGAAGGGCGACGCCCTCTTCCATCGGCTTCTGGAACGACTTTCGCCCCGATATCAGGCCCATGCCACCGGCCCGCTTGTTGATGACCGCGGTGCGGACGGCCTCCGCCAGGTCGCCCGCCCCGGTGGAGGCGCCACCGGAGTTTATGAGACCCACCCGCCCCATGTAGCAGTTGATCACCTGGTAGCGGGTAAGGTCGATGGGGTTGTCCGAGGATAGCTCGCTGTAGACCTTCTCGTGGGTCTTGCCGAACCCCAGCGCGGTGAAGCCACCGTTGGTGGTGGCCTGCTTCTGCTTCACGATGTCGGCCTCGATGGTTGCCCCCAGGTAGTTCGCCTGCCCGGTAAGGTCCGCCGCGGTGTGGTAGTCGTTCTCCGCGGTCTTGAACGCTTCGTTGCGCAGGTATGCCCACAGGACGGTCGCCATCCCCAGTTCGTGGGCGTGCTGGAATGTCTCCGAGATCTCCACAATCTGACGTTTGCTCTCAGCAGAGCCGAAGTAGATGGTTGCTCCGACCGCCACCGCTCCCATCTCGAATGCCTGCTCGACGGACGCGAACGGGACCTGGTCGTACCTATTGGGGTAGGTGAGCAACTCGTTGTGGTTGAGCTTCACGATAAACGGGATTCGGTGTGCGTACCTCCTGGCCACCGACCCCAGCACCCCCAGGGTCGATGCCACGCCGTTGCAGCCCCCCTCGATGGCGAGCCTGCAGATGTTCTCGGGGTCGAAGTAGATGGGGTTTGGCGCGAAAGAGGCCCCCGCGGTGTGCTCGATGCCCTGGTCAACCGGCAGGAGCGACAGGTACCCCGTTCCCGCGAGCCGGCCGTGGTCGAACAGGGCCTGCAGGTTGCGAAGCACCCTGGGACCCCTGTCGGATGGCAGGAATACCCGGTCTATGAAGTCCGGCCCCGGCAGGTGCAGCCGCTCCCCGGGAAACTTGCACTCGTATCCCAGTAGAGCGTCCGCCTCGTCACCAAGCAGCTCTCCAATGTTCACCGGCATCGCAAACACCCCTTGCTTTGCATAGTCGCTTCCCAACCAATAATAACCCGAATTGCCATATTCCACTCAAGGCCTCGCGGTTAGCTGTGGTAGTAGCTGACCCCGTCGCGCAACTCGTCGGTGACCTTGCCCCGTTCCTCCAGTATCACCAGGTGCCCGAACACCTCGCGCATCGCCAGGAAGACGCTTTCAACGTTATCCTTCGCCCCGATAAACCGCAACAGCTCAAGCCCCAGCTCCAGGACGGTCATCTCGGTGCCCCCCAGCGTCTCGATGATATACTCCAGCCGGTCATCGTGGTGACGGATCACCTCCTCTATCCGTTTCATCGGCGCCTCGACGCACTCTCCGTGACCGGGCAGTGCCGTTGCCATGTCCAACTCGCGTATCTTGTGAAGCGAACTCACGTAGTCGGGAAGGCCGCTTCTCTGCTTGCTGTGCCACGGCGGGTACACGTCCGGGTTGGGGGTTATCGAGTCAAGGAGCATATCGCCGGTGAAAAGGAGCCGGTGGCTCTCGAGATAGCCGAGCCGTTGAGAGGTTTCGAGATGGCTGATGTGGAATTTGATAGTGGCAAGCGAGGAGGCAACCTCTGTAGTTGGGCGGTGGCCGTCGGACTTGCACTTAAAGGTTGGGATAAAACAGAAATT
>SDBT01016040.1_pt1 | contig 11881 bp, 3 predicted proteins | sample 2277101 | NCBI WGS metagenome assembly SDBT01 (sample SAMN10404973, study PRJNA504765) | marine sediment metagenome | isolation source: marine sediment core GS10_PC15, 103 cmbsf | place: Arctic Ocean: Southern Knipovich Ridge | collected 2010
AGTCATCTCTGTAGTTATGCTGAACTTCTTACCGAGCATATCAAAAAAGAGGATGAGATATTGTATATATGGATGGACAAAAATCTTTCGACCAACCAGGTCGGTTCAATGTACGCTAAGTTTAATGAAGTTGAAAACCGGTTCGGAGATTCACCGAATAAATATAAAAAATTTATTATTAGCTTAGAAAAAAAATTTAACTTTAAGGAGAAAACAAAATGACAGAATTTCATAGTTGTCCGGGCTCTCAGATGAAGGATTTTAGAAAGGTTGACGAAAATGACAACTCGCCGGCCGCAAAAATTCAATCACAACTGCGGCAGTGGCCTATTCAGATGCACCTGATATCGCCGACAGCGCCATATTTTGAGAATGCTGATGTGCTTTTAGTAGCGGATTGTGTAGCCTATGCGATCGGGGGATTCCACCAGGATTATTTAAAAGGTAAGTCAATAGCCATCGCCTGCCCAAAACTGGATGCACAGCAGGAGGTTTACGCGGAAAAAATTAAAGCCTGGCTGGAAGAGGCAAAAATCAACACCCTGTCCGTTCTGATCATGCAAGTCCCGTGCTGCATGGGACTATTAAGTTTAGCCCAGCAAGCGGTACAGGCGTCGAGTAGAAAGGTACCGATTAAATCTATTGTTGTCAGTATCGGGGGTGAGATATTGTCGGAAGAATGGGCCTGATAAACTATTAACTAATTACCCAGGTTCAGGATCATATTACATCTCATAACCACCGGGCTGAAGGGGGGTGTCCGAAAACTACGAGATTAAGTTAATAGTGTCTTTCCTGCGAAAGCAGGAATCCAGTAAATACAATAGGTTATAGATTCCCGCTTTCGCGGGAAAGACACTGAAGAGTAAGTTTTCGGACAGCCTGTGAAGCCACGGTGTTAATAATATAAATACTCATTCTGCAACATCCTGCAGTGGGCGGACAGGCGGTCGCTCCACTCCTTCCCGACAAAAAGCGCTGCTGGATGCCCGGCAAGTTCACATGCTGGCCTGGAACGGTTTTCCCGGTTTAGCTTTCGGGAAAAAAAAGTGAGAAGCTATACCGATCTCCCGGCAAAATTTTTATTATGGCTAATCAAGCCACTCTGCAGATAAAAATGCAGCCTTCCCCGGCACTCACCAACATCCAATCATCCTATTACAGCGCTGAAACGCTTAACCACAAACATGATTTTTTGCAAAAACTAAATTTCCATTCATTTATTATAGATCATAGCTTAGTCGATTCAGCGAATCGACCAACATTTCCTCCAGTCCTTCCATACTTCCAAGATCTTCTTTAATCTTTCTTGCCCGATGCGCTCTTTGGCGGGAATCTTATTTTTTTAATCTCATTATTTAACCATCACTACATTACTGCAGCTGTTGAGCAGGAATATCACTTATTTTTTATCTTATTTCCCTAAAATCCTCTCATCTAATCAATTATTCTAAATCACACAGAATACGTACTAAACCCCAATCGTCCATCGTCCATCGTCCATGGTCAAATTCTTTAATCTCATTACTCCAATACTCCATTATTCCAACATTCCATCATTTTATTGTATCAATCTTTGCTCCCCCTGTAAAAAATATACTACAGACCTCTTCATATTATAGCTACATGAACAGCTTCAATTCATGACAAAAAAATCATCCATTGAACGATACCGGATCAATATTTTTGTGATTATATATACTACATCACCGGTTCGGTAAATAACACTAATGGTGATTCTGCAAGAAAAAAATATGCCGCAAAACAAAAAAAGGAGAAATGACAAAATGAAAACCAATAACAATTTTCGCTTTTCCCATTATAAAAGTAGTTATGGAATTGTGTCCTCCCTCTCAGCTTTTACGGTAATAAAAGCATTCTGTGGGTTGTGTATACTATTTTCCCTTTTCCTGACATCTCCGCTTTATGCCAATTCACGGAGGACACTGGTTCTTTCCTGCCGAAAGTCAAATCTGGTTCGGTTGCCTTCGGCGATTATGATAATGATGGTGACCTTGACATTATTATAGTGGGTCTGCAGTATGACAATAGTAAAATTTCCAAACTTTATAAAAATAACGGTAGTGGCATCTTTATAGAAGATACCCGCTCATCCCTGACAGGAGTTGCGGCTGGTTCAGTTGCCTTTGGCGATTACGATAGTGATGGTGACTTAGATATTCTTTTTACAGGAATAGATTCTCTTTATAACATTTTGTCGAAGATTTATAAAAACGACGGCAGCGGTCTTTTTACAGAAGACACACGCTCGTCACTTACACCAGTTTTTGCCAGTTCGGTTGCCTATGGTGATTACGATAATGACGGCGATTTAGACCTCATTATTACGGGAAGCGGCATTAACAGCACCAAGATTTCTGAACTTTATAAAAACGACGGCAGCGGTGTCTTTACAGAAGATACAGGTTCTTCGCTGACTGGAGTTTCGAGTAGTTCTGTTGCTTTCGGCGACTACGATAATGATGGCGACTTAGACCTTATAGTTACTGGAAAGAACAGTAGCAACAGCAAGATCTCAAAACTTTATAAAAATGACGGCAGCGGTGTCTTTACGGAAGATACAGGTTCTTCGCTTACAGGGGTTTATAATAGCTCGGTTGCCTTCGGCGATTACGATAGTGATGGCGACTTAGACCTCATTATTACTGGAGGTGGTATTAACAGCACCAAGGTTTCTGAACTTTATAAAAATGACGGCAGCGGTGTTTTTACAGAAGATACCGGTTCTTCACTGTGGGGGGTCGAAAGTGGTTCGGCTGCCTTTGGTGACTACGATAATGATGGCGACTTAGACCTCATTATTACTGGATCAACCGTTACGGGCGCAAAATCCAAACTATATAAAAATGATGGCAGTGGTGTTTTTACCGAGGATACCGGCTCATCACTTTTTGATGTTTGGAGTTCCGCTATTGCTTTTGGCGATTACGATAATGATGGCGACTTAGATCTCGTTATTCTAGGCATAGGCACAAGTGTCCTTTATAAAGGCGCACTCTTCAAGAATGGAGAAACCCAAATCAATGCTGCCCCTGCACCACCTACTACACTGAGTTCCGATTTTGTCAATAATAAGGTAGTCTTTTCCTGGAATGAAGCGGTAGATGACAACACCCCATCCGGCAGTTTAACCTATAATATTCGTGTCGGAACCACTCCCGGCGGCAACGATGTCCATTCCGGTGCTACTCCTGCCGTTTTTGGCCAAATTGGAGTGGTAAATTTTTATGGTCAGAATCTAACTGTCGGAACTTTTTACTGGTCGGTCCAGGCTGTAGATAACGGATTAGCAAAATCCGCCTGGGCAAATGACCAGAGAATTAATGGACCTCCAATTATTTCTGCTATAACCCAACTACCTGATACCTCTTCAACTACGGGACCTTACGTAGTAACTGCAAGGATTATTGATGACACCGGTGTAAGTTCAGCGATTTTAAAATATGATAGCGGCAGCGGGTATACCGATGTTCCTATGTTTGACGATGGTCTGCATAATGATGGCGCAGTCGGTGATTCTGTTTACGGGGGAGATATTCCGGGACAGGATTATGGAATAGTAAAATATTATGTCAGTGCACTTGATGTAGAAGGCCTTGATGCTGTTAATCCTGCCGGCGCGCCTGCAAATTATTTTAGCTTTCAAGTATCGGTATTTACAAAGGATAATGGCTCTTCCATTGTGGGATTTAGTGAAGGTTCCACCGCTTTTGGCGATTACGATAATGACGGCGATTTAGACCTGGTTGTTACGGGATCGGGAACTTCCAGACTCTATAAGAATGACGGCAGTGGAATCTATACAGAAGACACAGGCTCTTCCCTGCCGGAAATTTATCAAACTTCCGTTGCTTTTGGTGATTACGATAATGATGGCGACCTGGATATACTAATTGCCGGTAAATTGGCTACAACTATACCTCTTACCAAACTTTATAAGAACAACGGTAGTGGAATCTTTACTGAAGATACAGGTTCTTACCTGTCGGGAGTTTATAAGGGTTCCGTCGTTTTTGGCGATTACGATAACGATGGCGATTTAGACATCCTTATATCGGGACAGGATTCTCTCGCCTACCTTGTTTCAAAAACTTCCAAACTTTATCAAAACGACGGCAGCGGTATCTTTACACAAGACACAAGATCATCCCTGAGGGGCGTTTGGAACAGCTCTACCGCTTTTGCAGATTACGATAATGATGGCGATTTAGACATCCTCATTGCCGGAATGGATACTGCTAACGTCAGTATCTCCACACTTTATAACAACGATGGCAGCGGTGTTTTTACAGAAGATACAGGTTCTTCCCTGGAGGGAGTTGATGTCGGTTCTACTGCTTTTGGCGATTACGATAATGATGGCGATTTAGACCTGCTTATTACAGGGGGGAGCGCTCAAAGTCTTCGTAGTTCCAAACTTTATAAAAATAACGGCAGCGGTATCTTTACCGAAGACATAGGTTCTTCCCTGGAGCAAGTTTTTAAAGGTTCAACTACTTTTGGCGATTACGATAATGATGGTGATTTAGACATACTCATTACCGGATTTGCTAGTTTTAGCTATATTTCCAAACTTTATAAAAACGACGGCAGCGGTATCTTTACCGAAGACATAACTTCTTCCCTGGCGGGAGTTTATAAGAGCTGCGCTGCTTTTGGCGATTATGATAATGATGGCGATTTAGACATCCTTATTATAGGAGATCGCGGCGGCCTTTACGCAAAACTCTATCAGAATGGAGGAACCGAAACCAATGCCCTTCCCACTCCGCCGACTACTCTGAATTCCGATTTTGTCAACAACAAGTTAGTACTTTCCTGGAATGAAGCTGCCGATGACAACACCCCATCCGGTTGTTTGACCTATAATATTCGGGTCGGAACTACCTCTGGTGGTAACGATGTCTATTCCGGTGTTACTCCGGCCGTTTTTGGTCGAATTGGACTAGTCAATTTTGATAGCTTGAATGTGGCAAACGGAATTTATTATTGGTCTGTCCAGGCTGTGGATTACGGACTGGCTAAATCGGTCTGGTCTTCGGAACAGCTCCACTATAATAGTGAACCTCCAATTATATCTGATGTAATCCAACAACCTGATACTTATTCAATTACGGGACCTTATGTAGTAACTGCAAGGATTATTTATGACGGCGGCGAAAGTTCAACGATTTTAAAATATGATAGCGGCAGCGGGTATACCGATGTTCCTATGTTTGACGATGGTCTCCATAATGATGGCGCCGCCGGCGATTCTGTTTATGGAGGATCTATTCCGGGGCAGGACTTTGGAATAGTAAAATATTATGTTTTTGCACTTGATGCCGCAGGTCGTGCGGTTGTTAATCCTGCCGATGCACCAGCTAATTATTATAGTTTCCGGATATGGCGATTCATAGAAGACACAGGTTCTTCCCTTGATGAAGTTAAATATAGTTCCGTTGCTTTTGGCGATTACGATAATGATGGTGATTTAGATATATTTATAACGGGAATGAAATCTTCGGGCGCTCGTATTTCCAAATTTTATAAGAACGACGGCAGCGGCACCTTTACAGAAGACACAGGCTCTTTCCTGGAGGGAGTTAGATATGGTTCTGTTGCTTTTGGCGATTACGATAATGATGGTGATTTAGACATTCTTATTACCGGAAACAATTCTTCCTCTATCCGTATTTCCAAACTTTATAAGAACGACGGCAGTGGTTTCTTTACAGAAGACACCGGCTCTTCCCTGGAGGGAGTTTATCGTAGTTCCGTTGCTTTTAGCGATTACGATAATGATGGCGATTTAGACATTCTTATTACCGGAAATAAATCCGGAGGTCGTATTTCCAAACTTTATAAAAACAACGGCAGTGGTATCTTTACTGAGGACACGAACTCTTCCCTGGCGGGAGTTGAATATAGTTCCACCGCATTTGGAGATTACGATAATGATGGCGATTTAGACATACTTATAGCAGGATTAAATTCTTCCGGCGCCCGTATTTCCAAACTTTATAAAAACAACGGCAGCGGTATCTTTACTGAGGACACGAACTCTTCACTGGCCGGAGTTGAATATGGTTCGGTCGCATTTGGCGATTACAATAATGACGGCGATTTAGACATTTTAATTACTGGTGCCGGAGCGAGTGCCGGCGGCGACCGTAATTCCAAACTTTATAAGAACGACGGCAGCGGTATCTTTACCGAAGATACCGGTTCTCCACTGACGGGAGTTTATTATTCTGCCACCGCCTTTGGTGATTACGATAATGATGGCGACTTAGACATCCTTATTACGGGAAGAGATGCTAACTACAATAAATTTTCCATACTCTATAAGAATAGAGAAACCGAAACCAATGCCCTTCCCACACCGCCAACTACACTGAATTCCAATTTTATCGATAATAAGGTAGTCTTCTCCTGGAATGAAGCTGTAGATGACAATACCCCATCTGGCAGTTTAACCTATAATCTTCGTGTCGGAACCACATCCGTAAGTAACAATGTCTATTTCGGTGTTACTCCCGCCGTTTTTGGCCGGCTGGGACTGGTAAATTTCGATAGCCTGAATCTAGCTGCCGGAAATTATTATTGGTCTGTCCAGGCTGTGGATAACGGACTGGCAAAATCCGCCTGGTCAGCAGAACAGAGCCACAGAGTTAATGCACCTCCAATTATTTCTGATGTAACCCAACTACCCGATACCTATTCAACTACGGGACCTTATACCGTAACTACAAGGATTGTTGATGATGTCGGTGTAAATTCAGCCAATTTAAAATATGATACCGGCAGCGGGTATACGGATGTTCCTATGTTTGACGATGGTCTTCATAATGATAGCGCTGCCGGCGATTCAGTTTATGGAGGAGATATTCCGGGGCCGGCCTGTGGAATAGTAAAATATTATGTTTATGCACTTGATACGGAAGGTCTTGATATGGTTAATCCTGCCGATGCACCTGCGAATCATTATAGTTTCCGTATATGGCGGTTTACCGAAGACACAGGCTCTGCGCTGGATGGAGTTATTAGCGGAGTCAATACTTTTGGCGATTACGATAATGATGGGGATATAGACATACTTATTACCGGAAATAGTGCTGCCGGTAACCCTGTATCCAAACTTTATAAAAACGACGGCAGCGGCATCTTTACCGAAGATACCGGTTCTTCCCTGGAGCCGGTTAATTATAGTTCCAATGCTTTTGGCGATTACGATAATGATGGCGACCTGGACATCATTATTGCAGGAAAGGACATAAATAACACCGGTGTATCCAAACTTTATAAAAACGACGGCAGCGGTATCTTTACAGAAGATACCAGTTCTTCCCTGGAGGGAGTTTATCATAGTTCCGTTGATTTTGGCGATTACGATAATGATGGCACCCTCGATATCATTATTACAGGAAAGGACATAAATAACGTCGGTGTTACCAAACTTTATTATAACGAGGGCAATAGTATTTTTACGGAATGCACATGTTTTACCCTGGAACAAGTTTTTAATGGATCCACCATCTTTGCTGATTATGATAATGACGGCGACTTAGATTTACTTATAATGGGATCGCTTATTTCCAAACTTTATAAGAACGACGGTAATGGTATTTTTGCTGAGGATAGAAGCTCATCCCTGACCGGTGTTTGGAACAGTTTTGCCGCTTTTGGTGATTACGATAATGATGGTGATCTAGACATCCTCATTGCCGGAAGGGATGCTGCCGACATCCATATTTCCAAACTTTATAAAAACGATGGCAGTGGTGTTTTTACAGAAGATACAGGTTCTGTTCTGGAGGGGTATGATAATGGCTCGTTTGTTTTTGGTGATTACGATAATGATGGTGATTTAGATATCCTTATTTCGGGAGAGGAGGTTGCCGGTATTCCTGAGTCAAAACTTTATAATAATGACGGCAGTGGTGTTTTTACAGAAGACACAGGCCCTTCCCTGGAGGGGTTTTATTTTAGTTCCGTTGCTTTTGGCGATTACGATAATGATGGCGATTTAGACATCTTCATTTCGGGAAGAGATGCTGCCAACACTGAAATTACCAAACTTTTTAACAATGCGGAGACCGAACCCAATGCTGCCCCCACACCACCGACTACATTAAATTCCGACTTTGTCAATAACAAGCTTGTCCTTTCCTGGAATGAAGCGGTAGATGACAACACTCCATCCGGTTGTTTGACCTATAATCTTCGGGTTGGAAGCACATCCGGCGGCAACGATGTCTATTCCGGTGCTACCCCTGCTGTTTCTGGCCGGCTTGGACTGGTAAATTTCGACAGCCTGAATATAGCAGACGGAATTTATTATTGGTCTGTCCAGGCTGTGGATAACGGTTTGGCAAAATCTGTCTGGACCGCCGAAATTCTCGCTGGAGCCAATAATCCTCCTATTATCACATCCGCAGCCGTGGAATTTGCCGTTGTTGATTCTTTATATGAATATACCGTGAGCGCCGATGACCCGGATAGGGATAATTTAACTTACACTCTGGATGAAAAACCGACCGGAATGACCATCGAAACTGCAACCGGATTTATCAGCTGGACTCCGGGCGAAAATGATATAGGCGACAATTTAATCAGCCTTCGTGCCTCCGATCTTGATACCTTCACGGTTCAAAGTTATACATTAATTGTATATAGTAATCCGGTTGAAATTATTATAGAGACGGTAACCTCAGACACAGGAGAAGTTTTTTTCCCCTTTACTGACCAAAGTATGATTGGGATTGATTTTCTATCAGGAGGTGTTACGGGTGGAGTAATAACATTAATGTGTTATGGAAATACGCCGCCCCCTGTTTTAGCTGATTTAACAGCAGTTCAATCGTTTTTATATTTTCAGATAGAATCCGATTTTAGCAGCAGCTTCAGCGCCACATTAACATTTACCTATACCGACGATCAATTTACCGCAACTGGGGTGAGTAACGAAGAAGATATGCAATTTGCCTTTTTTAATGGAACAACATGGGAGACCGTTTTTACCACCGTTGATTCGGCGAATAATATCGTAACTGCCAATATAACTCATTTTTCCGAATGGGTGTTAGGTGATTCAATCTCTTTTATCACAGATGTTGAAACAATGACAGAAGATATTGTGATTGAGACTTATAACCTTTATCAAAATTATCCCAATCCCTTCAATCCGACTACCACAATACGATATGCACTTCCCAAATCCGGCACAGTTTCAATAAGCATTTTTGACCTTCTGGGCAGAGAAGTTATCCGTCTCGTCGATGAAGAAAAACCGGCCGGACTTTATAAGGTTATCTGGGACGGAAAAAACAGTCAGGGAATTGAAGCTGCCAATGGTGTTTACATTTATCGAATGTCGGCAATAGAAACAGCAGGAAAGCAGAAAATTTTGAAAACAAAAAAACTCCTGTTGATTAAATAATATCTTAAAGCAGCGAAGCTGCAAGTCATATGTTAAATGTGAAGTAATAGGTCACTATCTGAGGGGGGAAACGATCGTCACAGAGATTAGCGTAGCGGTCTCTGTGACATTGCCCCAGTTGACTGAGGTATTACAATGTGAACCGTGGAGGTGGAAAACTATTTTCGGTAGTTAACTTATGGTTATTGCCGAATTCACGGCGATCGTTCAGTGCGAAAAAATCCGGAACTGTTCCTGAACAACTTATCTTGACTTTAAAGGACAAATATATGCTATACGCCGCTTAACTCCTGTAAAAATTTTCTTACCGTATTAAAACCATCCTGCGGCTCTGCAAATAATCGCCTGCTTGAATCTTGTAGATATAGGTTCCGGAACTCACCTCCTGACCAAAACGATCCTTGCCATCCCAAACTACCCATTTCTGTCCCGCGGTCATCCTCTCATTCACCAGCGTGCGCACTTCCCGGCCGAGAAGATTGTGGACTTTTACAATCACCGTTGCGGCTTTGGGTAAATTGTAACTGATAGTAGTGGTAGGATTAAATGGATTGGGATAGTTCTGTTCCAGCGAGAAATTTATTGGAATTGTATTATCGAAAGGAGAAATGCCTGTGGGAATAACGCTTCTGCTATAAATACCATTCCCATGGGTACCAATTACTACCATTCCATCCACCTGGCGCGTATCTATCATATCTACAACCACGTTTCCGATGGCTAAAGCCCCTTCCCTGGGCCCACGCTGTGGATGCCCCGTTCAAAGTGGTGGTGGAGTAAAGGCCGGTGCTTGCTCCCACAAAGTAGTAAGTAGAACCATTAACCGGTAGAATGGCCGCCCAGCGGGTTGATGGTCCGTTTCCTGACCCGTCCGGATTTTCCTCCAGGTTACCACCTACATCAGTCCAACTCGTTCCGCCGTTGTCGGTGTAGAACATGCTTGCCACGTTGTAATTTGAAAAAACAACTATTGCTTTATTTGCATCGGTCCCATCCACTGCAATGCAGCTAACATATCCGTAAAACGGGAAATTAGCACCTGTGACATCTATTGGAACCGGGTCACCGGTATCGGCCCCGTCCAGGCGATAAACACCAGCGTGATCGGTTCCATAGTATAACCGGTGCGCAACTGTTTTCGATATACCTAAGGCGGTAATTTTGGATCGATTTTCCGGCTCCGGAAGAACGGTGTTGATCAGCTCAGTCCAATTAATCATTGTCGGGTTGTTGGAAGAAGCCCATATTCCGGTAAGATCGCTGTTTCGCCAGATACGATCCCCTCCCGCCAGGTACATCATGTCAGTATTATTGGGATCAAGAACAAACGGATTGATAAATAAATACCCCCCACCATCGGTGGGATCAACCCGGGTCCAATCTGTGCTATTTCCACCGTCATTCAAAACAAAGCGATAAATCGGTCCATTCTGTGTTGAAACGTAATAGAAGGTTTTCCCATCAGCAATAGCACAGAAAGCCCCGTCTCCGCCCCGAATATTCACCCATGGTGAAGTAGAACGAGTATTGCTGGAAAACCAGGTTCCATTGTCCTGCATTCCCCCGATTATTACATTATCTCCACCGGTCACATGATCAATAGCAACAGTATAGTATTGGGTGGTAATATATCCATTATTTAATGACTCCCAAACCACAGCAGCATCCAGATTATCGGTTGTTTTGCTAATTCCGCCATCGTGGCCGGTAAACATGGTAGTCGAGCTTGAAGGTAAAAATACTATGGAATGTTGATCCGGGTGATGATTATTATAGAGGGCAGCACTTGTATTTGTCGAAGTGTAACCACCAATCCAGGTTGTATTGCCACTGCCGGCAAAACCATCGGTGGAACGGTAGAGGTTCCTGCCGCCGATAAAAACAACATCGGCGTTATCCGGTTTTACTTTCACTACCATATTATAAGAAGATTGTGAATGGTAATTTCCCCTTGAGCCATAGGCGGGCAAATTAGCGGAGCGGTTATCCCAGGTTCCGCCACCGGCAGCATAGGTGTATTTCCAAAAACTGTGATCGTTTAAACCACTGCCGGGTGTATCGGCTAAAAAGTAGACTACATTTTCATTTGAAGCAGCAATCCCGATGACATTTCTGCGATAATTGGCAGGCCAGTCGGCAGGGGTTATATCAGTCCAATTTACTCCATCAGTTGAGCGGTGGATTCCGGGAAAGGAGCCCCCACTACTAAATGTGGCATATAAAACACCGGTAGAAGTGATAGCAATATCAGTATAACCGGAAGATCCTTCCAGTACCGGGCTCCAGGAGATTTCCCCGCCATCCGTGCTTCTATAAATAGTTCCATAAGTGGCTGCATATACTTCCTCTTGCTCAGTATTTGATGGATCAATAACGATATTCCAAATATAATCAAATGAATCAGTAACATGGGGAGCTCCGGCTGAAGTAGATGAGAGC
>SDBT01016041.1_pt1 | contig 11880 bp, 10 predicted proteins | sample 2277101 | NCBI WGS metagenome assembly SDBT01 (sample SAMN10404973, study PRJNA504765) | marine sediment metagenome | isolation source: marine sediment core GS10_PC15, 103 cmbsf | place: Arctic Ocean: Southern Knipovich Ridge | collected 2010
ATGTGTAGAGATCAAGATGTTTTTCCCGTGGTTTCTTCCAAGATCCGAAATTAAATCAAGAATTTGCTCGTGAGAGTCGGGGTCACATCCCGCCGTAGGTTCATCGAGAAGAAGAAATAATGGATCATGGACCAAAGCAGTTGCGAGTTTAACCTTTTGCATCATTCCTTGCGAGAATGTATTCATATCTCGATATCTTGCCTCACCCAACCCGACATAATGTAATGTATCAAAGGCCCTTTGTTTTGCTGTATTTCGAGATAAACCCGCCATAGTAGCCATGTGGGTAACATACTTCATCGCAGAAGTTTTCAGAATCTTGGTATCAACTTCTGGCTGATAACCTATTTTATCTTTCACTGCTAACAAGTCCTCAGGAAGTTTATAATCAAGAAAATTGATTTCACCACTTTTAAATGGATGAATGCCAAGAAGAGCTCTAATAAATGTAGTTTTTCCGGCACCATTTGGTCCTAATAAGCCCGTAACCCCCTTTGGAATATTACAAGTAAAGCCATCAAGAGCGAGAAATGAGCCATAATTTTTGACCAAGTCCCGTACAACTAATATATTTTCGATGATAAATCACTTCAGTAATTTAAGGAATAAATTTTATGAAATATTTTAGGAATTAAATTTTTCTAGAGTTTTTCATTATTAAAGCCATCTTTAAGAAATTCTTTTTTGTTAAAAATTCCATTTTCTAATTTAAGGGTAATATGTTCGCTAACTTTAACTTTCATAATTATTAATTATAGGATAAATTTTATGTCTTAGGTTTCTATAAAATACATAGTAAAAATAATATTTAAAGTAAATGAGAAACTGCTAATTAAAATTATTTTTTATCTAACAATTCAAAATATAAAAAAAATAAAGGAGTAAAGAGATTTTCGAAATTCCGCTTATCTCCTTATCATTCGCGGATTTTTGAACAAATCCATTTCCATCTTGGGTGGTAGGTACGCACTAGTTCCAGTTTCTTCCATATCTTTCAGAAAAGTCTTGACTATTTTGTATGCATCCTTCATGAAGAAGCATACGATTCCAAATAATGTAAGGTATTCAACAAAAGTTTTATCTTTGGCATAATCCTCATCGTAAATCTCGATCTCGACGTCCTTCGTAATCCTTTGATGGTCTACTCTCGCGATTTTCTTTTTTCCTAGAAAGATGTTGTAATCATTACCCAATCCTACGGTCCCTTTAGCTACGATCATTTGTAGAGCGTCTCCTTTTTCTTCAGGGAGGAGTGGGAAAGTCCATCGGGTACCAATAAAACGATGTCCTCTTACAAGACGTGGAAGATTAGTGGTACGTGGGGTTTGTATAAAGAATACTGGGGCCGGATACCTAATTTCAGTACTTTGAACAAGAGAATGAAGGATGCTGAATTCAACACCACCTTTAAATGAACCTCCTTTTCCTACGCCCATCTTTTCTTCCATTATAGTAAATAAACGTAGGATAAGTCTTCTCTCTTCTGGTTTACCTTCTTCCCAGTCTTCTTTATTATAGGCAATTATATATTTCTTTTCACCATCAATTTCGACGACACCCTCAGTATCAAAGTCTTTCGCATAGTATCTGGTTTTAGCTTGATATTTTAAAGATTGGTAAATTCCTAGTTCTTCACCGTGTAATCGTGTTCTCCATAAATTAGCTCTAATTTTTTTATAGACAATTTTCTTGGGTTTCACTTCTTCTTCTATTACTTCTTTCTTTTCTTCCTTTTTCTTTTCTTTTTTCTCTTCTTTTTCTGGTGCTTCTTCTTTCTTTGCCATTATTATCACATTTTTAAAAATTTACACATTGAGTTTTTTAAATATTAAGTTAATAAATTTATTTTCGCTGGATTGCTTATATTTTTTACTTTAATTTTTTTTTTTTAGATAAATAATATTATAAGAATAAATTTGAGTTATTAAGTGTATAGGATAAAAAATATAATCTACTCACGCTATGAATATAAATACTATCAAAATCCAATAACTACTAACTATAAAATAAATGGGGAATATATGTCAAATTCAGTAGAAAAACTAGAGGAAAATCGAAATCAAGTTAAATCAAGATGGATATTAATATTGCTAATAGGTCTTTTATCTATGTTTATCCCCGAGGTTTTTGCTGGGAGTAGTGGGCCAATTTGGTTTCTTAATCCCGTAGGTCTTATACTAGCGTTTCCACTTTATCTATTCCATTCGATGTTATTTATTAATTTGGCTGTAAGGACAAAAAAAACCTCAATTCCTCAATTGTATCTTTGGGGTGTTATTTTTGGACTTTATGAATCATGGATAACTAAAGTACTGTGGTATGGCTTTCCTGGTTCAGAAGGGCCGATTTTTGGATACTATATGGGAATAGCTATTTTAGAGTTTTCAATTCTCGTTCTTTTTTGGCATCCAGTTTTCGCTTTTGTTATCCCTGTACTCGTATATGAATCTTTTACAGACCTTAAGGATAATTCCATTGATATTGAGAATAAGATTTTTATGAGTCATTTACCCTATTTAACATCCACTAAAAGAAATTTATTTGTTTACATATTTCTTATAGTAGTCGGTGCGTCTTTCCTGACTAGAAATAGTGGTTATAATATATTTACAGTAGTTATTTCTATAGTTGGGAGCGTAGCTCTTACATATCTTTTGTTTAAACTAGGAAGGAGGAAAAATCATTCTATTTCGATATATTCACTTAAGCTGGGGAAAAAGGGATTTAGTTTGGTGATAGTCTATATAGTATTATTATATTTAATTACGTTCTTTATACTTTTGCCGGAAAAATTACCTACTTCTGTTAGACCTTATCTAGCCATTATCGGAGTTTATGTATTTATTGAATTTATGATTTTTCATAGTAAACCAACAAAAGAAAAGAATATAGAACGCAATATTGATGAAGCGGAAGTAATTTCTAAAATGTTTTTTTTCAAACTTTTCGGATTATTTTTAATATTAGCTGTTATCTTTTGTTTAATACCACCATTAGGAATGATTATTCAATCTATATTAGCTCCAATTCTTGTTTTTGGAGCTCCAATATTATTTGTAATTCTTTTAATAAAAGCACTTTTGGGTAAGAATTAGTAAAAAATACAAATAACTTTTCTTTTGTTATTATCCCTTTTGAAAAACTAATTAGTTCAAATAGTTCGTGAAACTTCAATTTCACGAAGATTTTGAAATATTATTTGATGAGCTTTAAAAGAATCTCTTTAGTGATTTCAGGATCCAGTTGACCTTTGGTTTTCGCCATACACTTACCAATTAAAGCCTGTATTGCTTTAGGATTTTTTTTTGTGTCCTCAACAATTTTGGGATTTTCGTCTATAACTTCCTTAACTACCTTTGTTATCTTATTTTCGTCGGAAATTCTTTGTTTTCCTGATTTCTTTAAAATATCTTGAATTTCAATCCCTTTCATCATATCATCAACGAGAGTCTTAGCAATTTTTCCAGTAATTTTTCCGTTTTTAATATTATTAATTAAATCTACTAAAATTTTGGGCGTAAGTTTAGTCTCTGTTATGGATTTATCATTGTCATTTAACCATCTTGATATTTCTCCCATCAACCAATTACAATATAGTTTATATTCCTCAGAACCGAATGATTTTTCAGATTTTATTCCTTTTTCAAAAAAGTCAGCAATATCCTTATCTAAAACCAATATTTCAGCATCGAATTCGGAAAGATTATACTCCTTTTGAAATCTTTTTATTCGTTCGTTCGGCATTTCAGGTAATTCTTTCTTCACTCTTTCTATAAATGCGTTATCTACGTCAATCGGTACTAAATCCTGTTCTGGAAAATATCGGTAATCTTTTTCAAACTCTTTTGTTCTAAGACCAATTGTAATCCTTCTTTTATCATCCCAATGGCGAGTTTCCTGTATTAAATCTTTACCTCTTTTTATTAAATTCTTTTGCCTCTGAATTTCCCATTTTAACGCTCTCTCCACTTCTCTAAAGCTATTAATATTTTTTACTTCGCTTCGAGGATGTCCTTTTATTGAGATATTTGCATCTACTCTACAAGATCCTTCGAAATCTAGATTTGATATACCAGTATATTGTACAATTGATTTTAATTGCTTTAGGTATTCTCTTGCTTCTTCTGGAGAGGTAATAACTGGTTCTGAAACAATCTCTATGAGTGTAACTCCTGAGCGATTGTAATCTACTAATGTATAAGGAGAAGTCGCAATACTTCCTTTATGTACTAATCGAGCGGGATCCTCTTCAAGGTGAATTCTATTGAGTTGTAAATCCTTTTTTTTCTTACCATTTAGTTTTATTGTTATTTTTCCACCATCACCAAAAGCTCTACCTCCCGCTTTGTTATATTGAGAGATTTGGTAGCCTTTTGAAAGATCTGGATAAAAGTAATTCTTTCTAAAGAACGAAAATGATTCATTAATATCGCAACCTAATGCCAATGCTAATCTTGTCGCAAATTCAATAGCTTTCTTATTTACGACTGGAAGGGATCCAGGAAGCCCCATACAAATTGGACACACATAAGTATTGGGCTCTTTACCTCGATAATCATTACTGCAGCCACAAAATAATTTAGTTTTTAAATTTGTGAGTTGGATATGAACTTCAAGTCCAATTATTACATATTTATATTTTTCACTCAAATATATTCACAAATTATACATTTTTTATTTATGGGTTTAAAATCATTTACGATTGAATAAAGGCTTTCTTTTTTCTTTAAAGGCTAAAATTCCTTCCTTACCATCGGGATGACCAGCACAGCGTGAAAGAAAATTTCTCTCATTATCAAGATGAGCTTCTAATGTTGTATTAAAGGAATCTGTAAGTAAATTTTTAGATACTCTAAAGGAATTTAATGAAATCGTAGATAGTTCACGCCCCATATTGAGTGCCTCTTCTATTACGCGTTGATCTTCTACAACTTTAGTTACTAAACCCCATGTAAGAGCTTGCTCTGCAGATATTGGCTTATCAAAGGCAGCAATCTCTAATGCACGCGCCAATCCCACCAACCTTGGTAAAGTAAAGCTCCCTCCTCCATCAATGGATAATCCATTTGATGTATACCCTTGTTTTAGAATAGCAGACTTTGCCATTACTCGAAAATCACAGGCTAATGCTAATGAAAAACCTCCACCAGCAGCAATTCCATTTATGGCGGCAATAACGGGTTTAGGCATTCTCCTGATCTCTACGATCACTTGATGGTAAACAGTTGCTAATTCATTAAACGCATTAGATGGCCCTTTAGGAAAACTGGTGGCCCATCCTAAATCTCCTCCTGTACAAAACGCCTTACCCTCTCCAGAAAATATAATTCCCTTTATCTCATCATCTTTTGAGAGTTTTTCTACGTTTTCCAGTACATACGTAATCAACTCAAGATCGAAAGAATTATAGGCTTTTGGATTATTGAATATTATTGACGCAATCTCTCCATCTTTTTTTACTATTAATTTTTCACTCATGATAAACAAATTAATATTATTATTTTAAATTGAATTATGTCGCACCATTATTTATTTAACCTAGTTTTTATTTCCAGCTTTTTTGATTGGTGCTAATTTTCTAAATAGTTTTAATTCTTGTTCTAATTTATAACCAATATTTAAGATCCCCTTTTCATCAAAATAATCTCCAATTATTTGAAATCCAATAGGTAGTTCATTATTATCAAATCCACATGGTATAGACAAGGAAGGTAAACCTGCTAGATTAACTGGACAAGTCAATACATCCATTAAATACATTTGTAAAGGATCATTAATAAATTCTCCAATTTTAAATGCCGTGTTAGGCATTGTTGGGCACACAATTGAATCACATTTTTTAAATGCTTCTTGAAAATCATTTTTTATAAGAGTTCTAACTTTAAGTGCCTTAATATAAAACATATCATAATATCCCGCAGATAAGGTATAAGTCCCAAGAATAATTCTCCTTCTAACTTCTTCACCAAATTCTTCACCTCTGGTTCTGCTAAACACATCAAAAACATCTCCCGAAAGATCCTCATGCATTTTTCCATATCTTAATCCGTCAAATCTTGCTAAATTTGAACTCGCTTCACTCATACAAAGTAAATAGTAAGTCGGAACTGTATATTCAAGATGCGGTATAGATATGTCAATAATAGTCGCCCCTAAGCTTTCTAGCTTTTTAATTGCAGAGTTTACTGAATTTTTTACGTCTTTAGCTATGCCTTCACCAAAAAATTCTTTAGGAATCCCAAGAACTTTTTTTTCTATAGATTGAAAAATCTCTTCTGTATAGTTATCAACTTTTATGTCTACTGAGGTAGAATCTAATGGGTCTTTTCCCGCCATTATTTCCAATAACAGTGCTGAATCATAGACACATCTCGTGATGGGCCCAATTTGATCTAATGAGTTTGCGAATGCAACAAGTCCATATCGAGAAACCCTTCCATACGTAGGTTTTAATCCAACTACTCCGCAGTAAGTAGCCGGAGATCGTATACTTCCCCCAGTATCACTCCCAAGAGCAAATATTGCTTGTCCAGATGCGATGGCAGCCCCAGATCCTCCACTTGATCCACCTGGAACCCTTGTTAAGTCCCATGGATTGTATGTTGGACCATAGCAACTGTTCTCAGTTGAACTTCCCATAGCAAATTCATCCATATTTGTATTTCCAATATGAATAGCTCCTTCTTTTTCGATTAAGTGTTCAATCACAGTTGCATTATAAGGAGGGTTATAGTCCTTTAATATTTTCGAGCAACAAGTCGTAGGATTGTCTTTAATACAAATAAGATCTTTAATTGCGATTGGTAATCCATACAATCTTCCTACAGATATCCCCCTTTTCAAATTGTCATCAAATTTTTTCGCTTTTTTTAAAGCTTTTTCTTTAGTTAAATGCACAAAGGAATGCAAGTTATCTTCTGTTTCATCAATTCTTTCATAATAAGATTGTATTATTTCTTGAATCGATAATTCTTTATTTTTAATCTTTTCTATTAATTCGAAACCCATGCATTCATTAATTTTCATTTGAAATCAGAAAAGTGAGATGTGGTATAAGTTTATAAGATTATCATTTCTAAAAAATTTCACTTAATCTACTTACGATAATTTTTTGTGAGTAAATTTTGGAAATCTTAGTTTAATTTTTTAAAGTATTTTTCTAAAGAAATCAATTTATTATTGATTAAATATTTTCTACTCATAATTATGAGCATTATTTATCTTAAAAAGAGGAGTGTCAATCATCTTTTTTAGAGAATATAGTCAAATATAAATCCTCTTCCATGGGAATTTCGGTAGTCGTTTGAGGATTATCAGTGAATTCTACATTTACACCTCTAATTATTACTACCGGTGTTTGTTGGTCTGCTTCATTTAACAGAAATTGAGCTGCACTTGTTAGGTCATCAGCAATTGCTCTCTTTGTAATTTGTAAGGGGCGTTTAAATAAGTCTGGTTTACCAATCAAATCCTCAATGGGCTCAAATCCAGCAGTTGCTACAGCAATACCGATTGTACCCTTTCTAAGAGGTTGCACGCGTGAATCTGCAAAAATAACACCGAGATTTTCAATTTTGAACTCGTCTCTCAGCTTTTTCCAATAATCCCAGACAAGTTTATCAGGATCTTTAGGTAATAGAACCACATTATCGTCTCCAGCATTGGATTGATCAATTCCAGCATTAGCAATTAAAAAATCGTTAACCTTTGCTAATACTACGTGAAAATCAGATAAACCTCCCAAAATCGTTGTAGACTCCTGGACTATTAGCTCTGTTAGTCTTTCATCCATATCGCATTTCTTAGCCCATTTCTTGGCTTCTTCTGATATGTTTTTTACATCAGATAAACTTATAAGTCTACCTTGAGAAGTCGCAACAACTTTCTCAGAAATTACTATGATATCTTTGTCTTTTAAAGATTCCCCCATTATTTTGATTTCTTTAATTATGATTTCTAATAAGGGATCGTTATTTCGAATAAGAGGTAATTTTATAGAAAAAAGATTCATAGTACATAAAAAGAATGAAAATTATTTTAATTCTAGTATAATCTATAAAACGGGTAAGACTGAAGTCATAACGATTAAATACAAATAGAAATAAGTAACAAATATGACAAGTAAAGTTAAAATACAAGGATTATGTGAATCCCGATTTGAAGCCGTTAAAGATGCTTTTATAAGAAACTTTGAGGAAGGGATGGAAGTCGGCGCGAGTTTTGCAGTAATGATTAATGGTAAGTACGTAATTGATATCTGGGGAGGATTTAAAAATAAAGAGAAAACCCAACCTTGGGAGAAAGAGACCATTTGTAATGTTTATAGTACGACTAAAGTTCCAACTGTGTTATGTACCATGATATGCGTCGATCGAGGTCTTTTAGATTTGGATGAAAAAGTTGCAACATATTGGCCTGAGTTTGCTCAAAATGGAAAAGAAAATATATTAGTTCGCCATCTTTTGAGCCATACTTCAGGTTTAGCTGGAATAGAAGAACCAATTCCTTCAAGAACTTTATATGATTGGGATAAAATTATTAACCTTTTAGCAGCTCAGAAACCATGGTGGGAACCAGGGACTAAATCTGGATATCATATGTATACTCACGGATTTTTGTTGGGAGAATTAGTAAAGCGAGTTTCTGGAAAAACCCTTGGTACATTTTTCAAGGAAGAAATAGCTAACCCCCTTAATATAGATTTTCATATTGGATTAGCTGAAGAAAATATTCCCCGTGTTTCCAAATTGATTCCTGACCCTCCTCTTATGGAATATATAACCTTTTTTATGAGAAGTAGTTTTACTATAGCTAATAAATCGGAAATGGTACAGAAAGAAATTAAGGATTTAGAAAAAAGGATAATCCTTGATTATGGGGAGGATGATCAATTAGCCATTACTATATCAAAAGGTAAAATTAAATTTTCGGTTGGCAAAATTGATAATCCTGATTGTCAATTCATCACTTCAAAGGAACGAGCAAATGCAATGAATTGGATTTTTTCAAGTATAAACGAAGAGCCAGACTATATTTCTGAAAGTTTGCAAATAAAAGGTGAACCAGAGGATATCAACCAAATTAAGAAATTATTTGAATTAATTTATAAAGAGATACGGAGATTAGGACCTGTAATAATTAAAACGGTTTTAAATCCTATCCCTTTTAGAAATAGGTCAGGAGATCGTGAATGGCAAGCCGCTGAAATACCTGCTGCTAATGGGCATGGTAATGCTAGATCCGTTGCTAAAATAGCTTCTATAATTGCATGTGAAGGGGAAGTTGATGGTATAAGATTAATTTCAAAAGAAACCTTAGAAAAAATGCTTGAAGAACAAATTTCTGGTATGGACTTAGTTATGCCCTTTCCTTTACGTTGGGGTTTGGGAGTTGGTTTACCTACAAAGCAACGTCCATTTCCTCATCAACGTACATGTTTTTGGGGAGGGGCTGGTGGTTCTGCTATAATGATGGATTTAGATGCAAATATTGGGATAGCCTATGTAATGAACCAAATGAGAAATCAAACTTTAAAAGAAACTATAGCAAATAAATATCATTCGGATACACGAGGTAGTAGATTAATTACTGCTGTTTTTGAATCATTAGATTTAATCTAGTTTTTTCTCTTTTAGTTTTTTCTAAACCATTTTTTTCATATAAATTTTAATTAAATATCCCAATTGCTAAATGTTTTAAAATAAAACACTTGGTTTAGCTAAAACACCACGACCTGCTACTAGTCGATTAATTTGATTGGTTCCCTCATAGATCTGAGTCAGTTTCGCATCCCGCATAAGTTTTTCTACAATTGTACCCTTCATATATCCTGCCCCCGCTAAAACCTGGACTGCATCTGTGGTAACTTTCATAGCTGCATCAGATGCAAAGCATTTCGTTAATGCCGCTTCAGTAGTACAACGTATGTTTTGATCTAGCATCCATGCTCCTTGTAGGTACATAGCTCTAGAAGCAATGACAAGAGCGTTCATATCAGCTAACATAAAATGAACACCTTGGAACTTACCTACAGGTTGACCAAACTGTACCCTTGAGTTCGCCCAATCAACCGCTTCATCTAAGGCTTTTTGAGCAATACCTGTGCAACACGCTGCAATATTCAATCTTCCTCTGTCAAGAGCCATCATAGCTAGCTTAAAGCCTTGCCCTTCTTGTCCAATGAGGTTTTCCTCACTTAACTCCACATTTTCAAATTTCAATTCAGCAGTATTTAAGGCCCGATGACCCATTTTATCCTCGACCTTAACCACTTCTATTCCGGGAGTGCTTCTGGGTACCGCAAAACAGCAAATTCCTTTTGTTCCAAGACTTCTATCAATGGTTGCGAACAAACAAAGCAAATCGCCATATTTTCCATTAGTAATATAACGCTTTGTACCGTTAATAACATAGCGATCACCCTTCTTTTCTGCTGTGGTTTCCATTACAGCCGCATCAGATCCTGCTTCAGGTTCGGTGAGACAAAAACACCCGCTTTTGTAACTTTTAGTCATAGTACCTAAAAATTTCTTCTTCTGCTCTTCTGTCCCACCAAGTAGGATGGGCGCCATGGACAAAAGTGAAATACCAATCATCTGAGCGATGGATGGACACTCATAATTTAATACCTCAGTCATAATATAATGCTCTACAAAACTTAATCCCTGCCCGCCATATTCCTTGGGAATCTTCGTATACATAAGCCCTAACTTATGTGCTTTTTTCAAAATTTCCTCAGGATAAGTACCCTCTTTATCATATTCAATAGTTACAGGCTTTATTTCCTTAGTGGCAAAATCCCTTGCTTTCATGAGTAAGCGCTTCTGCTCTTCACTTAAACTAAAATCTATCATTTTTAATACCTTTTGATTATTTAAACTAACATTTTATAATAAGATAACAATATTCGTATTACTTTTATTTTAAGTTTATTTACAAACATATAGACAAAGACAATCTTTTTTTCTCTTCTATATGAACAATATTCATTCTAAGCTGTTTGACGATCTTGACATTGGAGATGAGTTTCCAACGATTATTATGGGGGTATTAAATCTAAGCCCAGAATCTTTCTACCAATCCTCAGTTGTAAATAATCTAGATAAACTTAAACATACTACAACAGAAATGTTAAGTAATGGTGCTTTAATGCTCGATATTGGAGCACGATCTACAGCACCTTGGTCAGAAAAAATCTCACTTGAAGAAGAACTAAAGCGCATTATCCCTTCAATAGAATTAGTCTGCAAAATAATTCCAGAACATATTATCATATCCGTTGATACCCAATATAGGGAAATTGCTGAAAAAACATATGAAATTGCTTCCAAGTACAAAAAGAAAATGATCATCAATGATATTAGCAATTTGAAAACAGATCCCACATTGGAAGAATTTGTTATTGACGAAGACATTCCCATAATTTTAATGGCATCAAAAAAAATGCCAGGAGATCTATTAACGATTGAAGATATCATTAAGGAACTTGAGGATACCATTAGGAGACTTAAATCAAAGGAATATGACGAGAAAAAAATTATAATCGATCCGGGAATAGGCCGATGGATTGAAGAAAAAACACCCAATTACGATTTGAGGATTCTCAAGGATTTATCTAAATTGAGAATATTACAAAAACCCATATTAGTGGCAGTCTCAAGAAAATCATTTATTGGGGCGACTTTAGATAGACCGAATCCAGAAGACCGTCTAAATGGGACCCTTTCTGCCACTGCCATAGCAGTTTATAATAGCGCACATATAGTTAGAACTCATGATGTTAATCCCCAATTGCTTGAGATTACAAAAATGGCAAAGGCTATACGGAATTCAGTTTCAATTAAATGATAAGGTCTCCTTATTCAATATATAATAAACATC
>SDBT01016042.1_pt1 | contig 11880 bp, 9 predicted proteins | sample 2277101 | NCBI WGS metagenome assembly SDBT01 (sample SAMN10404973, study PRJNA504765) | marine sediment metagenome | isolation source: marine sediment core GS10_PC15, 103 cmbsf | place: Arctic Ocean: Southern Knipovich Ridge | collected 2010
ACCGCGTTGGCCGGGCTGACGATACCCTGGCCCTCCATCCGCTCGACCAGGCGGGCCGCCTTGTTGTAGCCGATGGCGAGCTTGCGCTGGATGTAGCTGGTCGAGCATTTGCGGTCGCGGGCGACGATCGCCACCGCCTTGTCGTAGAGGGTGTCGTCGCTGTCGCCGGCGCTCGCCAGCCCGAGCTTCTCATCGACCAGCGCCCGGGTCTCGTCGTCGCCGCCCGCGGTGACCGCGCCCAGGTATTCCGGCTCGCCGAGGGTTTTGAGGTGCCGCACCACCTCCTCGACCTCCTCATCCGAGACGAACGGGCCGTGGACCCGGGTGATGCGCCCGCCGCCGGCCATGTAGAGCATGTCGCCCATGCCGAGGAGCTGCTCGGCCCCCTGTTCGCCGAGGATGGTGCGGCTGTCGATCTTCGAGGTGACCTGGAACGAGATCCGGGTCGGGAAGTTGGCCTTGATGGTGCCGGTGATGACATCGACCGAAGGCCGCTGGGTGGCCATGATCAGGTGGATGCCCGAGGCCCGCGCCATCTGCGCCAGGCGCTGGATGCAGGCCTCGATCTCCTTGCCCGCGACCATCATCAGGTCGGCCATCTCGTCGACGATGACGACGATGTAGGGCATCTCCTCCGGGATCAGGCTTTCGCTCTCGTAGACCGGCTCGCCAGTGGCCTGGTCGAAGCCGGTCTGGACGACCCGGTTGAAGTCCTCGCCCTTGCGCAACGCCTCGCGCACCCGGGCGTTGTGGCCGTCGATGCTGCGCACGCCCAGCTTCGACATCTTGCGGTAGCGCTCCTCCATCTCGGCGACGACCCATTTCAGCGCCACCACCGCCTTTTTCGGATCGGTGACCACCGGGGCCAGCAGGTGCGGGATGTTGTCGTAGACGCTGAGCTCCAGCATCTTCGGGTCGATCATGATCAGGCGGCATTGCTTCGGGCTGAGCCGGTACAACAGCGACAGGATCATGGTGTTGATCGCCACCGACTTGCCCGAGCCGGTGGTGCCGGCGATCAGCAGATGCGGCATCTTGGCGAGATTGGCGACCACCGGCTGGCCGGAGATGTCCTTGCCCAGCGCCAACGCCAGCTTGATCTGGCTGTCGCCATAGGCCGGGCTCTCCAGCGATTCGCGCAAGAGCACCTTCTCGCGCTCGGCGTTGGGCAGTTCGATGCCGATCACCGAGCGCCCGGGCACGGTCGAGACGCGGGCCGACAGCGCCGACATCGAGCGGGCGATGTCGTCGGCCAGGCCGATGATCCGGCTGGCCTTCAGACCCGGCGCCGGTTCGAGCTCGTAGAGGGTGACCACCGGGCCGGGCTTGACCGCGACGATCTCGCCGCGCACGCCGTAGTCCTCCAGCACGGTCTCCAGCATGCGCGCATTCTCGTGCAACGCGCTGCCCGAGGTCTGCGCCCGGACCACCGGAACCGCCTTCTCCAGCAGCGCCAGTGGCGGCGCGTCGTAGGCTTCGGCCTCGTTCAGGTTCTCGAACAGCATCGGTTGCTGCTCGCGGGCGGCGCGGCGGCTGATCCTGGCAGGCCGCGCCGGGCGCTGGGCGACCGGGCTGGGCGGCGGGGCGGCTGGCGCCACCGGGACCGGTTTCGGGCGCGGCGCCGGTGCGGGCGCAGGCGCCTCCGGCTCGTCGACGATCCCGGTCAGGGCGCGGATGGCGCTGTTGAGCGTCTGGTCCTGGCCGTCCGCGTCGTCATCATCGTCGCTGTCCCCGGCGGCGCGGGTCATCGGCGGCTCGCCGCGCCGGCGCTGGCTCTCCAGCATGCGCTGCTTCCAGCTTCCGGTCGGCTCCGCCGGGGCCATCCGCTCGGAGCGCGGCCGGGCCCGCCAGGCGCGGTATCTCGCCACCAGCGCCCGGAGCACTCCGATGAGGCCGCGCAGAACCTGCCGGACGACCTGCAGCAGCGAGCGCGCCATCCAGCGGGTGATGAGCCACGCCTCCAGCGCGGTGACGCCCAACGCGGCACTGGCGGCGGCGATCAGACCGGCGCCGAAGACGACCGACAGGCTCTGCAAGGCCGGCGTCGGGCCCATCGGCAGGAGACCGATCAGCGAGACCACCACGGTGTCGCCGACGAACCCGCCAAGCCCGGGCCCGGAGGAAAACTGCCAGCTGTCCCACGGCGCATGGGTCGAGGCGAAGACGGTGCCGATCACGAACGCCAGCGGCGCGATCATCGAGCGCCGCGCCAGGCGGCGCTCGCCGAGATGGAACAGGAAGCGGATCGCCCAGACGCCGAAGAAGACCACCAAGCCCCAGCTTGCGGCGCCGAAGGCGCGCATCGTCGGGTCGGCGACGATGGCCCCGGCGCGGCCGAGCCAGTTCGAAGGCGGCTCGGCGGTCGAGCTGAAATGGCTCGGATCGGTGATGTCGTAGCTGGCCAGGCAGAGGCCGAGCAGGACCGCCAGCGCGCCCCAGCCGAGCCCGATCAACTCGCCCAGCCGGCGGCGCATGGCCTCGGACATCTCGCTGTCGACCAGCGGAGTGGCGCGGCTGTCGCCGGAGAAAAATGCCATCTCGTCCCGTCTCGCTCCTCAGCTCAGAACCGCGCGCACCGCCTCCAGCCCCCGGCGCACTTCGGGGGCGGACGCGACCAGCGCCAGACGCACATACGCGGAACCCGGATCGTCCCCCGAAACACCGGCACCCAGCCAGCTGGGCGCGGGACGCGACAGATACTTGCCGGGCAGGCAGCGCACCCCCGCCTCGCGCCAGAGCCGCAAGGCGACCGCCTCTCCGTCACCGACCCGGAGCCACAGGAAGAACCCGGCCTGGGGCGACATGTAGCCCGGCATATTGCCCAGTATATCATCCGCGAGCGCAAATTTCTCGCAATAGAGCGCCCGGCTGGCCGCGACGTGGCTTTCTTCGGCCCATGTTGCCGCTGCGGCATACTGGGCCGGAATCGGCAGCGGGGCGCCGGCATAGGATCGCAGTTGTATCATCCGCGCCATATTACCCGCTCCGGTTGCCGCGAAGCCGGAGCGCAGCCCGGCCAGGTTCGAGCGTTTCGAGAGCGAGTGGAAGACCACCAGCCGGTCGGGGTCGGCGCCGATCTCGCTCAGCACTTCCAGCGCGCCGGTGGGGGCGGTGTCGCGGTAGATCTCGGAGTAGCATTCGTCGGCGAAAACGCGGAAATCGTGCTTCTCGGCCAGATCGAGCAGTACTTTCCAGTAGGCCCGGTCCGCCACCGACCCCTGCGGATTGGCCGGCGAGCAGATGTAGGCGACCGTGGTGCGGTCGAGCACATGTGCCGGAAGTCCTGCAAAATCAGGTAGATGGCCGGTTTCGGCGGTGCAGGGCAGGTAGATCGGCTCGGCCCCGGCCATCGTCGCCGCCACCGCGTAGCACTGGTAGAAGGGGTTGGGCAGCAGCACGGCGGGGCGCTGGCCACCCTTGAGCTCCGGCGACAGCGCCAGGCAGGTGTTGAACAGCCCCTCGCGGGTGCCGTTCAAGGGCAGGATGTTGCGCTCCGGGTCGCGGTAGCGTTCGGCGACGCCGTAGCGCCGGCCGAGCCAGCCGGAGATCGCCTGGCGCAGCTCGGAGATGCCCTCGTTGGGGGGGTATTTGTTGAGCGTCGCGGAATGCTCCAGCATGATGCCGGGGACGAAATCCGGGATCGCGTGCTGTGGCTCGCCGATCGACATGGCAACCTCGGGGCCACCGGGCTCAACGCCCTTGAGCAGCGCCCTGAGACGCGGGAACGCATATTCGGGGAGGTCCGCGAACCGGGTCGGGAACTGCATCATCTGCCTCGCATACGGCGCTTTACGCACTCTCGGGGCGGGAGGATACCGGTTTGACGCGGGGAGGTCCAGCGTGGGGGTGGGGTGGCGCGTCGGTTTGAAATCAGGTCGGCGGCAAAACTTCCCGCTTGCAGGCGTATATCAATATATATGCGAGTATAACCTGATCTTGATATACTTAGATAAACACCTTATACGCTTCCCGTGGACCCGGTACGAAACCCATTCGCCCCTGGCGCGGGCTCCCAGCCTCCTGAACTGGCTGGCCGCGACGAAATTATCTCGGATGCCGGGATCGCCCTTCAGCGTGTCCTCAGGGGAAGACATGACAAGTCCCAAATTCTCCTCGGGCTGCGGGGAACGGGCAAGACAGTCCTGTTAAACAGGATCGAGCAAATGGCGGAATCTCACGGCCATCTGACCTCTTTCATCGAAGCGCCGGACGACAAATCGCTCACCGACCTGCTCTATCCCAAAATCCATCAGGCGCTTCGCAAACTCTCGACGATCGAGAATGCGAAAGCCGCTACTAATAGCGCCATGCGTGCTCTTCGCGCGTTTGCAGGTGCGTTCAGGATTTCCGTTGGCGACGTTTCGCTCGCTGTCGATCCCGAAGCCGGGACCGCGGACAGCGGAATCCTTGAATATGATCTGAGCGATCTCTTCGTCCGCATCGGCGAGGCCGCGCAATCAGCGGACAAGGCCTGGACGCTCCTGATCGACGAAATTCAGTATCTCTCCGAAGCAGAGCTTTCCGCACTGATCGTCGCGATCCACCGGGTCAACCAGAAAAAGCTGCCGGTGATGTTTTTCGGCGCCGGTCTGCCGCAAATCGCAGCTTTGGCAGGCGACGCCAAATCCTACGCCGAGAGGCTTTTCGATTTCCCCCCCGTCGGCCTGCTCGACAAGCCTACAGCGATCATTGCTATCAGGCAGCCGATCCACGGTGAAGGCGAAGCGATCTCGAGTGAAGCGCTCGAGTCAATCGTCGCCCGAACCGAAGGCTACCCGTATTTTCTCCAGGAATTGGGCTATCAGGCATGGAATATTGCCGAGGCATCGCCGATCAACCTCGATGACGTCAAGAAGGCCTCGACCGTTGCGCTTCGCCGGCTGGATGAGGGTTTCTTTCGTGTTCGCTTCGACCGGCTGACACCAAAGGAGCGTGAGTACGTCTTCGCGATGGCGTCGCTCGGCAAGGGCCCTTACCGATCATCGGATGTCGCCGACGCGCTTGGCGAGAGCGTCCAGGCACTGGGGCCGCGCCGCGCAAAGATCATCAACAAGGGCATGATCTACAGCCCAGGCCGTGGCGACATCGATTTCACAGTGCCGATGTTCGAAGACTATCTGACGCGTACGGCAACATAGCTTCCGGACTGGGGCTGGCATCCTGCCGTGCCGGCAGACCATGCTATCGCCCCCCCGGCCCCGACCGCTAGGATTTCGCGCCCGCCTGCGTTACCATCGCCAGCGAATTAGCCGTTGTCTTTGTTTGCCTCGGGAATCCGAACATGGAGCGCCGACTCGCCGCCATTCTTGCCGCCGACGTCGTCGGCTACAGCCGGCTCATGGAACAGGATGAGGCCGGTACGCTCACCGCGCTCAATGCCCACCGGGAAGGCGTCATCAATCCAAGTATCGCCGAACATCACGGCCGGGTCGTCAAGCTTATGGGCGACGGGATCCTCGTCGAATTTCCCAGTGTGGTTGAGGCCGTGCAGTGCGCCGTCCAGATTCAGACCGGGCTGGCAAAGAAGAATAAAGATTTGCCCGTCGAACTGCAGATGGAATGGCGCGTCGGGATCAACGTTGGTGACGTGATCGTCGAGGGCGATGACCTCTACGGCGATGGCATCAACATCGCATCGCGATTGGAGGGACTGGCGGAGCCCGGCGGTATCTGCATCTCCCGCGAGGTTTTCACCCAGGTGAAAAACAAGGTCGATCTGGGGTTCGAGAGCTTGGGCGAGCAGAAGGTCAAAAACATTTCCGAGCCGGTGCTGGTCTTCCGGGTGGAGTTTAGCCCGGGCGCGACGATGCGCCGATCAGTGGAAAAACCGCACACCCGGTGGTGGCGGTCGATTGCGCTGCCTGCCACGGTTGCCGCGGCAGTGGTCATCGGAGCGTTCGGGGCCTGGACCTATTTCGGGGACTCAAAAGCACCGCAGCCCTTGCCCGATCAGCCATCCATCGCCGTCCTGCCCTTTGTCAACTTGAGCGATGATCCCGCGCAGGAGATGCTCGCTGACGGCCTCACCGAGGACATTATCACCGATCTCTCCCGATTTCCGGACATGATCGTGATCGACCGCCATTCGGTATCCACTTACGAAGGCAAGCTGGTGAAAGCCCAGCAGGTGGGCCGGGAACTCGGAGTTCGCTACGTGCTGGAGGGCAGCATCCAGGAGGCAACCGGCAAAGTCCGCATTAGCGTACAGCTTGTCGACGCCACCACCGGGCATCAACTTTGGGCCGACCGCTACGACCGCGAATACTCGGACGTTTTTGCCTTACAGGATGAGATCACGCAAAAGATCGCTTGGACTCTCGCGGGCTATTCGACCAGGTCGGCGGACACTGCTGCGACGGCAAAACCTTTTGAGGGAATAGGCACTGTGGTCACAGTGGACGCTGGGAAAAGCCGGGTGGTGCTGGACCACGAGGAAATCAAGGACTTCATGGCGCCCATGGTGATGAGCTATCAAGTGACGCCTCCGACGTTACTTGAGAGCATCAACGCCGGCGACAAGGTGCGCTTTGCAATCGACCCCGCAAAACGCATGATCGTTGCGATCACCCCGCTCACCGAGTGAAGTGGTCAGCAGCTTCCACACCGGGACACTCGGTTTCGGTGGGAGGCGCCCTCACCCCACCACTCGCTCGACACCCTTCCCCAGCGCCAGCAACAGATCCTCCTGCCCCGGCCCGGCGACCAGCATCAGGCCGGTCATGGGGGTGACGGTGGGCACCGTCAGGGCGCAGAGCGTCAGCAGGTTGCCGAGGCGGGTGTTGCGCAAGGCGAGCAGGTTGCGCTTGGTGAAATAGTCCTCGTCGGCCAGCAGCCGGTCCACCAATGGCGGCAGGCAGGGGGCGGTGGGCATCAGCATGGGGCCGTGCTCGGCCATGCGCTCCTGCACCGCCTGCGACAGCCGGGCATATTCGGCCAGGGCCTCGCGGTCTCTCTCCACGCTGCCGCCCATGCCGGCGCGGAAACGCTGTTCGATCAGCGGGAACATGGTGCCGGGATTGGCCTCGATGGTTTCGCCCCAGATGCGCCAGCCCTCGGTGGTGACGATGGGGGAGAGGCGGGCGGCGATATCGAACGCCTCGGCGAATTCAGGGACCGGCGCGCGGGTGAGGCTGGCGCCGACCTCCGCCAGGGCGTCGAGCGTCGCTTCGAAGGCGGCGGTGACTTGCGGGTCGCAGCCGTCGAGGACGACGGTTTCGGGCACGAGGAACCGGGCGCCGTTCAGTTCCGCCGGGGCGGGCACCTCGGGCGGCAGTCCGGCCAGGGCAGCGTAGAGCAGGGCGCAATCCTCGACCGTGCGGCAGAGCGGACCCACCGTATCGAGCGTGGCGGCGAGCGGCACCACTCCCTCGCAGGAAATCGCACCCGCCGTGGTCTTCAGTCCGGCCAGCCCGTTCCACGCCGCCGGGATCCGCACCGAGCCGCCGGTGTCCGAGCCGATGCCCGCCGCCGCCAGCCCAAGTGCTGTCGCGACAGCGGCGCCGGAGGAGGAGCCGCCCGGGGCGCGCTCGGGCTCGATGGCATTGGGCGGCGTGGCGGTCATCGGGTTGACGCCGAGGCCGGAGAAGGCCAGCTCGGACATGTGGGTCTTGCCGAGGCAGACCAGCCCGGCGGCGGCGGCGGTGGCGAAGGCGGCGGCGTCGCTTGTGGCGACCTTGCCAGCCAGCAGCATCGAGCCCGCCTCGGTGACCTCGCCGGCGATGTCGTAGTTGTCCTTCCAGCTGATCGGCACCCCGTCGAGCGGGCCGAGACGGGCGCCCGATCTGGCCCGCCGGGCCGCCGCATCGGCCCCGGCGCGGGCGCGTTCCGGCGTGGTGCGGGCGTAGATGCGCGGCGTGTCCGGATGAGCCGCCATGGCGGCGAGGAACACCTCGGTCAGGTCGCGCGGGTCGATCTCGCCGGCGCCGATGGCCCGGCCCAGACCGGCCGCGCTCATGGCCCGCCAATCGTCGCTCATGCCTGTCTCCCGTACCCTTTGGCGCCGCCCGCGAGCCCGTGCCGCGATGGACAATCCGCCAGAGCCGCACGATAGTAAAGCCCATGAGCGGCAAGACCGACATGATCATCATCGGCGGCGGGCTGATCGGCCCGGCGCTGGCGCTTTCGCTGGCGCAGGCGGGCTTCCGCGTGACCGTGCTCGACCGGGTGGCGGCGGGGCGCCGGGGCGCGCCGGATTTCGACGGCCGCGCCTATGCGGTGGCGCTGGGCTCGGCCCGCCTGATGCAGGCGCTGGGGGTCTGGGGCGCTATCGAGGACCACGCCGAGCCGATCCGCGATATCCACGTGGCGGAGGGTGTGCCGGAGGGCCTGCCGCTGCTGCATTTCGACCCGCGCGAGCTGGACGAGGGCCGGGTCGGCTGGATCGTCGAGGACCGTTGGCTGCGCGGCGCCCTGCTGGCGGCGATGGAGGCGGCCGACGGCATCACGCAACTGGCCCCGGTCGAGGTGGCGGGGGTCGATTACGGCAGTGCCACGGCCAAGGTGCGGCTGGCCGATGGCCGGGCGCTGACCGCACCGCTGGTCATCGCCTGCGACGGCCGGCGCTCGGCCGTCGCCGAGGCGGCGGGGATCCGGCGGCTGCGCTGGGGCTACGGTCAGACCGGGCTGGTCAACGCCATCGCCCACGAGTTGCCCCATGACGGGCTGGCGCATCAGAGCTTCTTCCCCGGCGGCCCGTTCGCGGTGCTGCCGCTGCCCGGCGACCGCTCCTCGCTGGTGTGGTCGGAGCGCGCGGCGGAGGCGGAGCGGCTGCAGGCGCTGGACGACGCTGCCTTCACAGCGGAGATTGCCGCGCGGGTCGGGCCGCGCCTCGGCCGGATCGAACTGGCCGGGCGGCGCTGGGCCTACCCGCTCGACCTGACGCTGGCGGAGCGCTACGTGGCCCCCCGGCTGGCGCTGGCAGGCGATGCGGCGCATGGCATCCACCCGATCGCCGGCCAAGGGCTGAACATCGGGCTGCGCGATGTGGCGGCACTCGCCGAGGTGCTGGTCGAGGCGGCGCGGATCGGCGAGGATACCGGGGCTGTCAACGTGCTGGAACGCTACCAGCGCTGGCGCCGCTTCGACGCCACGTCGCTGGCGCTGGGGATGGACGCGCTGAACCGGCTGTTCTCGAACGACAACCCGGCGCTCAAGCTGGCCCGCGACACCGGGCTGGCCGCCGTCAACCGCGCAGGCCCGCTGCGCCGCGCCTTCATGCGCGAGGCGGCGGGGGTGGCGGGCGATGTGCCCCGGCTGCTCAGGGGGCAGGCGTTGTGAGCACGACGGGGGCCGAACGGGTCTGGCAGCCCGACGGCGCCGGATCTCGGGCACGGATCGGTGTCCTGACCCCGCATCTGGATCCGGTGCCGGAATCCGAGTGCCAGGCGCTGGCGCCGGAGGGCGTGTCGGTCCACGCGGCGCGGGTGCCCCTTGGCATGGTCGGCCCCGATGGCGAGATCGTTCCGCACATCGGCCCTGACGCCGCCCGCGCCTTCTCGGAACCCCCAGAGGTCGACAACGCGGTTGCCTCGTTGGCGCCGCTGGGCCCCGGTGCGATCATCTATGCCTTCACCAGCAGCAGCTACATCCTGGGGTCCGAGGCCGATGCGGCGCTGGCGGCCCGGCTGACGAAGCGAGCCGGGGGAATTCCTGTGGTCCTCCAAACTGCGGCGATCGTCACTGCCCTGCGCAACCTCTCGGCGACGCGGATCGCCCTGATCCACCCGCCGTGGTTCTCCGACGAGCTGGATTCCCTCGGGGCCGAGTATTTCGGCAGGCAAGGTTTTGAGGTTGTCCACCATGGCCCGGCGAGGCTGCGGCAGGACTTCGGCGACATCCGCCCTGAGCAGATTTTCGACTGGGCGGCAAGCCATACGCCCGATGACACGGATGCACTGGTGATCGGTGGCGGTGGCTTCCGGGCGATCGGGGCGATCGGGGCGCTGGAGGCCCGGCTCGACCGCCCCGTTGTCACCGCCAACCAGGCGGCGATGTGGTGCGCGCTGCGACTCGCCGGGGTCGATGACCGATTGGCGCATTATGGCCGGATCTTCTCCATGGGGCTGCCGGCGCGTTGAATTCCCGCAGGACTCCCGCCCTAACCCGCCAGCAGCAGCAGCAGGATGGCGCCGACGACCAGCAGGATGCCGGTGATCTCCATGCGGCTGACCCGCTCGCGGAACACCGCCACCGAGGAGAGGAAGGTGAAGACCAGCTCGATCTGGCCGAGCGCGCGGACATAGGTGGCGTTCTGCATGGTGAAGGCGGTGAACCAGCAGATCGAGCCCAGCGCCCCGGCCACCCCGACCGGCGCCGCCCAGCGCCAGTGGCGGCAGACCCGGGTGAATTCGCCCGGCTCGCGCCAGATGATATAGGCCCCCATGACCACCGTCTGCAGCACCACGCCGACGGCGAAGGTGTAGCCCGCCGCCATGGCGACGTTGTCGTGCCCCAGCGCCAGCGCGCCGCCACGGAAGAATATCACCGAGGCGCCGAGACAGGCGGCGCATGCGAACCCGATCAGCGTCGGCTTCTCGGCCAGGCCCGAGAGCAGCGCGCCCAGCGTCAGCTTTGTCCGGTCCATCGACAGGCAGACCACGCCCGTCGCGCTGATCAGGACGGCGAGAATCGCCGCCAGCCCGAGCCCGTCGCCCAGGATCACAGCGCCCAGCCCGGCGACCATCACCACCTCCAGCTTCGAGAAGGTGGTGCCCACCGCGAAGCTGCGGAACGAGAACATCCACAACAACAACACCGTGAACAGGATCTGGGTCAGCCCGCCGAGGACGCAGTAGAGCAGGAACAGCCGGTTCGGCACCGGCCACGCCAGCCCGCCGATCTCATGCAGCCCCCAGACATAGACCAGCGCCAAGGGCCAGGCGTAGAGAAAGCGGGCATAGGCCGCGCCCACGGTCGAGAGCCGCCCCTTGAGGTGCTTCTGGAGGGCCGAGCGGAGGTTCTGCAGGAACGCCGCGGCGATGGTGATCGGAATCCAAAGCTCCATGGCGCCCCCCTCGGTCTCCCGGACCGTATTAAATCAAGCCCGGGTCAATTCAAGCCGGGCCAGTTCAAGCGGGTTTTTCGGACCGGGTCAAAGATATTTTGGGGCAGGCCAAGGCTTTGATCAGTCCGGCGACTCGGTCCGGCCGGCGTAGCCGACCACCATGTCGCGCAGGGTCACCAGGCCGACCAGCTCACCGTCCCTTGTCACCAGCGCCCGGCTGATCCCGTACCGCGCCAGCAGCCGGATCGCATATTTGACGTTCATCTCGGCGGCCACGGTCAGCGCGGGCTTGGTCATCACCTCATAGACGCTGGTCCGGGCGACCGACTTGCCGACGGCGACCACCCTTGAGGCAATGTCCCGCATCGTGACCACGCCGTATTCATCGCCGGAGTGGCGGCGCTCGATCACCAGCGAGCTGACCCCGAGACGGCTCATGTCGCCGATCGCATCCTGCACGCTGGCGAGGCCGTCGACGGTATGGAGCGATGTCTGCATGACATCCGCAACCTTGACCACCGGGTCTGCCATCACAGTTCCTCCTCGCCGATGTCCTGTTCGATGGTTTCGATCTGGGCCCGCAGCCCGATCGCGTCCTCGATATCGATCTGGAAGGCGACCCCGGCGCCCGGGTCGATATCGAAGCGGCAGGCGGTGCCGATCTCTTCCAGGATATGCCGGCTGAGATGTTCCTCGACCATGAGCAGGATCACGTCGCGGTGCCCGGCGACGTTGAGCCCCAGGAAGGTCTTGGCGGGCTTCAGACCCTCGCCCCTGGCATTGGTGATCACCGTGCAGCCGGTCGCCCCGTTGGCTCGCGCCGTTTCGATCACCCGTTCCGTCTTGTCGTCGTCCGTCATCACCACGATCAGCTTGAA